>JAABUK010000879.1_pt1 | contig 60594 bp, 67 predicted proteins | sample 5559141 | NCBI WGS metagenome assembly JAABUK01 (sample SAMN10711869, study PRJNA513367) | rock metagenome | isolation source: Antarctica rocks | place: Antarctica: Victoria Land, Pudding Butte nord | collected 2016-01-03
ACAGTCTTGCCTGTGCGATTTGCTCGATGAGCAAATGCATGCCATTCAGAGCACATGTAGACTGCCATGATGACTGCATAGCTGTGTGCAATGCTAAGAGCTGGGATTGAAAATAAAGGTATTGGCATCTTGTACAGGTACAGCGCCATAAGGGCAGCATCTGCCAAATTTTGAAACACACCACGCCTTTTCTGTGATCGCAGCTGCCTTGGCTGTTTTGGCTTTTTTGGGGTCATCACCTGCAAGGCAGTGGATATACTGTATATAAACATATGTAACTATATACTGTTGTGTGAATTGGCAACCAAAACAGGACGACCTGAGCTTGTTCCATGGTTATTGTACCTACATGGCTGATCTTAATGTACACTATGCATGTCACTGACTGGCTGTTATCAATGTGATTTGCAAGCAAAGTTGTGAAGAAGACAGGCTGCGTTTGGATCATGAGGATGCCATGGTGATTGGCGACATCGTTGCATGCAAAGGAAAGCATGCATCGTCATGAACACAGCTTGTTGGACAGTCCAGGGACCGTGTCAAAACAGCATATCTACATTCATTATCAAGCAAACTTCTGTAAACCATTTATGTTACAGACTGATAATCAGCTGTGCTCTGAGGAGTTAGCGCAGCATGAATTGCTGACTGACTACCTGCAAACTGTCGGCTTCTCTTTCCACATGCCTTGAATCTTGGAGGTGCCCGTCCCAGCCACACTGCCAACCACCTTGCACGATCAGTAACAACTTTTACTAGGTACCCAGTGACAGCTGCATTAGCAGTATACGTATACAAACGCATGATGATTCAAGAACTTGACTCTGTCCCTGACCATTCTCGTTTGTCCCGTGTGTCCAAGTCTTCACACCGGGCTGACGAAAGTAGCTTACACGGCCTATGCATATGGCATCGGCACCGGGACACTGGATCTGTGTAACGCCCACACAATGTTTGCGTATAGGCACGCTGCGTGTGCGTCTGTGTACTGTAGCTTTCAAAATCGACAGCGGAAAATGCGCTTGCCGCATTGCAGGAGAGGTTCTTGACATGCGTTGCCCCCAGCCCGGTCGGATCCCCGACTGTAACGCCATCAGAGCGAGCTATGGTCAGCAGGACTCTCCAACGTAAGTGTTAGTGCGATGCAGGGATCCTGTTCAGTGAAGCGTGGTGCTGACGTTCCGGAGACACAGCGCGCGACTTAAACGTGTGTTGTACAAAAGTCGGGTCATGTCAGACAGTGTCATTGACTGTGAGTCTCGAGTTCGTACTCATTCACAATCTTCGGACTCACATCTGTCTGAGGTGTCGACATGCCTATCTGAATGGCTACCGATCGGCTATAAAGTGGCCTCAACGCCAATTTGAGTCTGCCGTATCAGCATGGTGTCAGGAATGAAGAACAGCTTGAGACCAAGCCTGTGTGCGTTGTAGTGTGCAGATGCATCTTTCAAACCCTGTTGGCGTTCACAGATGACTGTCCCAACCAGTAGGTTCACAGTCTGTAAGGTGTGTTCTTTCAGACTCAATTGTCTCTTTTCGCCTGACACCATCTGTCCCTTGAATCAGCTTGGCTGGGTCATATGGACATGGTACCTTACATGATACCTTATGGCGTCAGGTCCACGCACTGTGATGCACCTGTGGCGATCATCTCAGCCAACGCCTTGCCTGTTGCAGGGCCATTCAAAATGCCCCAACAGCTGTGCCCTGCGCATGCATCAGCATTGAGACAGGTCTGACTAAACCATGTCATGATAGCAGCTCGTCAGAGGCAACTGCTCTGCCATGCAGAACACTCGACTGCAGATCAGAAACAAGCATCAACTTGCACATGCACAACAAAGACCATTAATGCAGCGGGACAGTGAGCGAGTGAGCGAGTGAGCGAGTGAGTGAGTGAGTGAGTGTTCTGCCCATTGACAGGGCTGAATTGCAGGCTTTCTGTGCTTCTGCAACAAAGCACATCAGAGTCGCCATTTACACCTAACCTCTGCTCTGTTCGCAGTTTGTGCTGGCTTTTTTGCTGGTTCCGCATGTCCATCGGCGGGAGATGCGACGTCGAGACTGAGTGATCAGCGCGCTGAGTACCTTGTAGCGTGCGACAAGTTGGCAAGCTTTTACCTTTCGATGACCACGCATACAGTGAGCAGTCTGTCCCTAATATCCTCGAGATTTGTTTCCGTTTGTGTGGTGGTGTCATAGTGTACGAGATGTCCCCCAGCAGACCTGGACTGAGTTACCAGTTCCTTTCACTTGCTCAGGCTGTAAACGGGGTGTTCCAGGACGAAGAGCTTGTTGCTGCGGTGTTGGGCCATATTGACAGCCTCCGAGGCCTGCTCAGATGCTCTGCAGTCAACAGATGTTGGCACTTTGCATCCAAGACCTTGCGACCCACATCCATTGCAATTCCAGGAGAGTCTAGTCGAAACGAGTATGTTCACTGTGATGACGTCCCCCAGTGGCTGCAGCAAAAACATAAGCAGCAATACTTTGACAAACTGCAAAGTTTATCACTGACACTCTTCCAGCAGGCGGTATTGGTTGAGGACGTGCGTTCTCTGACAGAGTCTGGTCTAGCCATACTGATGTTGGCGGGTTTGTGGCCGCTCAAAGCCTGCCGCATTGAAGGAACTTTTGATGTATACCAAATAGCAGGCTTGCTGCCCCAAACCCTGCATCATCTACATGTCGAACTTGACTTGTATCATCGGGATTTTGACAAGATTGACATTTGCATCTTTCAGCGCTTTAGAAGCCTGCGCTCGCTGCACTTGAGTGCTGAAGAAGGTCAAGGAGCTAGCTTCCTGATGCAGTCCTCCATGGCTTTGCCAAATTTGAGACATCTACACTTGTCGCCATGGCCTTTGAAGGACAATGGTATGTTGGCTGACTCCTTCCCACAGCTTACTCATGCTGCTCTGCATGTTCACGCCATTGAGCTTGAACAGTATGTCATGCTGCCGCACATTGACTACCTGAGTCTACAGCTAGTTAGTTTGACAAACGAGGCAGTTCAAGTGAAGGTGAAAGTTGATGCTGACAGCCATCTGAATTGTCTTGTGTTGAGTGTCCCGGAAAATGTCAAGGTTGACCTCTGCCTCGACAAACCTGACTTGCTGTTTGCTATTCATAGCACTAGTACTGCTAGTGCACATGGCATTTCCTCTGTCTGCAGTCCAGCAAATCTGAAGAGAGTGTATCAACTACCTAAGCATTTCACAACGCTCTAGATTAGACATCAAATGAACCTGAGGTTTATTGGACATCAGACGCTGTGCCCGTGTTGTTGCAGGCAGTGTAAGCAATGCGAAGTGACATGCATGTGATACAAATGTGCACATATATGACTCGACAGCATTTCTGACCCCTACAATATGCAAGACCTAGTAGTCATATGGATTGACAGGCCAATAATCCTTTTGTACAATGTGTAATATCACAATACTGAAGCCGTGCGCAAGGTATGTAGGCGGTCCTATGGAGAGCCTCCACGTTGTTATGTTATGAACTTATGTTCAGCTGCACTCTGAGGATTCAGCGCAACGTGGTTGTGAAACCACTGCTGACCTGCAGGTCGGTGGAGTCTCTGTCTTGCTGGTCTGACTCTAGAGGGGATCTCGAGGTGCCCCGTCCCAACCACACTGCCAACCACCTTGCACAATCAAAAAGAACTTATGCCTCATATCAGATGACAGCTGCATCAGCAATATATTGCCCTCCAGGCAGCAACAGGCTCAAGAGCCGCGTGTTCCAGTGGCCATGGACCCTTCAGTCCTTCTGCACCAGCATGGCATAAGTCTTGATGAGCTTTCTGATCCTAGCAGTATGGTGGCTCAAGCAGCCCAGGCTATTATTTCTGATTTTGATAGTATGATGCACACCTCTGACAATGGTGTCGCCAGTTCGGCTGCTGGGCAGTCATTTTGAAGTCGTGAAATTTATGAACATTATGATATTGGGATTGATGTGTCCAATGATGCTTTGGGCATTGTGCCTAGGGTGTCCACAGACAAACACTATTGTTGCAAACTGATGACGTGATGCAGGGTCATTAGGCCCTGCTGCATGTGATCGGACGTGTTGTCTGACCGAAACATGTAATAAAGTTCTTCTTCTTCTTCGACCTATGGTCAGCTGGACTATCCAATGAAAGTGTCAATCTGATGTGCAAATCCTGCTCAGGAAAGTATGTTGCCCCAAACATACTCTGACGTTCCGGACGCATTGCGTGCTGATACAAATGTGCGTTGTGCAGAAATCGGGTCATGTCACCGGGGTCATGACGGTGTCATTAAATGTATATACGGTACATGTTGACACGGCATGATCAAACTGGTCGTTAATACGCCTAACACCAATTTGATTATGCCATGTCAACATGTTGTCATTACTGTAAAACAGCTGAAGACAAAGCTTAAGCCTGCAGCGCTGTGTGCATTGTAGTGTGCATAAGCATGTGCTTCTTTCAAACCCTGTTGGCGTCTATAAGTGATTGTCCCAACCAATAGGTTCGCGGTCTGCCAGGTGTGTTCTTTCAGACTCAATCAACTGCTCTTTTCGCCTGACCCCATCTGTTTTCCGAATCAGTCTGGCTGGATCATATGGCGTCATGTCCACGCACTGTGATGCACCTGTGGCGATCATCTCAGCCAAGGCCTTGCCTGTTGCAGGGCCATTCAAAATACCCCAACAGCTGTGCCCTGCACATGAATTGGCGTCAAAACAGTTGTAACTCACACCATATTGACGTTTTATATTTAGAGTTTTAAATATGAACGTTCAGCATCAGTACTGGTATGCATCACAGCCATGCAAGCACAGGCGAATGGCAAGCAGCAGTCAAAACAAAATATGAGTTGCAGACTGCAGAGCAAAACATGCACCAAATGCTGTGTACCATACATGTCACACCTGTTGCAATATAGGCACCAGCAACAAAGGGATGCTGACCAATAATTGGGGATCCATCTGGGGACAGAGGCCGGATGCATGCTTGTTGCTGCATCACTTCAGCTGAATCTAAATGTGAGGACAGCGCCTGTGCTACCTCCTGAAAACATGCCAAAAATGACCACGTCGAGCTACCATAGTCACAGAAATTCACTGTCGGGTTTTTCAGGTGTTCAAGCTTTGCACAGGTCATCATGCAAGGTGCAGCATGCAAAATCACCATGACTGTCCGAGTGAGCGAGCGAGCAAGCAAGCATCAGAAGGGCAATGAGAGTCACCAACCTGAATTGCAGCAGGGGCCCCAGGGCAAGGCTTGACCTGAAGGGGGTCCTCAGGGGGGTCTACCATGCTGTTCTCACCACAGCACCAGACAGTGCCATCAGCACGAGGGAAGATTTCTGGCTCTGACACCTTGCCTGAACATCACCATCATTCATGTGTCAGAGACCCCACTATGGACTTGTGAGTGTGATGCAGCTGCACCTTGCTGCAGCATCAGCTGATGGGGCATTGCCAAAAAGTGTACTGCCGTTTCTCTTCCTGAAGGCAAAGAGATACAGCAGCTGGAATGAATAGACATAAATTGTCCCGAGAGACAGTCTTAACATTGTGATTTGAGCTTGTCAACTGAACAGCTTAGCTTGTAGCAGCTTGCACCATGGCAGCGGCAAACTATGTTGCAGGTGGTCCTTCCTTGATAATGTCCCAGAGTAAAGTGGACGTCTGCAGCATTGGGAATTCTTTTTCGCGAGTATACCTGATTTGCTCTGCCAGGAAACAAATAAGCAGTCTGCTGGCAAAGCTTCGGATGTTGAGGGCTTCAGCACAAGGCTGTGCCCCAACTGCCCTGAAATGTGGGGCAGTTGCAGTGAACTGGCTAGTGTGTTTGTCCAGGGCCCTAAGGCTAGCACCACAGCATCAGCTTGTATAAGCTCCCCATCCACTATCACTCCTGCAAAATGACTTGAGATTTGTAGGCAAGCAGTAACAGGTGGTGTAAGATCTCTGCCCAGTCTATCTTGCAGGTGGACCAGGAATTTTGTAATCTCTGGGCATACAAAACTTCACATCTGGGACCTTCTGCCAAGCGAAATGATGGCATCAGTGCATGACATGCAGCAGACTGGATGTGAACAGTTGCAACATGTCTGGCATTCTCAGTCACAGACATAGTACATAACCCTTACAGTAGTTTGTACCTGTCACCTGTGCAGCAGGGCCTTCAGTACTGGAGATGCTCTCAACAGTTCCAGACCTGACTCGGGCCCCTCTACTTTCTGCTGCAGCCATCATGGCCTTGGTCACCTTCTCAGGATGGACCTGAGCTGTGGTTTGCACACTACCCAGTACCTACGCATAGGCAAGCTTTCTGGTCACCAGTGCTGCAACTACACTATGTAAACAGGTTCTGCTGTTGCCTGCCTTTGATCAATGCCAATCAGCATAGTCTTTTCTTGTGCTGTGGCTGTGCACACTGCTTTGCAAGCTGGGCATGCATGAGGGCACACATGCTGTTTTGGTTGTCCTGAAACATGTTTATTATGGTACCTTACTCAAAAGCCAGGTGACCCGCTATGTTACATCTGCGCAAGCATACAGCGAAAATCTTCTACCTGGCCCCCTGACACACTGCCATCCAGCCAATCCGGAAGCTTTGCAGAACGCCGCCTGCTGCTGCCTCTTTTCGTTGCTGTTGCTGAAAGAGCCAGGCTTTGCACAGGCCGGTAGCCAATGTCAGCATCTAATGTCATTGCCAGCTCTTGGTGTAGACCGTAACTTGTTCTTGCAAGTTCATCGGTCCAGTCCAGAGCTAAGAAGCCTCCAGCTTTGCCTGTGGAGGGCAGTGCAGTGAAGTTTGTGGTTGCGCAAATTATTGACACAACAGGTGCGCCACCTGCTTCGAGAAGTCCAAAAATGCTTGAGTTTTCGGATACAACGTTGATCTTTATTGTTGTGTAGTGGTGATTTGCCAAGTATCCTCAGGCAGTAAGGAAGACAAGCAGTCGGATTTTCGCTTCAGCTTGTAAGGCACCTGAAGCAGCGCAAGCAATGCCACTCTTTTCCACCAATAAGGGCTTGATCCCATGAAGAGTCAAGTAATAAGCGGTAGCGACGCCTATGATTCCACCCCCGCAAATCACAACTTGATCTGGCATGCTTTTCTCTGCAGGCTGTGCAGACAGAGTCAAGCTTCGGCGAGACTTCGAAGTCGGTTTGCGCTGAAGCACAATCAGTGCCCTAGGGGCGAAATGACTGAGATGTCGGCCACATATCTCCGCAAAGGTGCGCATGACTTGCTGACACTGTAGCCTTCTGTCATGAGTCAGGATGACGTCAGCGGCTTCTCAAGGAGTGCGAGATTCTGTCGTGGGAGATTCTGTCACAGATCGCCCTCCAGCGCTACTGGTGAGCGCCCTCCAAGCGTTTGCCAAAGTGTGCCTGTTCACGAGCCATTCGCATTTGCATCGCAAGACAATATCAAGTGGCCACCATGATTTTCCATATCGGCAATGCAGGAGTCGTTGTCGCTGTGCTGATCTGCCAAGCCGGTAAGACAGAGCATCTGGTGTCCTGCAATCACTTTGTCGCAGATCTGTCGAAACCACTTTTGTGTGCATTTTACTGCAGTGACAGCCTATGGATGGAGTAACCCGTCGACCCGGCAGCTGCTGGGCACCTGTGCCACTCGGGCTACCAGCACTGCGGAGGCTTGAGCTGTCCTGGCCCGTACACCTGTGCGGACGCTCCCGGAGCGTGTTGCCCTTCAGGCTACTCTTGCACCCGCGGCAATGCCTACTACTGGTGCACACCCTCTTCAACTGCCGCTGCATCACCATCTGCTACATCCTCACCAGGCAAGTGCACACCGCATTTTTCTGCTTGCATGCACGAGATCTGTCGACATCGGTCGTGCAAGTAACGACGCGCGGATGTTGCTTGTCCAGATGTGCTACACTCTGTTACACTTTGCTCATTGCGTATTGTGACTGAGTGAGTGCTGCCTATTGTCGCTCGCGGTCTTGGGCTTTGCGAAAACCACAGCTGCGGCATATGCGTGCACACAGCAACAGCTTCTGTCTTTACATCTGCCTTTGCTACAATAGGCAACTGCACAGGCAACTGTACAGGCAACTGCACAGGCAACTGCACGGGCAACTGCTCGACATGTTTTGGTTTAGTGAAGTTCCAAAAGCATGCTTGCCCACACTATAGCTAGTCTGTTGCAAAATGCTGCCTAATCTCTAGATTTAGCCTGGCATGGTTGGTCTGCAAGCCTAGCCCATCATGTGGTTCAACCTGACTCATCATCAAACTGCTTGTGTGTGTGTGTTTGTGCAGCTGCTACTCCTGCAGCTACCACGGCAGCTACACCAGCAGCCACCACATGCATTAGTAAGCTCATGATCACCTTCACCTGTTATGAGATTTGATGACCGCAATGCACAGTTGCTGCCCTTGCATTGTGTCCTATCTTCATGCATGATGGTCAGCTTGCCTTCACGTGTCACTCAACATCAATGCTACCTCACATGTGCATCTTGCAAACCTGCTATTTTACAACAAAGCAATGGTTGTTGCCCAGCTGCAGGGATGTGCATTGTACTGCACAATGTCACGCAGCCTGGATCATCCTTGACTCAAGTGCTTTTGCCGAGGGTTAGCCGTCAGGTTATCTGCCCTTGCCATTTTGCAAGCACCATAAACCCCATGACCTGCCACGTCAGCAAGTTGTGTTGCTGATATGCTGCACGTGTCTTGCAGATCCCACAAACAAGGAGGAGAAATGTGATGGATATGCTTTTGATGCTTATGTCCAGTGTGGTGGAAGCACCAACTGCCCTGCAGCCTCCTGCACCTGCTCTGACGCTTCATGGTAAGCCCATTTTGAGCACTTGTACTCTACACTTGTTCTGCTGATGCTCAGCACACATGATTCTGCAAGACAAAGTGAGCAGTGTATAAACATGGTCATTTTTTGTTTGCTAAACCCTGCACTTGTAATGCTTACATGATCTTTGATTCGTTGCATACCTGTTGGCGGCCACTTGATCTGTTTCTGTGCACAACTGCTCACAAAAGCCTGCTTGTATCTTATGTGGTCATGCGTCACAGAAGTGTTCACCAGAGATGTTTGTATTGCATCTGATTTGTATGTTGTCATAGACACTTTGCACCATGCATTCTAACTCCAACATGCCTGGACCAGTGACAAGTACTAGTAGGACACATAGCTGTCCTGCTCCCATTGGCCAACTCTGGTCTTTGTTGCATCTTATCATCATTACCATGATCATCACAATCCTGATTGCCGTGCAGAAGCTTCATAACTGGCTTAGTAGCCTGTTTAGTAAAGTGTTTTAAAGTAAGTTAGTAACATGCATGCAATGACACAAGTGCCTTACTCAAGTGTATAACATGTGCACTTTGTTCTGCAGGACTGTGGGTTGCTGTCCTGATGGCTACTCATGCGGCAAAGTTAACTCATCGTGAGTCTCATTTGCCAAAAACCAGTTGACTAGCCAAACAATTGCATTGTCGTCAAGGACAACTTGTCGAGAAACCAGCGCAGGGAGGTGCACACAGTGCGCTGAGGCCATATGCATGCTACAGACATTCTTCGCATCTGTGTCTTGTCTGCCTGTCATGGCTTGAGCTGTCTCTGAGTTGTCAATGGCCATCGAGCCAAAATTGAGTTTGTGCTACTGAGTGCTGTGCTGTGAGCCCTGAGCGCCAAGTTGTGAGTCCTGAGTGGTGGCATGTTCCTGAGTACAGGGTATGGGAGTGCCTGCCAGAGTTTACCACCAACTCACCTGAAGCTAGCCCAGCATCTACCCCAGCATCTACCCCAGCATCTACCCCAGCTGCTAGCCCAGCTGCCACACCAGCTGCGCCCACAGCTGCCACACCAGCTGCAACTACGGCATGCAGCAGTAAGTCTGCTACCCCAGACTTAGATCACCTTGATGGTTAAAGCACCTTTGCTTTTGAGCCAAATTTGATGCAACTTTAGTCAAGAAATTGTAAGCAGGGCTATCAGCAATAGCCGCATTCTGTGAAGATGGGCTGCAGCTGATATTGCAGACACCTTCATGCTGCTTTGTTGCTCATGTGGTTGCCAGATTTGCTCTTCAGTGCATCAGAACCTGCTGTGAGGACGCTTGGTCTACTTACAACTGTACGTGTGTACTGCTGCCAAGTATGGTAGGTAAGAACCAAGTACTTGGCACCAGCTTGAATATGTGAGTTTCAATTGCAACCCTGTATCATGCAAGACATTTGCTGATGTGCAACATGTTTGACACATGCTATCTTGTGATGCTCTGCTTGCTGATGTGCTGCATGTGTCATGCAGACCCCACAAACAAAGACGAGAGGTGTGATGGGTATGCTTTTGGCGCTTATGCCCAGTGTGGTGGAAGCACCAACTGCCCTTCTGCTTCCTGCACCTGCTCTGATGCTGAATGGTAAGCTCCCCATCCCCATCCCCATCCGCATCCCCGCCCCCTCCCCCTCTCCTCCCTCGCCCCCTCCCCTCCCCCTCCCCCTGTTGCAAGTTGAAGCATAGGCAGCAACATGTGTTTTTTTCATCTGTTTACATCAACTTCGTGACCTGTGCATTGCAGGACTGTTGGCTGTTGTGCTGATGGCTACCAGTGTGGCAGAGTCAATTCCACGTGAGTACCTTGATTGCAAGCTGTCATTCTGTTCGGGCAACCGTTCCTCTTCTGCATGTCACTAGCAAAAGCAGTCCTTGACTATCATACCTCTGTGACAGTTTTGCCTGGGTTTGACTAATGATGGCACTGCAGAGACAGCAGCATGTGATGCATGAGCAATGTACCATGCAGCTAACATGAAGGCAGTGTGCAGTGCTGGAAAGCACATGGGCCTCATGTTGGTTGTGGTGTGCAAGCAGTGAAATGAGCTCTGGCATCACACCATACTGATCTGTGGATAATGATGATGCTTGCAGTGTCTGGGAGTGCCTTCCAGCATTCACCACGTCATCACCAACTGCTGCCTCCACACCTGTAGCCACTGCAGCTGGTAAGAAAGATTCTGCCGCATCTCCACCCTATCACATGCATCATGCTTTCCCTGACGCCCCGCTGTACCTTTCCGCTGCATCATCATTCTCATTACATGCATCATGCTTTTCCAGACGCCCCGCTGTACCTTTCTGCTAGGATGACAAGAAGCTATGTTGAGTTCTGCTCTGTATGCTGTGTTGTGCATGCTTATGAAACACAAGTCATCGGCTGCACTGGTCATGATTTGCTGCAGCTTGTTTGTCTTCTGCTGCTTCTGATGACATCTACTTGCAGTACTGCCCAGCATTAGTCAGAAATTTGTCATTGTCTAGCCTACTTGCTGCACAAATGCATACATTGCCCAAAAAGCCAACATGGTGACCAACACAACATAACCCTGTGATGGGTTTTGCTTGCAGCGACACCAGCTGCCACTACAACATCCACAGCTGGATGCACAACTGTGGCCAAGTATGCCCAGTGTGGTGGCAAGAGCAACTGCCCATCTGCTTCCAACTGTGCTGATGCCCAATGGTGATGACTCACCGTGCATGCAATTGGCAATTGGCAATTGCATGAAGCGTTCATGCATTTGTACATGTCTTTGTAGCCTTGTTGTTGGCCAAAGCCTGCATTGTTGACACTGTCTTTACATGCACCTGAATAACGTTGTGGACAATTTCATCGTGTTGTTCCTCCAATGCAGCAGTGCAGGGATAATTGAAGACACTGCGTTTTAGTCACAAATGAGTTGTATTCATGTGCAGGACTGGGGACTGCTGCGCAAGTGGATCTACCTGTACCAGGTCTAATGAGTGGTAAGTCTAATGTCTATCATATGTGTATATAGTTGCCTGCTGAAATGTTTGGCTCAGGTCAGATCAATTTCGCCTCTGCGATATCTGCTTGTTGATCACCTGTGATGATCACGACTGTGCTCCTCGACAGTTAAGTAGACTTCACACACGCCTGATAATATAGTCTGTTTACGACTGCAATGTTGAAGCTGAGTATATTCAGATTCTGCGAAAAGCCAATTGACTTGACCTCCTGTTTCAGGATGCCTTGAAACAGGTCTGTTGCCTACAGGTACTGGCAGTGCCTCTAAGGAGCTGCAGTCATTTTCCTGGAGCTTGTTGACAACTTGGTGATGGTTGTATAGACCATCTGTAGACTGCTTAAGGTTTTGCACTGTTACAGTACATGTGGCATGCAGGCTGGTGTTTGATCCCACTTAATCAGCCTGTTGCAGTCAATACATTCTTCTGTTTAACAATACCTTTGTCATCAGTGTATGATCAAAGTTGCATACGCAGCCTCAAATTCAGCTGGAGCACCTTACAGTGTGTGTTCTGTGCAAGTCCATTGGAAACAATCGCAAACCTGCCTCAAATCTACTTGGCAAGAAACTAAACCTAACAAGGTCTTCCCACTGCAGAACTACAATGCATCTGCTATGAATGCATGATGCCAGACAAAAGGGGATTTGACTAGCCATGCTCAGCCTCGCACAAACGGCAAGACATATAAATAGACCAGGGTCCACAGCTCAGAACCTACATAAAGCGCCAAAACTGCACGATTGCTAGTTTTCAAGTCAGCCATCTGAGAAGCCTCTGATTCAAATAGACAAGTAGCAAAGGTGTGCTGCACCAACAATGTATGCTGGTAAAAGAGGACAATTCCCAACTTAGATCACGTGGGAAGTCCTGAAGATGGTACATTGTGCAAGGGCTGAATTTGAGGTGGCACACTCAAGTCAAGGGTGAGGGGCTCTGAGGGGTCTGAGGGGTCCAGGACAGCCACCGGCTGTGGGAGGGACAGAGAGGGCTGTGCCTGATCTTCAGGCCTGCCTTGAAGGGAGTGGGTGGCCCTGCAAAACAGGTGCGCATTGTCAGGCACGCTTCCTGAACAAGACCAAAACATATGGGCTCATAGGAACAGAGAGCCCTTACCTGGCTGCAATGTCTCGGGCCCTGAACAGCACTGACATAAGGTTGGTAGTGTGCAAAGGTGAAAGTGCTAGGTCCAATAGACGAAAGAAAGCATGGATCAGGACAAGACAGGAGTTGGTTACCTTGCAGCTGCATGGCGTGCCGCATCCGCAGCCAAGGAAGCAGCTCTTTGCTCAGCTGTCTGTGCAGCCCTGCGAGGCCACCAAAGCTTAGTTGGACCCGCTTAGGCATTCCAACCAAAACAGCATTCACAATGTCATATAGCAGCCAGAGCACTTGCTGTACTGTAACACAACATGCCCAGCCTTGTTGCACGTAAGACATGCGTCGACTATAATAACCATATCTTGCAATCTGCAATGGCTGCAGTCCTGACAGTTTGATGTGACAACACTGACAAGCAATGATTGGCTGAATGCTGACACCTGACAAGAACAAACACCTCTTCTATGAGCCTGGGCTATGCAGCAGCAACACTGCAAAACAGTAACAGAAGAGACAAACAGACAGACAGGCTGAACATGGGATGAGTAAGAGGCAGTTGCTTACCTTCTCAGCCTCTGGCGAGCTGCATCAGCAGCAGCTGCCTCAGCTCGCTGCTCGGAAGACTGAGAGGCCCTGAAAGAAAAAGCAACACATGCTTTGTTCAGAATCAGGAATTGGACACAGGAGCAAATGCATCTGGTAATACACTTGCAGGTCATGCAGCTATGCGCACATGCGTTTAAGCCATCAAAGAGGTTATGTGTTGATGGTATCTCAGTCTTTTGCTGGTAGAGAAATAAGCTTTGAAAGTTTTGCAAAGACTTTTGGCTACCAAAGCTTGACAACTAAGCATTAGATGTCGCAGTGACTGATTTGCCACAATCAGCATAAGTGAGCAGCATGCAGAGACACACAGACAGTGTACAATGGCAGAACAGCTTTGCCACCTGTGTGGTCCAGGAGCACAATGCAACTCAAAACTTGACAAAACTGTCAGATAATGTGACACATCACAACATGATGTAATACATGACATGACATGACATGACATGACATGACATGACATGACATGACATGACATGACATGACATGACATGACATGACATGACATGACATGACATGACACGACAGACACGATGTGACACCACATGACGTGTCATCAGAGAACAAGAGCAGCATACCGCCTCTTTCTCTGTCTGGCAGCATGTGCAGCAGCAGCTTCAGCGCGCTGCTCTGGTGTCCTGGCAGCTCTGCAGATAACGTGATAGCTATGTAATGCAATGTCCCCTATGTGCAAACAATGTGTTGTTCACTAGATGCAAGTATGCACATGGCATCAGCAGCAGATGGACCACAGTACAAGGTACAGATGGTGCACACTGCAGGGTAGACTGCATCAGGATGAGAGGTTGTGGGTGTACTGACATGGCAAGCTTTGGAAGCCATTTTGTGTGGCATTTACTGCTGAATTTCAGGCATACAAGCAAATACAAGAATCAAGTGGAATTGCAGGCAAGCAAAGGGCAGAGTGTGCATGTTACCTTCTTTCCCGCTGGCGAGCTGCATTAGCAGCAAGAGCTGCAACTCGTTGGTCTTCTGTTTGGTTTGCCCTGCAAGGACCACGTTTTTGTACAGGCTTGAGCAGAAATAAGCAGATGCATGTGCCATGGCCCTGTGCAGCTTGATACATATGTCCACAAATTCCTTCCATCAGCCTGAAAATGCCAGCCTGGTCCTGAAATTTGAACCATGCAAGTATGGTCTGGAGGTGACATGCAGTTGCCATGCTTGGTAACCCATGGTTGTGCAGTGAGCACATGCATGCAGAGCCTGAAGTATAGACTGTATGAGGGGACTCAGATACGAGGGAATGCAGGGCGACAGGAGGTGTGCTCATCAGAGGCTCCTGTGCTTAGAGCAAGCAAGCAATCTAGCAGGTGCACAAGGGCTACCTGCGCTGCCTCTGCCTCTCAGCATGTGCAGCCAGAGCTGCTTTGCGCTGCTCTACCAGTTGTGTGGCCCTGCACATGACCATATAACCTTATAGAGGTGACATGCCATGTATATGTGCAACACTGAAAGACATGTGTCATGCTTGACCAGATGAGTGGCGTCTACAGGACTCACACTATATCAGATTGAGCTGTAGTGCTATACCTTTGACAGGGTTGCGATTGCATAAACACAGAAATGCACTACCAGCAGAGGAGTGTGAGGTTGGGCAACATTGCAAGTAGGAGCACAAAGAGTACTGAGCAGTGGTGTGGATTCACCTGTCTGTGGCTTCTTGAGCAGCACTGGCAGCAGCTGCTGCAGCATGTAGCTCAGCAGATTGTGCAGCTCTGCATGCTCACAAGGTCAATGTGAGCGCTTACAAAAGGTTACATGCAGTCATCATTTAAGGAGTCACACGTTACTAAACAATCAGTGTCATGACTTTGAGTCAAATGCTTGAGGAAGGAAACACATACTTGTAATAGCACAGCAGGGACTGACTTGCATGTCAAACCATTCACGCTGTGTGTGACACATAGCTGTGTCATCAACATGTCATGATGTCATTTCTGTTTCTTGTTGCATCAGCATGCACATACCTGGCGGCAGCGTGCCTGGCAGCATCTGCAGCTGCAACAGCAGCACGCTGCTCAGCAGACTGCGCAGCTCGTCTCAGACGCTGAGCTTGCGCTCGCCTCGCTTTGCGCTGGTGTTCAGTGTCAGGCCCATCATGATACGATTGGGAGGAGCTGGATTCTAGAAGTGGCTGCCTGGCAATTGCTTCTAGGATTGGAGGCCCAGCTGGGAATGCTGGAATGGGTTCTTCGTGAAGAAGCAGCTGGGAGGTTTGAGCCTGTTCTCCATCAGAAACCCTGTAAATGATGTGAAGTCTTCATTGAGGAAGCACACTTGCTTTGCCTGATGGTGTGCAAACAGGCAGCAAGGTGGATACGTGAGTACAATTCAACTTTGTAGTCTTACATAAGCGCGGAGCTATTTTGCTGTGCTGTAGGTTGTTCAGTGACTTCAGTTTGCACACTCTCAGCTTGCTGTATGTCTGTTGGTAATTCCTGAGGAGCCTCGTCCTCTGCGTCCTGGTGAGAGCTGCGAGCCATAGCAACAAGCAATCCCGCAGCAGCCCTGCACAGTGTGTGCCTAGTAGGTGAAAGATCTGGCTTGACCCAGGTCATGCCTGCAGTGGCTGTTTAACTGCCAATGAAATGGAAGCAGGCTACTTTTGCTGCGCACTTTGCTTGCTGAACTTGCCTGGACTCTGCACTTCCTGGCACGAGGGTGGACTGAGTTACTGGCCCGGCTTGCAACTTGAGCTCCTTATTCAGGTCGTCTTCGATTTGATGCGGCAGCTCAGTATCGGCCAGCTTATGCACGCTGCGTGCCATGCAAATTCCCGAGAAGCTTTGACTCCGTCCTGTCGTGCTCTCTCACGACAGTGCTTGCTGAAAGCCTGTTGTCTTCTACACAGGACCTTTTGCCGAAGCTTTCTGTTAAACACAGAGCTATACGCGCAGACGCAAGCACCGTCAACACAGAGGGCAGGCGAGCTACAGCGGAGACACAGACAGACCGTCGTGCAACAGGACGCACAGACGCACAGAGCCAAAAGCATATGCCAAGCACCGGGAAACGGATGGTTGAATTTGCAGATCTTCGTCAAAAGAGCTGATCTGACTATTCATCTTCGTCTCGCTCTTGAGTTCGCAGTTCGCAGTTTCTGAACAGCCGCACCATCATCTCTGGTCTCACTCTCCGGTCTCGCCGCGCAGAGATCACTGACTGGGGTTTCGGTTCTTCGATGCCTGAACGATCGGCAGATGGCAACACAGGACCTCAAGTGACACAGGTAAAATTCAAGCACCTTTAGACGTGTAAACTGCTTTGCGAGACCACGCAACTGAGTTGAACTGTATGGCTATGCCAAGGGTCCCGAGCTGAGCGTACTGGACCTGCCTCCAGAGTTGCTCAAACGTGTTGTTGATATGATCAGCAACATCACGCATTTATGGACCCGGGCACAAGTGTCACTTGTCAGCAAGGCCTTTGCAGCAGCTGTCAAAGAACAGCTCAAGCTTGTTGTCTCTACTGCCTTCCTGATAAATGAAGACGAGCAATTCATGCTAGCAAGCCTCAAGAAAGTGCCAACAGCCTTCGTCCACGTGACCCAGCTCACCTTGACAGATCTTCAGAGACACAGCCTTGCCTGGAGTTGCGCACTAGCCAGCCAAAGCAGCTTGCTGAAGACCTTAACCACACAACTCAGAACAGGGTCATGGGATTATGCGAGTGATGTTGTAGCTTGTGAAATCTTCAAGTTGCTTCGGCGACAGTGCGGTCCATGCTCAGATGTGCTACAAAACCTGCAGCAATTGAGCATCACAAAAGGCAACTGTATCATGCTGCGCATGGTGTCACCACAAGGTCCTCTGTTCCAGCATGAGAAGCTGGATTGTATCACAGCTGGCAGGTTGCCTGTTTTGCGCAACATAACCTATTCCTCACCAGAGCTTTGGCTGCTTGGATGCAACATCCAGCTTGCCTCTAGAGACATTTTCATGCTATGTAGACTGCCAGGTCTTGACTGGCTGGAGATTGGGAGCGAATCCTTGAATGCTATCTTCAAAGGCACCGTCCGTGGGAGATTGACTCCTGAGACAGCTGATGTTTTTCGTCAAGCAACAATCAGTCATGTGGTTGGACCATGTCACAGAGAACATCGTCTCAACCTGATGGAACCAGTCAGCTCAATCACATCGTGGTGTAGTGACATGGTTGAGGTTCCAGCTCGTATTACCAGGTTTGCTCCAAATCTGACAGTCATAAATGTCAAGATCAGCAATGTCCGTCGGGGACCTAGCCTTGGTGTTTGGCTGACGCCTTGAATGGTTTCCATAGATGTGCAGTGTATTGACCCAAATGGTGTCTTGTACATTTATGGCATACCAAGTGCAGGCTTGACTCACTTATGTATTCAAAGTCACACTCTGCATGTGAAAAAGGATCTGTACAGTTGGGTAAATGCTAGAAGTCATCAGGGCTATCAGGCAAAACATGTGAGGCTCAGCACATTTGACAAGCAGATGGTTGTTTTGCAGCCTACTGAGTGTGCCACAACAGTCACTGTACAATGCTAATGTACCTAGGTAGTCATACAGTGGAGTCAGAGACCTCGTGGTCATTCACCATGTCTGCAATACTGTCTCAAGGTTCTTTGCTAGGCATTTGTGTTGACCCTGCTACATATTGGCTGTAGGGTGTGTGCAACTCAGTCTCAGTGCGTCTCATTGTACTTTGCTACAAACTGTTTGCAAATCATTATTGTACCAGGCCACATTTAAGCACATGGTGTAGATTGTGCCACATCAGCAAGCTGTCAAATTCTGCATAGCACCTTAAATTATCAGGCTAGCCCGTCGCATACCACACTGACATTCCTGATGTGAAATGGATAGCATTACGCCTCTAATCTCAGACCGTCTGCTTTGCCCACATCTGCACGTTTTGGGCCTTTGTCGCCATGCACAGCAGGATCACATGCAGACGGACTGTCTGAAATCTCCCAAAGCGTCAATCTTTTCCATGTGCCATCAGACTTACTGGCTGGCTGAATCACCGTGTTGGGTGTCTCCTGCCTGGTGCAAAGAGCAGCATGGGGGGTGACACCGAAGTGCAGCATATGGAGCAACGCACGGGGACTGGCCAGGTTTGCACTTCTCTTCCTCTCAATGCAGTGTCGCTGATGTCAGTGTCGCTACTGTCTATTAGGACACGCCGAACCTGACTAGAACTCTGTGCTCGCACATATGCACCAATTGCAGTCTGAACTGCTTTCAAGACAGTCTGCATACATATGCATGTGCTGTATAGGTACATTTGCACCTCTATACAATGAACGAGGTACATCTCATCATAGGTGTTTGATACGCATGATGGGCGAAAACAGCAGCTTTGGGCAGTCAGAAGCTGCAAGCATACAAACTGATGTGGCGACAAGCAGTTTTTACTCACCAGTGACTGCAGACACTGTTCACACGCAATCACCCCAGGAGTTCATTTTCAAAAGCTGCTCTACAAGCATGCTGCCACGGCTATAGAGTACAAGCTATTTCTACAAGTAACATACTACACCTGATGCATCTTGCAGTGCCACAAGTACTCAGTCAGTGGCAAGCATCACAAAAGCCTAGGAAATTGAGCTGATCAATTCCCTTCTGCTTTTTGCAGCTGTTGTTTGCTTGCAGACAGAAGCTGAGCAGCGTGGTGGGGCACAGCAAAGCAGCACTTCTGTCTGTCATTGTGATCCAAAAAAGCCTTCCAAGGCGGACTCTTCTTCAGTGTTGCCTTGTGACCAATGACCCACATGCTGCGCCTGCAGAATGCAACGTCAGATAGTCACAATCAGTACTCATGACCTCTTCTCTGACTTGCTCATCATATTGCAGACTGGTCTTGCATATGGCCACACTGTCATGATCAATTGGCAACGGCTCCCTAATTAATGACCGTCTATACCTTGCAACATTGGTCTGTATGCAGAGCAGCTACGCGTTGTTGTGCATGTGTGCCTGCATGTGTATATTGGCACTTGTGTATACATATATTGGCACTTGTATACACATGGTCACGCACACTGGCATACATACATAGGCACAAATTGGTACACTATCACAAATTGGGGCATATTTCTGTGTACATATTTAGTATATATACATTGGCACATGTACATATACTGTTGGACGCCTTATGCAGCCTAGTGAATACAGTAGACGCTCATGTTCACTCAAGCAATTCATTAGACATGCAGTTGTAAACACCAGGCCTGGTTTCTGAGGACACGGATAGCAGCTGAACACAATTCAGTCCTTTTGCGTCTTCACAGGTGTGGCAGATGGTGTGCACCTGGCTCTGGTGAGTCCCACATTCATGCGGCGCACATCTGCCAGGAAGCCCACTCCTCTTCCTCTCTCACCGCTGCCGCCGTCATGCGCCCTCACACAGCTAAACAGCACCACATCCGCTTCTTTACCCTGCAGCGCTCTCAGGATCCCACTTTGAACATAATGCATGCATTGTGTGGGTGTACCACAATGACACACAGCATGCTGTTTTGAACATCATTGATCGAAATTCAAATTTCATGTTCTTGTTTCTTGAGTATGGACTGTTCATCTGGTAGCTGTGAGCATTGGAGATGTTATGCTGAGGGGGTTGAAAATGGGTTGACAATCGCAGCACTGAGAACACAACATTGTCTGTCTGAACCATGTACAGTGTCCAGTCCTATGTACAGCGTCCAGTCCCATGTACAGTGTCCAGTCTGTGTCACGTGCGTCTGAGACAATGGTCTGATGCTGCACTGCTGACTAGGCACACACAGTCTGTCCAAGCATCAACTGGAGTAACAGGTCTGCCGCTACAGACATGCTACCCCATGCAGGGTCATGACAGCACAAAGAGGAACGAGCATGAAAGCCATCCACTGTGGCAAACTCGACGTTGGCAAGGGCGACAGCATGAAGAAGAACGGGCGAACCTGAAAGCCGCCCACTGTGGCAAACTCAACATTGGCAAGGGCGACAGCGTGAAGAGGAACAGGCAAACCTGAAAGCCATCCACTGTGGCAAACTCAACATTGGCAAGGGCAGCTTTGGAGTGTTGGGCAGCAAAGGTGGAGCGTAACAGGGTCAGCTGAGCCTTGTATGGCGTCAGAATGGCCACTGACGCAACCTCATGTCCATACTCTCTCATGAGACCTACAGCAGGCACAATGACCAACACTTGTACCAGATACACACGGACTCACAATCCAGGCTCTACATATCTGCTGTCATGTACTTGGCTTGATAAGGCGTTGATGAGACAGAACTGACTCCTCGCGCATTGGGCAATGTAAGGTTTTGAAGAGACCTCAGCTCTAGCCAACTTCAAGCTACATTTCACGCAACAGGTTTTCTGTAACCATAAACATGAGCAATTAGCTATTGTGCATCAGCTTAGATGACTTGCTGGTTGTGGATCTCTGTGCTCACATGGTATGCCACGTGGTATGCCACATGGTATGCCACATGCCACATGGTATGCCACCTGGGCGACATTTCAACCATGATACAGAACCAGAGTAGAGCTGATCAGCATTGTTTGAGACCAATTGACATTGTTCATTTTGTGCCACCACATATTCAGGTACATATTTTTGCAATTGTGCTGGATTAAAGTGCACTCGTCCGCAAGGTGTGGATAGTATTGTCATGAATGAACAACAATGAAGATGGGCTAGCAAGAAGCATGACAAAGCGTACCTCCAAACAAAGTGCATGCCACATCAGCTTCTGTGTTGTTGGACAGAGAAGTGCCGCCGCTGGACCATCCTCCACCCCTTGCTCCACCCCTCTCTGACCCCTGCCTGCAAGTCAAGCAAGCTAGCATGCATATGCTAGAAAACCTGAAGGTGCAGCATCTGCTTGCCATCAGCAACAAGCCAAAGAACAGCCTGAAGTACTTCAGCTAGCTTCTTAACAGGGACAACTTTGGACGAGTAACCTGCTAGACAGACACAGTATGATGGCAGCAAGATGAAAACGGGCTAGCGCAGACAAAAGACACAAGAAAACTTACGTTAAAAGGCAAAAAGCAGGAACAATAAGAGTAATAGATCAGGCAAAACACGCATAGATGTTCAGCATAGTAAAGGCTGAAAAGGCAAAGTCTTGAACACAAAGGCCAAGAGGCACTTACTGGCAATCAAAGAAGGCCAGAGGGGGAAAGCAGGGCCGCTTGTGGAAGTCTGCTGCCCTGCTAGCAACAGCCCCAGGCAGGGCTGAGGTGCCGTCAGTGAGCTTGCCCTGATAGAAGAAGAGGGAAGGCCAGGCACTGATAGCTGGATGCATGCGGTACTGCTCTGAAAGCATAGTCACCGGGTAGCCAGCCTGCACAGCATCTCCCATCTTAGAAAAGAAAAGTAAAGACTTCGCCTTTTGGCGTCAATTCAAAGAGAAGCCAAGTAGTATACCGGGCTGCACAATATCTCCCAGCTCCATTCTTCTGAGGTTTCCAACAAGCAAAGAGGCAAGTCTAGTGTTCATGCATGTGTGTATGCTGACAGTGCATGCTGCCTACAACCATGCCAAGTATATATTTCATTAGCACTCCAAAGAAGACGTTCGTGAAAAGTTCAGAAGATTTCAACAAAAAAACCCCCTAGATTCAAAATCATAAGACTAACCTGCTGCAGACACTCAAACAGGGATTGAGCCAAGTTGCTAGCCTCAGCTGCTCGGGATAGCACTGTGGGGGGTAGCTGCTTGGGGTCCCCCACCAGCACCACCTGACCCCCGGGGGCCAGAAGCTGAAAGGGCACAAGGGCTGCTGGCTCAAGGGCTTGCGCCGCCTGCAAGAAGATGACTTCATATGATGAAGAAGGAGAAGAGGCCAGGTGTGGACATTTGCTGAGGGTTACTCACCCAATCTAACTATCCCTAGGGGGGAGGCAAAAGCTGCATTGAGGCTCAAAAATGAAGAAGACATGGAGCTTTTACAGTTAGAAGGAAAGATGCCCAGACAAAATTCTCCAAAACATTGTAGCAGTTAGTACTAGCCGAATATGCACAGAAAGAGGGAATAAGCTACGCGCTGCAAAAGCAGACTGTGGACATTTCACGTCACTGGCTTCTCCAACCAAGTGCATGCCGATCCATTCTTGCTTTGCTAGATACTACTTTTGTATCTGCCATCTTGCTGCAGCAGCACTCAGTTAGCCCTCTTTTTGGACTTTCTCTACACTCTGTGAATCATGCCTAGGGAGTACAAGCATCACATTCATTCCTTGAATCAGAGCCTGCAACACTGCCTGGAGGCGTGCAAAACGCTTGACAACATACATCTTTTGCAGCATCAAGAAATGGTCCCAGTACAGTAGGGTCTCAGTAGGGTCTCAGTAGGATCTCGGTAGGGTCTCAGTAGGGTCTTAGTAGGGCATACCTCATCAATCATGATGGCATTGAAGAGCATGGAGGGGTCAGAGCCCACCCCCTTGACCAGGCTCAGCAGGTCCCCCCCTGCTGAGGACAGGGTACAGGCCACCACCTCAGCACAGCGTACCACTGCTTGCCTCACCCCCCTCTTAGCCTTGTGTGCAGCCTCATTACCCTCCTTGACCTGCACGCACACACAGACTTGTGGTTAGGTGACCAAGGCTTGTCGTGAGCTTGTATGACTGCTTGCCTCACCCCCCTCTTAGCCTTGTGTGCAGCCCCATTACCCTCCTTGATCTGCACGGACACACAGACTTCTGTATAAATTCTTAAAGGCTGCCTTTGCCGTAATGGTTGATCAAGCCTTGTCATGAGCTCCTGCTATGTTTTGCAGATTGTATGACTGCTTGCCTGACTCTCCTGTTAGCCTTGTCTTCAGCCACGTGACACTCCTTGCTCTGCAAAGCCAAGTCTTAGATGAATACTCACTATGCTTGCATTGTGAATACAGATCACCTTAGTGCGGAAATAACAATGTCAGCTCAGTGAGTGATGCACGCTGAGCCATTCTAAAAGCCTTGAAGCAGCAGGTAGTGGGAAGTGGGGGTTAATCAAGGTTAGCACAAGATGGCAAACCTTGTCGTCTACCAAGCCAAGCACACAGCACTGCTTGTCATACACTCACTTCATTCATACACGTATCAGCCACATGGCTGCCCCTAGTGTCAGGTGCACACAGTCCTATGGAGCTGCCTGTATGCGGTCCAGTTACGAGGTCCAGTTACGAGGTCCAGTTTCGAGGTCCAGTATTAAGAGGTCCAATCACGAGATACTATACGAGGTCCTCTAGTAGCAGTCAGCGGAGCAACATTGACGGCTCAGTTTAGGAATAGCATTGAATGGCATCAGGTGACATACCTCTTGCCTCGCTTCTTGCAGCTGGCCGTACAGCAAGTGCCGCTTCTTCTTCAGAGCAGGCAGGTCCCCAGGCTGGGGTGCCTTTGGGGTCTCCCCTCTTTTCTCCCTGCCCTTCTGCTTAGCCAGATCTCTCCTTTCTTCTTCTGTGTGGGGCTTTGCTGAGCGGCTGCCAGGTGGCACTCTCTCAGAAGAACCATCCATAGCTTGAGCCTTGTTACCTCCTCTGGCCTCTGATCCATTAGTCTTCTTCTGGCTGCCAGCTATTGCCCTCTCAGCGGATCCCTCCCTAGATACAGGCTCTGCATCATGCCCTATCTCCCCTGCTTCCCGCTTCCTTTTCTTTTGGCGCATGCCAGCTGTCAGCTTCTCAGCAGCTGAAGCCTCATGACGCTGGTCATGATCCCTGAGATCATCCGGATCAGCTGGACTTGCTGATCTGGATGATCGTTTGGATCTGTCGAGATGGCTGCCATGTGGCTGCTCAGGTTCAGGCGCTGTGGATTTCAAATTTGGTTCATCCTGCTGTGCATGCTGTGCACGCTCTGCTTGTTTGATTTGGTCTGAGGTGGCATCCAGTTGGGCTTTTATGTCATCACAGCGCTGCCTGCCTTTGCTGCTCTTGGCTGCAGCAACACTGAAACATCGGCAAAAGTTTGACAGGTTGTGTTCAGCTTATACTGCACACATGTGCTTGCTTACTCACAAAGCAAGTATGTTTCCACTGAGCAGCAGCCTCCAATGGTGCAAAGGACATCACAAAGGACACTAAATCAGTCTCGTGGTTTTCACTCTGCTAACTAAGGTTAACACAATGAAAGCGGTGCGCATCAGCTGAGATTGACTGCCGTTATGCAGCACGCCAGCGCGCCAAACTCAGATCAAACCTACAAGCACAGTCTAAATCTAGGTCTGTACCAGGCAATGCTGAAGGCATGCACTGAAGAAGAAGAAGACAAGGAGGAGGAGGAGGAGAAGAAGAAGAAGAAGAATTTTACAAAAAAAATCTGAGCAGGTGTCACTGAATGGCTGCATGCAATGGGAACCAGCAATACCTGCAGCCTGCATAGTCTGTCCGTCCTGCTGTGCATAGCGCTCAGCTACCTGGTCCATGGCCCAGGTGAGGACCCCCGGTGGACGATGGTGTGGATGAGTCAACAACTTGGTTATGTGCAAAAAAAATGTGTTTTATGGCTTTCGTCAATTCAGGTCCCAAACAGCACCTGCTGTGATGCAATGACAATCAACAAATGCACTGATGTCAGCTTGGAAGTCCTAAAGTGATGCTGGAGTTGACTGCATTCTTGGACTTGAGACATCAGGCCATAACCAGATGCCAGTTCTTCACAATGTGCACGCCAAATTAGAGATAGCACTCTTTCATTGTAGCATCCTTTTTTCAAAAAGTCTGTCAATGGACCCCTTGCACTCCTGTTGTTGACAGTGGGATGCAAAGCAGCATTCCAGCATGTGTGTACAGAAAACTACCAAACACCAAGCACCCAGCTGTTGTTGCTGTGTCATGCCATACACCCGATAAGACACTTGTGACTAATGCCAGATGCATACCAACAGCTTAACACCAAGTCCCCAAATATTGGTGCTGCATCAAGTCACACAGTCAACACAGCGCCAGTTCCAGTCTGGTGAAAGAATCACCAAACATGGTGCCAGAACTGTTGGTTGCAATGCATGACTTAGATGTACTTGATACACAACCTGGGCAGCCCAGTATAATACTTGGCTTCTCATTAAATTGACGCCGGAAGGTGTGGTCTTTTCTTTTTCCCTCTTTTCTTTTCTTACTTGATGCACCAGCAGAGATGCATACCGTCAGCCCAGCACGCCTTGACAGCTGCCATGAGAGCATGGATGCCGGCACGATGTACTCGAGTGTCCTGAGACTCATGACAGCTCCTGATGATGCTTTGAACCAAAGAATGTGCGTTTGACTCTGCGTACTGCCACACCTGCATGGGATCAGCAGCTTTTAGATTGTGTCGGGAAAGGACAGGACACCTGCATGGGATCAGCAGCTTTTAGATTGTGTCGGGAAAGGACAGGACACATATGCAGTACCTGATGTGCATGATGGTCCAGTGTTGGTTGGCAGCAGCTAAGTTCAAGATGCAGCTGAGTTTGAAATGCAGCTGTGCCTGGCTTCAGTCTTGCGTTACTGTGCAAAATCGCAAAGACATTTACAGTATTGTGTGGGTTGATGGTGCATGTTTGTGTCTGGTCTTCTGAAGATCTGCAACCTGGGCTAAGGCAGCATCCTCTGTAGAGTGTCTGTGTAACATTGCAGAACACCCCCGTATCATGTGTGTGATGAAAAACCAAATATGGCGGATGCCACTTGCAGTTTGCATTGAACTGCATGTAAGACAGACGATAGCATACAAACACAACATGTTATACAGCTTCTGTGGTATACATCCTGTATAATGATTTTTTCAAATATACCTGGACCCCCAAGATCTGAATAATCGTCCTCAAGCACCCCATGATCATCCACATGTGCTGACTGGGCCTACCACATTTGTAAAGAAGAGCATCTACCAGTCCTGGCCATACTTGCTCCAGCAAAGCTACCATGGCTTTTGGTTTTATCAGTGTCAGCAGAACATTCATTGCTAGCCACACTAGCTGTGGTGGCTGCACAAATCTGCCCTTGTTGTGATCACTCTGGCCCTGCAAACACGGTGAACTGTGGGTGTGACTGGCATGTTGAGATATGCAGAGTTGATTAACAATCCTCCTGTCATCGGATTGTTCCGTTTGTAATTTGACTGTAACGGTGACATAGGTGAACCTCTGTTCTGCAGCAAGCAGACACACTTTAGACATGCATGCAAGACAGGTGCATATTTTTCATGCAGCACATTCAGGTGCAGTGCAAAAGAAGCGCAAGACACCTGTAACATAGCACTTGAGCTAGTGTACTCATTATGCAGTCATGGACATCAGGTGAAGTAGCCAGGAACAGTGAGTGTCTGCATAGAGCAAGGTCATCAAAACAGCTTTGCTTACAGCATTGTCTTTGTGCCTTATCAGATCAGCCCAGTTTTGCAGGACTGGGGCAATGCTATCCAGGTCAGGGGCATCCTCCAACGGCCCCAAGGTCTTGATCATGGGGTGCACCTGTAGCAAGTTGAAAAGCTTGTGTAAACAAAGCTTGTATAAATAAAGCTTGTATAAATAACGCTTGTATGAGTATGGTGCTGTTGGCAGCCTGATGCGAAGCATTTGGGATGTGTGCAATCCTCAGCTGCATTTGCAGGCCGATGATTTGCACCCTGAACATTTCATTCCCTGAATTGACATTGATAATGTTCAATTATTGCAAAGTAACATGTATAGCACAAGGCTTCCACAAAACTCTGTGGACTGAGATTATACATGTGGGATGTGGAATCGTGGCGCAAGCTTGTGTTGTGGAAGCCATACAAAGCTTGTGCCACATTTCCACGTCCCACATGTGTAATGCAGCTCAGTCCACAGAGACACTGAGTTGATTTCAGACGCTCAACATCTTCATTAACCTGCAGCTTTTCACCTACATCGAGATCCAAATGGCTTGCTAACAGCTTGCCACTCATGATACAAACTCTTATTGAAAAAACCAAATACTTGGTGAAAGATTGCCAATGACTGTGTACAACCATATCTTTGTGCAGAAAGTCACTCAAGGAAGGGGGTTTATATATGGATATGTGTATATGAGCATGCACCCACCATAGCCCGAATCTGAGGGCCGGGGTGGGCCATCAAGCGGTACAGCCCCTGGTACCTGCCCCCATCTGTCAGTGCCAGCTCATGCGACTGCTTGAGATGAAGAAGAGCAGACTCCAAAGACACATTGACCCCCATGTCATCCATCAGATCTGGAAAGCTGAGGACCTCAAACAGGGCTGTGATGAGACTGCCAGGCAGTATATCTCCTGCAGAGGGGCACACAATAGCATGTGATATGATCTATGATCATGTGACTGACTATGATGCAGGAGAGCTGACTCCACAGCCTGATTAGGATCAAGTTGCGCATAAACCCTGGGAAACTGAGAACCTCAGACAAGACTGCGAGGAGATGACCAGCCTGTGTATCTCCTGCAGAAGTGAATGTGGTATACGCGGTTCAAATTGCGCCAGATCATGCACTGCTTAAGATGAAGACATGCACCATTGCAAGCGTAGTTGAGATGCAGATCATCCCAAGAGATTGGAGAAGCTCAAGGAGGATTTTGACAACTTGATCAATTTGCTGCAGGGAACATGGGCACATATGTGCTTTAGTATGCTGCTGTTGGTAAGAAACTGCTCACGCTGTGGGAATCGTCATGAACACCCGCAATAGTAACACTGATATGACAGCATAACTGCCACTTGCCTGATGAACACGCTCAAGAGCAACACTGATATGACAGCATAACTGCCACTCGTGCTTTGGCATTGATGGCAGCTTGAGCACGCTGGGCAGGAGGCAACAACTCTTCTACCTGATTGCACAGACATGGCTTGGCTCAATACATCATGCAGTCTGGTGGCGTCCAAAAGCTGCAGCGCTTCAGTCAAGCCCTCGACACCATCTTCATCATGCTTGTACTGTGCCTGGTGTCATCAGCAGGCATATGTGGTTCACCAAAATCAGTCTCCCTAAGTGCGACAGATGTTGCAATGCCTGGTGCATGTTGCCATGGCAATCATGCAAGCACGCCTTCCTTGCCTTCCTTGTGCCTTTTGTTAAGGCATGTTGCATGGCTCAAGTTGGTTAACATGCAGTGCTGCTGCCCACCTGTGCAACGTGGTAGTTGACCACACACAGAGCACAGCTGGACAACTGCTGTGACAAGGTGCTCCAGAGCCGCTGAACCACAGGCTGTGTGTGGTAGACAAATATCTCTGCAAAGTGACCTGTGAGTGCTGCATGCTGACACCACCAATGGTCGGTTGACTGCAGAAAGGCCGCAGCTTCGCCAAACCATTCTTGACGGTCGGAGTCTTCGACATTGTCTGCTTTCGCTTGCAGCTCAGCCCATCTGGCGAGTAAGGTAGCCTCCGTGTCTGCCATATACTCGCAGCCGCGTTCAAGTCGCGCGACGTCAGGTTGTCACTCAAAGCATCGCTGACTGAATCCCGCGCACACAGCATTCAAGCCGCGAATGGGCATTGTGCATATACACACTATTGATAGACCGCAGTGCACAACAATTCTGATTGTCTCCGACAAGATTAGGGTTGGTGCACTGTGCAAACGGCAACCCTTTCCTTGCGGGTCACGACGATACGAGCACATGCAAGCCGTGCGCATGAATACAATAACACCTCATCCGACATCTGAGTCGCTGTCGCAGATCATGCCCCTTCATTGGGCCTGAACATAGACAATCAAGGCATGAAAGAAGAAGACAAAGGTTCTAACGTGGCAAATTTTTGAATTTCGCCTGCGGTACGGAGTCCGTTCAGCCTGGGGCCTCTTGAACAAATTTGTACATGCCTTTCTGGCAGCTTCGCAGATCTGTCCCAGCTTCATCCTCGGCAAATATATATCCTGCCTACAAGAACACCACCGCAAAGCTGCCAGCCTTGTGGTTTGCTCACACAGTCCGCGCGCCTGCCTCAAGGAAAATTTGCAGCTGCGCAGATTGCCGGCATGCGCATGCGCAGGTATATACTGCTGCACTGGTCAGGATAACTGTGCAGCTCACAGTCCTTTCGGGCTCTGTGCCAAAAAATTGGTAAGCAAATGATTGGACGGTGACTATTCTGTAAACAAGACATGTTCTAGTCTAGTTTTGTTAAACACGTGCTTGCGCCTGTGCTCTTACCTTGATGCTGGCAAATTGTACACATGCAGGCGTTTGCAATGCAAAACGATGATGATGGCTCGTGCTGTTCTCATTTAGCAACAATGTTCAGCACTGCTCCAGAAGGCGTCTATGTCATGTAGCCAAGGTCGTATGCTTGCAAGCAACCGTGTTTTGTAATACTCCACTGCAACGAAATGTATTTCAACACATATATATATATATATGTTTGCCTGACTGACTACTGACCATAGGGTTTTCTTTGTGATTTGTCAGATTATATCAAGCAGTAGGGTTTGCGTGTGTGACTAAAAGCCTTACAAACAGCCGCCATTAGTAAGCAATGTTTTGCAGGTTCAAAAACATACCCTATCTGTCCATACTTCCCTAGACCAGGGCTGGTACAGGGCTCTGCCAAGCCCTTCTAGTACTTTACGCTGTAGGGCAAGCGATAATACCATAACACCACTTTTTGGAAAAAGTTTGGAAAGGAAAATTGAAGCGTGACTAAATCAGTTTCCAAACAAGGGTTTGAGACTGCTGGTATCATGAACCCTACCTACACACACCCACCTACCCTGTGTAGCGATTGGAGACACACACATTAAGCTTGGGATCCCCTTGTATTGATTAATACACTCAGCACGCAGCATGAATACCTTGGTGATTTCCTTATTCTATTCAGTTATACTGCCACCCTTTACTACTATCAAAAGCAGGATGTTTGTTAGGTCGGGAAGAAGAAGACAATACTCAACTTAACAGCAAGGCTGTATGAACCTCACACTGTAGTCTGCAGAGTAGTTGCTTATGTAAACAGTTTAGCGCTTTCTGTGTTCATGCTCACTTAGTCTGATATCGTCTGCATCAACGTGGTGCAAACAAATTTGAGGCAGCGAAATACCCTCCAAAATCAGCACGGCTGTTTAGTTGTATGCTTGCGACAGTTTGATCTGGCACCCCATTTCACACTACGGATCTAAGTCAGGTCTAAAAGGGTTTATGATCTTGGGGTGTAGGGTCTATCCTAGGGTTTAGATCAAACCCTAAAAGAGACTAAAACAATGCACAGATGGTGTTGATGTTTTGGTGTGCTTCAGCCCTACAGCAAAGTTGTACTCGACACATGCCCCTGTGTTGTAGAGCAGTGACAAGCTGTACTTGGCAGCAGATGCAGACCATTCCTGGTATGGTTTCCTGTTACTATGTAGTGCTACATCAAGGCACTATACCACCAGTTGTTGGTGAACGCCTGAAATCTCATCCTGCAATCTAGCTTACACTCTATATGGCCTTGCTACTTACCGTTTGGACCAGCACAGCATGGACCTGTCAGATGAGCCTGGCGTCAAGAAGCATTCTGTGAATTTACGCGCTACATACACAAGGCAAAAGCATGGACCATCACTCTATTGATAAGATTGTTATCGGCCGTTTGGTTGACGGTGCAAGTGTGGTGTTGCTGCTCTGCGATCTTGCCACGCTTTCACCACCAATTAAACCGCCAGCAACAAGCTTAGCAATAGAATGATGTTCCAGGCACCACTGGCTGTTTCACTAAACCTCAACAGGAGCACATCTGTCACTGGGAGAGATATGGACGCCTAGAGTGAGATGCATTTGTCAAGGTGTTGCTAATTTGCTCTTCTGGCCGTATTAGTATGGCGTCTGGCATATTTGGGGTTGCTACAAATCATTTGTAGATTAATAAAAGCATGTCTGCTGATCCCGTGGACAGCCCCTCCCTCTCACCCAGTCAAATGTTCTCGCCCATTGAAATGTTTCAAAAATGCCAGACAACGCGCCATGGGCTCAACACACCAGCCAGCATGACTGTGGCTACTAAGGAAACAGAGCTGTCAAGGGCTGCCAGCACAAGTCTTGATATCGGCTTCACAAAATAAGCCTGAACTCCAGATCAAGAAAAAATGGTTGCCAGCACAGGTGCTAAAAATGTTTTCATGTAGCAACAGAATTCCCATTGCCAAATGCTGTGACTCATGTGTTAGCCTATGACCCACGTGTCGGTCTGTGACTCATGTATTGGCCTGTGACTCATGTCATGGCCTGTGACTCATGTGTTGGGCTGTGACAGGTTTGCTCTGGGGGCAGCAGGCAAGCTGGCCAGCATTGCTTTGGAGGAGCTGTCAAAGCCGGGCAAGGTGGAAGGGGGCAGCCCCAACAGAACCGCTGACAACATGTCTGCACCCCAACCACCCAGGTGCACCCTCTCCCCTTTATTTTTTGTTGTTGTAGTATCATCATTATTGCCTTGATTACTTGTATTATTATTCCTGGCAAGGTGGAAGGGGGCAGCCTGATCATGATTGTAAATACTACTGCTGTCAAAGCCGGGCAAGGTGGAAGTGGGCAGCCCCAATAGAACAGCTGACAACATGTCTGCACCACAACCCCCCAGGTGCAACCTCCCCCATGTTTGATGTGATGTTGATGCTGATGTGGACATGGGTGTGGTTGTTGCTGTTGCTGTTGCTGTTGCTGCTGGCGCTAATGCTGGTGTTGGTACTCGTATTATCATTATGATTGTTGGTGTTATTATGATTGCATCTTGACTTACTGCTGTTGTTGTCCCTACTATTGTGCTTTGATACCACTACTGGCGTCAGGCTTGTTGCTAGTTGTTGAATGTTTTTCTTGTTTATGCTGTTTGGACTTCACTCACTGTGTTGTTGCAAGGCTTGCTCCGCTGAAGATGTTGCCTGAAATCTCCATGAGCATCAATAAAGAACTTGACAGAAAAACACAGTACACCATTCAGCAAAGTTCTCTTGAAGAACAGAAGGAAAGATCACTGCCCTGTTTTTCCCAGGCCTGGATGCTTGTAGGGGTCTCAGGCAACTCTAAAGGCCTTTGGTGGCCACATCTGACACTGGTGTGACAGTTTTGGGACCCCAAAACCGCCCTTGCAGACAACACAAAGCAAATGACATGTTGCTGTGATACTATCGAAAAGTAGCCTCGTTACTTTATTCAGTACATACTAAGGCATAACGTAACATACTGCAGTGGGGTGAGGAGTGATGACTACGAGAAGCTGGTGGACAGGGAAGTACGCGCTGCCATTCAGCGCATGCAAGCAGCAGAGGACGCAAAGCAGCAGGGCCTCAGAACCTGGAGGCTGCCAGAATCCCTCAAGGTCTGCTTTCTGTCATCTTTTGGTATCTTTGCCTGTCTGGTCTTGCACTTGTTTCAGCCGGGCTGAGGAAAGTTTCAAGCAACAGGGCCTCAGAACCTGGAGGCTGCCTGAATCCCTCAAGGTCTGCTTCCTGTCATCTCTCTGTATCTTTGCCTGTCTGGCCTTGCGTCCATGTGTGCTTGTTTCAGCCGGGCTGTGTAAGATTTAAGCAGCAGGGCCTCAGAAACTGGAGGCTGCCAGAATCCCTCTGGGAAAGGTCTGGAAGCATCTCCCAAATGTAGAAACGTGTTTCCACTGCCCCCAAACATTGCTGATTTTAAATTTCCAGTGTAGGGAGGGCGTTTCTGCTTTCAGAGAGATGTTTTGGGAATGCTCTCTGTCACTGTCTGTCTGTCTGTCTGCCTGCATCTGGCTTTGCATCCATGTGTGTACTTGTTTCAGCCGGGCTGTGGAAGATGTCACACAGTCAAGTCCTCAAAAGCTGTTGACTTGGTTGCATTGCCCCGCGGTTGGTTTATCCCTTGGTGTCTGTCTGTCTGTCCTGTGCTGTTTGAGAAAAGCAAAAGGTCAAAGCACTAAGCAGCAAAACAGGAGTCAGGCAATATTCATGTGCACACATCTTCCTGTGCACACAACTTCATGTGCCTGTTCTGCCGCTTGGGGGCTTAACCTTTCAACATGTGCACAAACCACACACATAGCAGACAGACATTGCCCAAAACCCCAGGTTCTGATGCATTGCTGCTTGGTGTGTCTGAGCTGATGAAGGCGTGTAGCACAGAACCGTTGATTTCCTGCAGAATCTGATGGCATGTGTGTCTGCTGCCAGTCCTGCAGAGTCTGATGGTATGTGTGTCTGTCGCAGTTCCTGCAGAAGGACAAGACCCGGGGGGCGGTCCCCAGGGTGATGCAACAGGAGAAGGGACAGTTACAGGGGGGCCTGCGCTACCTGGGGCAGCTCTTCAAGCAGCTGCAGGTCATTGCTCCCCTCGTTGTTACTCACCCCTCCTTGTTACTCATCATGACTCATTCCCGCCCTCGTTGCTGCTCATCGCTACTGTATGCAACTTGTTTCTCGCCTTGTTGTTGCTGTGTGTGATACATTGTCCTCATTGTTGTGCACTGTATGGTCATCGTATGCAGTTACTCTTCCACGACTGTACCCTGGGCAAGCACAGGCCAAGCATGGAGTGGATCAGATCCACTTCTGCTAGCTAGACTCAGCCTAGAAAGCATAGACTTTTGCACGTGGCTGTGCACGCTGTGGGTACAAACAACCAGTGACTCTTTCTGACAAGGTGGCAAAATCCTTGCTTCTTGGTGCACAGCCGAGACAGCAGAAACAAATTGACATACTGAATCTGATACGGTGAACAGCGGTCTGAAGTCAAACATTGTTCGCAACTGGTGCTGCACGTACCTAGCTCATCATGAGCTGGCAAGCATTTTAAATATTATCATTATTGTTGTTAGCATTACTATTATTATTACCATTATTACCTAGTATTATTATTGTTGTTATTACTGTTATTATCATCATCATCATCATCATCATTGTCATTGTCATTGTCATTGTCGTCATTGTCATTGTCATTGTCATTGTCATTGTCATTGTCGTCATTGTCATTGTCATTGTCATTGTCATTGTCATTGTCATTGTCATTGTCATTGTCATTATTATCATTGTTATTATTTATTATTATTATTATTGTGTTATTATTATGATTATTGTTATTGACTGGTGGTGGGAATGTGCAGGAGATGCGGTACACGATTGCAGAGGAGCTGGAGCAGTGTGAGGATGAGCTGAAGAATGAGGAGAGGGCCGGCGGGCGGCGCCGCAGCAGCGAAACTGCAGAGTTTAGAGAAACCCTTGCCGGCTACAAGTGAGTCCCTTCTATCTCCTTTTGTCCGCCAATTTTGCTATGCCCCTCTTCTTCTTCTTCTTCTTCTTCTTCTTCTTCTTCTTCTTCTTCTTCTTCTTCTTCTTCTTCTTCTTCTTCACATTGTTCTTCTGTTCACCGCATTCCTGCTGCTTTTGCTGCTGCTCAGTTTCAGCACAGCAGTGTCAAGCAACAGCCAGGGCCTGCATCACCAGCTGCTGTGCAACTACACAACACCCCAGCAGTATTTTTCGTACATAACAGGCCTTCCCGCAATTCCACCACATCAGATTTATGCTTCAGGCCACTGGAATTACCACATTTCAACCTTTGTGTGCTTCATAAGTCTAGTTTTCAGAAGTGACAATCAGCTTCATGTGCGCCATTCGCGTCACCAGATTCACGTGCTGTCATGTGCTCACAGCTGCTTTACAGCTGATTCTTGCTGCTGCAGACAAAACCTTTTTGGGCTTCACGGTCCCAAACCCGACCGTGACCCTCACAACCCTTGCAATATGTTGGGGCCAAGTTGGTCCCAAGTGATGCTGACAGTGTTTACAGATTGCCCTCACAACTGCTTCTTGCTACTGCAGACAGAATCTGTCTGATGCCATAAGGCAGGACGAGAAGGTGGACCGCAAGATTGCGCGCAACCAGAACAAGTTTGAAGCCCTGGACTTCAATGCAGCTGTTGGGGATTCACGCATGTCGCCTGCATCAGCCTTTGTGGCTACTATCAGAGGTACCTGAACCTGAGTACCTGACAGCTCACATATCAACGAGTCACTGTCAAAAAGATTGTATTCTTAAACGAACTTATCTTGCAGTGCTTTGTTTCCCCTTTTCAAAAAGAAACATCCAAAAAGGATGGAATATGTACTTTTTGTACTCTGCAATTGGAATGTCATTGTGGGTTCTGGATTGGCCTGCAGACCGTGCTGTACAGACGGCATTTCAATTATTTGTTGACAACCTCAGCCCATGCCAAGACTGACAATAGGACTGCCAGATACACACAGTGTTGTGATCGCCCTAATATACAAGGCATACCTCAATGGTATTTGTCACGAGAAATCACATTCCTACCATGGCTAAGGCCCTGCCCTGTGAGGGGCCATCCGCTCTTGTGTGCCACTCAAAGATTTGAAGAAGAAAAAAAGAGAGGGAAAAGGAGAAAGAAATAAAAATACAATAAAGACTTTGCAAGTGCTTTTGTGCACCCAATATTAGTGAGAAGCCCTCAAGTCTCAAGAGGGCATTCATGCAGAAATGTTCCCAAAACCAATTTTAGACTTTGCAAGCAGGCAACACACACGCTCTGAGTAAAGTGGCGATGAAAGTGCAGGTGCCCTTCACAGCTTGAATGAACTGAGTGTTCGAATCGTTTTCTCAATCTAATTTTAAATGCTTCTTTTGTAAGTGCAGGTGCCCTTCACAGCCTGGACGAATTGAGTAAACTCACATAACGGAATGACATAATGATGTAACGTAATGACGAAAGTGCAGGTGCCCTCCACAGCTTGGATGAGTTGAGTCTTTGATTTGTTGTTAAATGTGTTTTTGTAAATTTTGCTTTTGTAAGTGCAGACGGTCTTCACAGCTTGGAAACTAACATAACGTATTGACGTAATAATTTAACATAATGATGAAAGTGCAGGTGCCCTCCACAGCCTGGATGAGTTGAGTGAGGAGCGTTTCAAAATATGTTTTTGATTTAAATAAATGAAAGTGCTTCTTTCTTAAGTGCAGGTGCCCTCCACAGCTTGGATGAGTTGAGTGAGGAGCGCTCCAATCTTGAGAAGGCCTTCCGGTGGGAGTGGGACAATGATGACGTCCTCAAGGGGCGGCTGGCCCCCGGGGTCAACCCCAACCAGGCCTTCAGGGAGGGCTTGAAGCGGTACACTCACACACTCCATCATCTCACACTCCACTGTTATAGCTTTCAGCAAAAACTTTGCCCACCAGAAACATTAGGTATATACTTTTTGGGATTTGTTTTGGGCTGAAACTACATGCTTAAGCCTGGCAAGTACAATGGGGATGGATTGTCAATTTGCAAAACTGTGGGTCAGAATTTAGGGTTTTACATCCGTGACTGAACCCTACAAGCCTACCAGCATTTGCCAGTTCACCCACACTGCACTTGTTGCGACTTGCTGCATGAGCGTGTGGTGTCAGCCCACTGTCATCGTCCCCTTTGCGCTCCACCAATGAAAAGCCTTTCTGAGCTTTGAAAAAACTTCATTTTGTTTTGTGAGCGACGCTCTAATCAGTACAGATCCAGCAGAGCATGCAGTGTCAGCCCTGCGCTGTTGTGCTGTCTGAAGCATGCCAGTGCTGTCTGAAGCAGTCAGTGCTGTCTGAAGCAAGTCAGTGCTGTCTGAAGCAGTCAGTGCTGTCTGAAGCAAGTCTGTGCTGTCTGAAGCAAGCCAATGCTGTCTGAAGCAAGCCAATGCATGTTTTTGACAGGTATGACGACATCAATGTGGCTGTGGAGAGCAACTTGAGGAAGCAGGCAGAGGTGATGCATGGCATTGATGCTAACATGCAAGCCTTTGGAGATATCCTGCAGCAGAATGCCTCTTCCCAACAGGTACACCATCTGCTTTTGCCATCAAAGTTGCCTCGTCCTCATGTTGCTGATGTCAAATGCCAACATGCAAGCCTTTGGAGACATTCTGCAGCCAAACGCCTCTTCCCAACAGGTACACCATCTGCTTCTGCTACTGATGGTTGCCAGCATATATGTACAAATCCTGCTGAGGCTAAAGCCCTACCCCATGAGGGGCCATTGGCTCTTGTAAAACATAACAAAAATGCCTTGTCCGCACGCTTCTTATGTCAAATGCCAACATGCAAGCCTTTGGAGACATTCTGCAGCAGAACGCTTTGGAGACATTCTGCAGCAGAACGCCTCTTCCCAGCAGGTACACCATCTCATCCTGCTATCAAAATTGACCTTGTCCTTATGTTTCTCATGCCACAATCCTTATGACGCTTTCACTTCCTGTCAAAACCCTGGTCTCTGGCAAGACCCTGGTTTTTGTGTCAACATCATGGTGCTTGTCTCAAAACCCTGGTCCTTCCATAAAAGTAATGTTACTGTTAATCAGAAATGCAAGCCCTATCCTGTTGTCGCTGCTGCTCTTGATGATTTGGGCAAAAAAGCGATCATGCAAGAACCTAGAGACAAGCTGCGCTGAAAACCTTTTCTTTTGCTGGTGAAAAGTCCCTGCTGCTCGCTGGCAGAAGCAACAGCTTGGACAACTAGAAGACTTCCAACTTTTGCTGGTGAACATGTTTGTTTGCTAAATCAACGCTGGTGTCCTGGGTTGCTGATGCAACAAACAGATAACTGCAACATGAAGTTGCCACTGCTGAGCACCCATACCTGACATTGTCAGCACATCTTTATGACAGCGTGACCTTGTGTACAGGAGGGGCTATACTTTCAGGGCTGCACCTACCTGCTGCTTGTGAGGAGACATACATTTTGTGTTCCTAGGAATGAACGCTTGGCTGATCGAATGAACGCATGATAAAGCTGTATACTTCATCTAACAGTAACACAATACCCCTATGATCCAGGCACTTTACCAAGCTCTGCAAATCAGTGTATTGTTGGGAACATATATTTGAGATACAATCTATCAAGGAAACAGCATTGTTTGTTGCACGCACAGGCAGTTGAGGAACAGTTTGGGACACTGCTGAGGGATTACTTTTGTGCGATGCATTTCATGGTCGTATAAATAACTGCTTGGCTGTCTAATGATGAAATGACCAAGAGCGCTGTGTGTTGCATGCACAGGTAGTCGAGGAGCAGTTTGGGACTCTGCTGAGGGACTACAACCAGGTTAGGGATGACGTGGCTCAAGGCCTGGGATTCTATGGCCAGCTCCAAGAGGCAGTCAAGGCACTCCACCAGGAAGTTGGGGACTACTGCCTTGCTCGGTGAGCACTCCTGGTGATCACAGAGGCGGTTCCACTCAACATACACAATGTTTGCGTGCAAGAGCCAAAGTTGGGGACTAGGGAGGGGGTGTGAGGGGGCCTAGGTCTAGGTGCATGTTTCACCCTGATCAGAGACATGTTGTAAAATTCTTGCTGGGGTGTGGTCTGCATCCAACTATGAGTGTTTGCAACACATTGAGCTTGCAGAACACTCTGGTCGGTGCCTTTCAGCTTGAAGCCAACAGCTTGAAGCAAATAGTTATCAATGTTTGCTGGCCCCCTACAACTCATGTTGGCAAATGTGCCTACAAATAATGCAAAGCTGTTGGCTTGATGCTGCAAGGCACCAATCCAAGTGTTCATGTGTTACACATACTCTGGTTGCATGCGGACCATACTCCAGCAACAACTCTAAATACCAATCTGATTGTCAGAACAAACCCTGCACCCACACCTGGCCCTCCTTACAGGGGTGGGGTTGTGAAAGTAGTGCATGTTGATACAAAACAGAGTAAAGCTGTGCTTCTTACAAGTTGAGCATAAAAACAGGCAATCACGTATTCGGTGACCTGCTAGCCATGCATGCATTGTTCTGAGGAGCCTTGCAAGCTGCAGGGCTTTGCTGCATGCAATTCGAAGAGCCCTTCTTTGTCCTTTCGTGTTTGTACATGCTGCATGCAACGTGCGTAGTCTTGTTGCCATGAGCTGAAGCAGTGGCTGGTGCTGCAGATACACAGCAGCAACTGACAGGGGCTCTTCTGGGGGCAGATGGCTGTTTGGTCGGGGCAGCCCCTGGTCTGCCCTGCCCACTCCTTCCTCCTTTTCTTCACCAGGGCTCAGTTATGGCTCATCAGGCCAGCAAAGGAACCAACTGCAGAAACGCAGCATCAGGGAACCGTTCTTGAAGAGAAACGTTACGAGGCCAAAGGCACAGCATGTAGCCAGTTTTGGACAGATGCAAAGCAACGTTAGTGTTGCGAGAGTTGCCATGTGATGAGTGTCTGTGGTTTGTGTTCCTGTGAGAGTAGTCTGTAGCAAACAGATTGGAGGGACATAGCTTTAATGCTGTTGCTCGAGATATGCATGATGACTGCGCAACCAAGCTGTGCATTTTTGCCAAATTGTGTAAGTTTTACCCGTTTAAGACAAGCAGATTTAGTTAAATCATAATGGCAGGTCTACTGTGATCTAAAGCACTGGCTGAGAGTGCTGCCACCGTCATGGAAATGCTATATATATTTCACAAGCATAGCTACTTTTGTTCCATTATCATACTACAGTTTCAGAAAAAGGGTCAACTATGGCTTCAGTGTGATTGACAAAACTCTGTACAAGTTCAAATTGATTCACAGCTTTGGAAGATCTTATCCGTGCGACAAGTGGGAGAACTTTGTGAGAAAAAGAGAAGAAGACCCCACTTGGTACATCAAAACTGCAAACACTCCCAATCACACTAGTGTAGTACTGGGTCAAGTCAAGCTGGTGGTCTAGCCGGCATCACTGTCAAGTTGAACACTCGTTATTCAGGAATGTGTCATCAGCACCGGCATCAAATTACTTCAAAATCATCAACTGCAAAGGTTTCAACAGTAGCAATACCTGAGCAATACGCACTGCACAATTCAGAGTATTGAATATCACAGAGTTGCTGCACATCAATTAACACACAGGTGTGATAGTAGACTGCAAAACTTAAGGCAATGCTGCACACAGGTGTCAAACACATATTTATTTCAATTGTGATGACACAGACAAGGAGCCAAATCCTGGCTGGCACATTACCAACTCATTGGGCCAGACTCAGACTCATCATACGCATTTGGCTCAGAGACAGAACCAGAAGACTCTTCATGTTGTGCTTCATAAGTGCTTGGCTCCGGATGTGCCATCATTCTACCTACAGTCTCTTCACTTATTTGAGGATGAATTTGATCTGACCCAACTTCAATTCTACTGTCTGCATTGCTATCCCAAGGCACTTGCAATTCTGACTCTGCATCATCAGCTTGAGCATCAGCTCGCAGCTGAGCATCATGGGTCATGATGTCAGGCTCAACAGGATTTGTCATGATAGCCGGGTCAGCTTCTATAGTAGTTGCCACAGCAGCTGCTGCACCAGGTCCTGTGGGTAAGCCATACACAGTACGCTGAGCTGATCCTGATGATGATCCTGATGCTGATCGGCAGCCAGTCCGCTGATCATATGTGATATATCTGGGATTAGATACACTCGCTCCAAGCGGAACAGCATCATGATGAAGTCTGATCTCATGTGTTTGCAGTTCTGCGTATTGTTTTATTAGCCTATACCAGTACTCCCTGACATTGTCATCACACAGAATCTCGCGAGCAAGGCGCTGCCCGGCGTTTGCAATGCGCCTGCTGTGCTTCGGCGTTCTGTTCAGCTTCTGAATCAGATTAGTCAAATCATTATGAAGATCAGCTGTCGCGTTCAGCGCCCTGATCTTCATGTAATGTTCGCCATGCTGCAGCATGGGGTAATAGAACTCGTACCAGCCGTTGTCGCTGTGGACCACAACAGAGCCACAGAGCAACAGGTATTTGAGGCGAGCTGAGTAACTGTTCCCAGGCCAATTGAGAAGGTACTTGCTTTTGCAGTGTTGGGGTAGGCCAATGAAGTGCTCATGTGCTGGCTCCTGAACCCAGTCCCATACTCTGATGTCCATGTCTGCATTTGTCTCAAAGCCAAAGGCAATATGCCTGTTCCCTGCACGCAGTCCACACCTGCTCAGATCTGAGTCTTGTGAATGACATACACAAAAAGTGGACCTTTTGAGACGTTACAAATCAATTTACTGCCTTGTACAAGTCAGCCTAGGGTGTCTTTGTGACATCACCTTCAGCTGGATATGACAATGTGAGAGCTTGAGCATGCATGCTGACACAGATCATAATCTGCCTGTGTAAAGATGATGCTTGTCAACCAATTCATCAGAGAAAGAAGCACAATTTGAACCTGACTGCATCCCAATAGAGCGCATATTGAGTCTCAGCATGCAACATGCACGGCTGGTACCATGTAACACAACCAATGACACCATCTAGCTACATTGTTGATGTCTCAGCATCCAGTACAGGCATTGTGATGCATGCATGCCACTTTGCAGGCGATATGACCAATTCCTATCTTCAACCCTATGCCCTAGCAATTTACCCTGGCAAGTCTAACGCGTCCTGGGGCAGACCCATACCTGTGAGGTTGCTTCCTCGAAACAGCAGGCTGGCATCTCTTGCCATCCAGGGATGATGCATAGCAGATCTGTGTCACACACACACACAGCAAGCTCAGCTACAACAGCACTGTGACCTTATGTAATTGCCTCAAATGTGTAAACGTCACAGCCAGTAACACTTGTGACAACCAAAGATGTGCAGCAGCCTAAAAATGGCAGCATTGTTGCAGATACCCACATGGTCATATGTTGCAAGCTGCATGGCAGGCACAACTAGCATGACTCATTGGAGCAGCCGCGGTACACATGAGAGACACATCTGGCTCTAAGCTTGATACATAGCATCAGCACCTGATGGCACAATGACACGTACTGCCATGACTCAAGTAGTTGCTGGAGTGCAAAATTGCCACCATGACATGACATGTGCAAAAGTATGCTAAGGCTCAGTATGACGGAGGGGGCAGCCAACAAACTACAATTGCACTAAATGCAGCAAGGCAAGGGTACAGATGCAGCATCACTGATGCAGCATGACTGACTGATGCAGCCTTTCTGATGCAGCATGACTGATGCAGTATGACTCATGCAGCATGACTGATGCAGCACAAATGTTACAGCAGCATGGCACGGACATGACTGACCTATGAATCATGTACTGCTCACGCTTCCAGCTGGTAGTGTCTGCTTCCTGCCAATCAGTGAAGGTGTGATCCGGGTACAAAATGGCATTTGTATGTTCAGCCTTCTTTGCCTGGAACCAATCATTCTTCTCAGCAGACAATACAAACTCACGAGTCTGATGCGCTCTTTCCAGTGGTTGACAAGAGCCGTGAATGAGAACAGGACAGATAGGCAGAGATTGGGTCTCACAGAAACAGTGTGTCTGCAAAGGTACTGCTCGGCATTGGTATATCGTGTGTTGAGACCAAATGGTACTGCTAAGTGCTGCTTTTAAGCATGTACCACATATTGGAGTTGTACATCAAGTTGTCTGCCAGTTGGCGGTCCAAAGACGCTGCCGCTTGTGCTGCAGCTGTTCCATCAAAGCAACATGGTGCAACTCATTGAACAATGCAGTATTGCAGTGCAGCCTCACCAATGCAACATGATGGGTGGACTCTTTTGTGGTTTTTGTACAGCAACAAGTGTCGGAAGGAGCAGCCAGGAGGAAGAAGCACGCTCCAGCAGCAGCAGTCCTCTTGCATGCAACAAGCCATGCCTGCATGCTTAAGTGTGACATGCATACATGCTCAGGTGTATGCATAATGCTTTGCCCACCTGGGAAAGGACTGGACCGCCTTCTTCAAACCCAAGAGCTGGTTGTACTTCTGTGGCTGTCCAGTCATAAGTGCCAACAACAAAATCGACATCTGGCAAATCTGTATATTCAGCTGCCACATCCACTAGGGCCAGCTTGATGTTCCTGTTTCTGCTTTGGAAGCCTTCTACTTCGCCCACTATGTATACCTCTTGGTTTTTTATCTGAACCCGGAAACCTGGGTCTCTGATGCCACAATAAACCCCATTGGTCATGGAGTCGCTGATGCCCCGCTTTCTGTACGGACCTAGGTCTTTCGCTATCTGGCTGAACAAGTCTTGAGGCGCATCCGACTTGAAGCTACTGCTGATCTTCAGACTAGTGACCTTGCTTATCAGAAGTACTATTGTAAAGGTCCACAAAACACGCAAACGAAGCTCCAGTGGCATGGTGTGCACCTGTCTCGCAGCCGAGCCCCGTCGGCTTGCTTGCTTGTCTGCAGCAGTGCAACGCTTGATGCCAACGCGGGATGTCTACAGGGACACGACGGCACATAGTTGCACAGGAAAGCTTGCTTCCAAATTGCCAGGAGAAGCGACGTTAATTTTAAGCCTTGTACATACCAATGCGCGCGCTATAGATAAACTGGTTTGACTGCGCTAGCGCTCGGCTTCTTGCCTTTGACTGTACGCAGTCTGGAACGTCGCTGGCGGCTGCGTCAGTGGCAGGAAGAGAATGCTCAGACCACAGAGCTGAGGAGCCCCCAAAGCGCTGTTGCTGAAGTGTAGGTCACTAAGCGTGCACGAGAGGTTTCCACACGTACGGTACGATCTGTGCATGAACTCAGCTAGCTGTCGTACTACCACTGCTTTCAGGGCTCAAACTATTGCCCTGCTCAGCTGTGGCAGTAGCTGCAGCAGAAACTCACAAGATGCAAGAGAACTGGTCGCAGTAAGCGCTGCACGTATGACTCAAACGGTTAGAGTCAAACGGTCGACGGTCGTCGTTTTGTGCCTTTGATTAGTCACAAAATCAGTTAAATTTCTGTGTCCCCCTTCCAATGCAGCGGGTACGATGCAGCTGATTTGGGTACTAGCCTCACATGCGGCCAGGAACCACTACTAGGAGACATCAAGAACAGCCGCTACAATGTGCGCAATGTACCGACCAGATGTGCTGCAGATGATTTGTACTTTGGGTAATGTTTAAAATAATGTTAAAAGGCGTGCTCATGCTGTACATAGGGCCTTTAAAGAGGCAGTCAGGACTCCCATTCAATATATTGGTGATCCTAGCACCTTGCTACAGGAGCAACACCAGTATGCAGCTGCAGCTGATGCTGCTGGTATTGCTGTGCTAGCTGTGCTCTGGGACGACTGGCTGGTATCGTTGCAGAGACGACTTCACAAGACATCCATAATATGACAAATCACAGGAAAAACCCTAAGGTCAGTAGTCAGTCACGCAAATATATATATATACACACACAAAACATCACCGTTTACTCACAGTACATACTGAATTCAACAATGTGTAAATGACGCGCGCCATGTACCCATGCCTTCAAGCGCCCCACCAGATTCTCTGGGCTGGGTAGCCTCAAGTATTCAATGTTTGTACAGGCCTTCAAACACTTCCAGTCACAGCAGTCAACCCAGCCCCTGTTTGCCCTGGAAGTTTGAAAGTCCAGGTGGCGCAAGCTATTGGGCAGCAAGGGCATGCCGAACTGAATGACCCTCTTGCCTGCGTAATTCTCGTATCCGACTTTTAGCTTGTTCAAGCAAGCATATGCCGATAGCGCATGCCTTGCCTGGGGTGTAAACAAGTAACTACCAGTAAATTCAAAGGATTGAACCCTGGGAGGCAACATCAAAGTAAAACCAGCGACGGCATCTACATTGTGCAGCTCTAATGAAGTCACATGGACCGCATTCTGCAGATCCAGCAGCCGAAAGCAGACTTTAGACAGACTCAGCCTATGCAAGCAAGCTGCATTGTGCCTGTCAACGCCCAGTTTCTCTGCATCTAAAATCACGTTTGGTAAGGCCCCTGTAAACTTGAATGATTGCAGGCGATGACAGAGCGAAAGCAGCCCCACCATACGCTCAGCAAACACATGTGACTGTGCATAGTCATTGTAAAATCCTAACTGTTCAAGAGAAATGTCCAATTCCACAAGCCAGTTGGCGTGTGGTAACAGATCAAACATCCATTGCTGAGACGCAAGATGCGAGCAAATACGCAGAGTAGTGCTGCCAATGCTCACAGGAGCCCAGTGCAATTGCAAATCGACCAAATTAGGCAAACGCAGCACACTTTGACTGCCGAACAAGGAGCATTTGCTCAGCTTCAGCACTTGCAGTGCTGACCATCCAGTGAACAAAAGCATGACCGGAACTCTTGAATGGTAACGCTTGGGCCAATGCCATTCAGATGCAGAAAGGTCTAGCAGTGTCAAATTTGTTAACATAGTAATGTCAGAAGGATCACTCCAGACTGTACTGCCCTGGAAGCTCATAGATTTGAGGTGTGCCAGACAACTGATGCTGCTCCCACCAAAACCAAAATCACAGTGGCTCAGCTCAAGGCAAGTGAGAGACGCTGCCGCGCTTCCAAGCACCTGCTGTACGGCAGAACGCTGGCCATCTCGATGCCATAGAGACAGCCTGTCAAGGGTTACATGCTTAAGCGTCTCTGGGCACCTGTTCAGATTGTACTGGACGAGTTCTGCAGGTGGGCTTCCAGACCCATTTTCAGCCCGAATCTGTAGTGTTGTCAGTTCTGCAAGGTGATTCAGGTTTGGGAAAGCAAATGTCTCAAAGTTGGTCCAGTTAACCCAGTTGCAGTCCCAAGTCACCGCCAGTTGCTTCAGTTTTGCTGGCTGTTGTATGTATTGCGGCAACATACCAGCAAATGTTGTGTCAACTGACAGGCAATCACACGCTAGGGGAATGCCTTGCAAGGAGTTGCTGCGCGAGCTGGGCTCCCCGACGTTGTCTACAACTTCGCCGTCTACACTTTTATCGCCTGCTGTCAAGCGCAAGTAACCAAAGGAACGTCTTGAGGCAAGGAAATATCTCCAGTGATTACCATAAGGAGCTTGGTCTGCATGAAGATGCAGCAACGAAATGTGGCTGCTGTTGACGGCTCTACGCCAGGTTGCACAAGTACAGGCTGCTGCGCAGTTATCCAAGGCATTGTGCTGCTGTTCAAAGATGTGCATAAGCAGCTGTTCTGCTAGACTAGACCAATCTGGTGGGTGCACTCCCTGTCGCACAGCAAATCCTCAGGCAATTGTCATCTATATGGCACTTTGAACATCGCAACAGAGGACCACTACGTAGGAGCCGTACTGATAAGCCGTACCGTTGGCATGCTGGCGGTCAGCTGGTGGTCGGTCGGGCCGGCCGGCTCCTTTATCTGCGATCAGACAAAACTGTTCAACAAACGTCTGGTCCAAGAGCTGCAGGACCAACCTGTACCTTTGTCTACAATCACTCAAATCTCTAGGCGTCACTAAGCAACGGCAGTGACAACAACTGAAAGCCATTCAAGGTCAAGTCTATAGTGCCGGGGCACTGATCAGTCGGGAAATTCCTTGACAGTCGGGAGGTACCTTACCAACTGAGAAAGTTAGTCAGGCCAAGACTGTCTTGTAGGGGGTGCACTGGTGCAATGCTGGGCATGCAGCTGCCCTGACAAACTTTAGGAATTGGGCGGAAGCGCAAGCGAGGGCAGTTGTCTCGGACAACTTGTCCGAGGGACGACTTTTTCTGTGGCAGCTCCGAAACCAACACAGCCAGCAACAAGAGCGTTGATGGTACTTGTACTGGACTGACGCCAACAGCGGCAGAATCGATCGTATGTACGATGTCATACCTGTTTGCATGCTTGGACAGTCAGAACACTGGCTGACAGAGCTCAATCAAAAACAACATGGGTGGCGCGAAAGCAGTAGTGTGACATGCAGCTTTGGTGTCGACACTGCTTTAATGTTGAGACTGCTTTGACGTTGAGACTGCTGATGATACTAGGGGTGGCGTGTGGCCAAGGCCAAGACCGCTGACACAAATTTAACTGACAAGGCAAGTGCTAACAAGGAACGCATTTGTTATTCTGTATAGTGAATGTACACATTTCTTCACAAATCTCAGGTGATGCTTAGGGCAAGCTGTTGCGCTTCTGTATAAAGCTGGCTTCTGGTGCAAGATGGTGCAAAACCTGGCTGGCCTGCAGTCTTTCAAAGTCAGCAACAGGGAAGCAAAGCGCACACAGCACACCATCCATCCCAGGTCCTTCCGTCACAATACAGGCTTTGGACTGAATAGGCCCCGGAAAACCAAAAATCAGGGCAGGATGCCCCTCCCCAAAGTCCACCTTGTTGAACAAATTTCTCCAGCTGGAAACATTGGTGCTGTACTGTCTGAATGGATTCATCTCTGGGAAGGCGCTGAACTGTTGCCAGGGACTCAAGTCTGTCAGTGGTGCAACCATAGCATACCCAGCGTTGGCAAGCTGCTCGGCATTGGCCCGGAAGCTTTGCACAGCCTGGCGCACAGCAAGAGCAGCAGCAGTCAAAGGGTCAGTCAGGCTGTGAGTGGTAGAAGCGCTCTGAGGTTAGATCAGAGCATCTGGCTGGACTGTTGTCCGTGCCAAAACATTGCCAAAGTATGGCATAGGCTCAATCCCACTGCATCCATTGCTCCTCAGCCCCTCAGTATTACTCAGACTCTTCTGAAGGCCGCCTGTCAGGTCACACCTACCACCTGCCTCCCTGCACAGCAACATGAAATGTGTTCTGACAAGTATAGCTGCGCAGGGCGGGCATGGCCTGTGGAGCATTGCGTGTCTTGTGCAGTATGTTTGCCAGTTAATGTCAGTTAATGACCACATTTCTTGCAGACAATCCTCAACCTGTGCAGCCCACAGCTGGATCTTGCTGGTACTTGGACGCTTGCCCACGGGCCAGCTGCTGAGATCAAGGAAGGTCAAGTTTTGTCTGACTGAGACTTGGCCCAGTGTTGGTTACAAAACGCACACTTTGTGCAGGTGCTTGGGATGCAGCAAGAGTTGCTAACGCCGCAGTGGACACTTGAAGGCTTGCTTCCAAATCGCCTGGAGAAGCGACGTCGACTGTAAGCCTTGCACATACCAGTGTAGATATCGATATCAGCACTATTGAACTGGTTTGACTGCGCTCGGTGGGGCGCAATCTGGAACGACGCTGGCGGCTGCGTCAGTGGCAGGAAGAGTCTGCTCAGAACACAAAGCTGAGGAGCCCCAAGCGCTGTAACTAAATTGTAGGGTCGCTGAGCATGCACGAGAGGATCCCACACGTACGGTACTCAGCTGTCGTTCTACCACTGCATTCAGAGCGCAAACTATTGCCCTGCTCAGCTGAGGCAGTAGCAGTGGCAGAAGCTAACAAGGTGCAAGAAGATTAGTTACAGCAAGCGCTGCACGTACAGTGGTCGTCAAAATTCTGTATCCAAAACCAGTCCTTGCTTGGCACAACAGTTCGTGTGCGACGACAGCTCAACCTGACTGGCGGTACGGTCAGGCAGGCCTAGTACACCTTCGAACGCGTGTGTGGGTGGGACCGTTGCGGCAGATATCGTCCGTAGCGCTAGCTGCAGAGCTTCGACCCTGACTGTGCGTTGACCTAGGAAATCTGTTGTCAGCAGGGGGCCAAGTTGCTGCTGTGCAGCAAGCAAAAGCCATAAGCAAGCAGGTCTCAAGAGGGCAGTGCTGTATGTGAAAACAGGCCAGCTTTCTTTTGTAGTATCCAACGCAGCGTGCTGTTAGCCAGAGCATTTTCACAAAAGACAAGGAGTTCGCTTGTTGAGCAAGCTTTGCTGTCACTTGAAGCAAAGCTTGCTGCAACCAGCAAGCCCCTGCAATCACTTGCAAGTGCTCAAAGATTTGCCAGAGTAGTTGCTATTTGACTTTTTGACTTTGACTTAGACGGGAGTCAAAGACAAAGACAAAGACAATCCACAACTCCACTTACCTCCCCTTACCTGCGCCTTCGGCTGCGCCGAGGCAAATACCCCTCGCTGACAGCTGAACTCTAAAGCTATTCCTTTCAAACTTGATCACGTAATCCCCAGTGATGAGCTGACTCATGATATCAAGGCAGTTGGGGATGCAAAGGAATGCTGCAATGTACAGCAATGCAAATGTTTGGATGCAGACTTTTGACTGCTGCTGTATGAGTCAAACCGTCGCCAGTCGTCGGTTTTGTGCCTTTGATTACAAAGTTAATCAGTTAGATTCCTGTGTCCACCTTCCAATGCAGCTACCAGGAGATATCAAGAACAGCCGGCTACAAGATTGCCTAGCAGCAGGCGCACAGAATCCCGATCGATTGTGCTGTGAGACTGCTCGTGACATGAACGGTGGTGCCAATGAACTGTGTTGCGCCTCTGCCCACACGTCTCGTTATCACGTGATCTTTGCCATGTCCCGCTCACAGTGTTCAATGAGACGCATTGTAATCATCCGGGCGTGCGCGGAAGCTCCTGACCGACATTGCACGTTGTCCTGTTTTCCATGCAGAGAGCTTGCACCCGGGAGAGGAATGGCGGGACACCACTGGCAACAGCATCCAGGTATCAATGCGTAAGCTGCCTATAGATGTTGGGACTGCAGTGTGTCACGAAACACACTGCATTGGGAGTACAAAACTCACCACACCACTTGCTGGACAAGCCTGTTAGTGAATCTGCATTACGCTGTTTCCCTGTCCAGCTTTAGAAAGTAACCTATTAAGTCGTGCTCTTAGTTGTTGCGACGCAACGTTGTAACCAGCCTTTGTGCGTTTAGGCTCATGGTGGAGGCATCTTGCGTTTTGAAGATGCATATTACTGGTATGGCGAGCACAGGTCAGCGACTAGCTGCGCAACTTGCTCTGCCTATATTGCAGCTCTTTGGGATGATTGACTTCCTCTGCCTCTTTCAATGTCACATTAAGCATTTTGCAGCAAAGTTGCCATGTATGGCATTTCCTGAACATTGGTGTACATGTGTGCCTGGCTTGTGCACCCTGGCTTTACATCTATGACTCAAAACCTGGCCAAGAATGACCCAGTCAGGTTTCTCCATGCGAGCAATTCAAGGCACCAACTTCTAGCCCTGTGCTATACAAGACATACTTTTGATGATGAGCTGCCAATCACCCATTACTGCTGATGCTGGCAGCCTTTAACATTTGTCAAGCATTTTGAGTGCTGCAGGGTTCCTAACCAAGGTAACTCAATCGGTGTGAGTGTGTACCGCTCAAGCGACCTTGTAAATTGGAAATTTGAAGGTTGGTTCCTCATCTAGTGTTGGCTGTGTCACTATGTCATACAAGCCTCAGCAGTGACATATGCATTGTACTTGAAACAAAAGAAAAGGTTTTGCTTTTCAGCAATCATAACAGGAGCCTAAAGGCGGCCGTCCGGAGTGTACTGTATTTGTGCTTGCCAACATGGGGCAAACCTTTGAAGAACAGAAGGTTCACACCTTACACGCAACTGCAACTATTATGTTTGTAGGTCTTGCGTTGAAAAGGGGAGGTCACACCGACACAGGCCCTGACATGGTGCTGGAGAGGCCCAAAGTTCTTCACAATCTTCAGACAGGCAACCTGGTCATGTGGGTGCATATTGACAGTCCTGACTACGGGTGGGCCAGGGTTGGAGTGGCTGTGAGCAAAACGCCTCTTGGCCCTTTCAGCTTTGAGCGCAGCTTCCGGCCTCATGACCAAGAGTCAAGGGACTTCACCGTGTGGCAGGTGCTGCTGTGACACTTAAAATGCAATGTGCCATGCCCTTGAATATGATGCAAGACTTTGCTGCTGGAAATTAGGGTACTGACATAACTTGCACATCTGCTAGGTAGTGAACAGGTCTGCACGACCATAAATGCAAGCTTTTCAGCTCATATGGATGTCTTGAGCTAGGTTCTTGCTCTGATTGTGCTGCTTCGCCCGCTCGGTTATTGTCATCTTGTTCGTGTTGTGACATGCTTGGGTGGATGACACATGCAGGACGACGAGGATCCCAACAAAGCTGCATACATAGCGTACTCATCGGAAAACAACATGACAATGCACATCGACCGTCTCACATCAGACTACAGGGATGTCAGCAGCAGAGATCCTTGTAGAGCCTTTGTTCAACAGCAAAGAGAGGCGCCTGCCTTTTTTAAGCACAGGGGGTTGTTCTTCATGGCCACGTCTGGCTGCTCTGGGTGGAAGCCCAATAGATTGGAAGTCTTCTGGTCTAGGTGTGTCACTGTAATGTTGCATGGTTCTGTGTATGCATATTTGTTGAAATGTAGAACACATGATGGACATATAATCCGTTTAGCTCTTGAGAGCAAACTTCTGTGTGACAGCAGCATTCTACAATTGTAAAGTGCAAGTAACTGCACACCACTGTCAAATTGATGTGCCTTTGCTGAATCACAACCTGCTCAAAGCACTATTTCTCTTCTGCCTTGTTTACGCCAAGGCATTCAGGCTTCCATGCGAGGTGAAGTCTATTCACCACTGCTGACAAGGAGTGATGAAGTAACGTCTTGACGTGACATAGTCTGCTTGAGAGGACTGCAAAGCATAACTATGTACTTCAGCACATGTGTACGGTGCCCAAAGAGAAATACAGTACCACCTGAGAAGTGGCCATTTCTTTTGTTGTTTCCCAGGGAACCCCTTGGAGAGTGGAAGAGCCTGGGAGACCCGTGTGTAGGCAGCCCTGACCAAAACAAGACTGTCAGGTCACAACCCAACTTTGTGCTGGCTGTGCCCGGGCATGCAGGCTGTTATGTGTTCATGGCTGACCGGTGGGACCAAACGAAGATTGGTCACACCAACACTGAAATACATGCATCAAGGTTGGTCCTCTGGGCCACTTTCTAGCTTTGTTGTTCTGGTGATGTGCTGTCTGCTAACATGCCTGTCAGATCTCCAGAGGTGCCATGCTCTACCGGTGCTTCCAAGCTAGGGTGTCTCATGACTCACATCAGCCTCCACCACCCCGTGAGCTGTACTGATCAACCAAGAATGATACACTGGGGTTTCAAACAGTTCGTGACACAAGTTTGCAGACACTGGACCTGCCCTGTCGCGATTAAAACATTGTGTGATGTCAAACTGCTTGCGTTTTGAGCACTCGTTTATCTTGCAGGTATGTCTGGTTGCCGCTCTGGCTTCAAGAGCTACCAGAGGGGACAAGTGATCACCCAGTGAAGCTTGAGATCCGGTGGCGCGATGTTTGGTCGTTTCAGTCTATGAAGGAAGAGGTGAAACTGTATTGCCGACATGCTGATCCTTGGCTGCACCTGTGTCATGCTTTGGGGATCTCCAAAGCACGTACTTTACAGGCAAATGCAGGCAGTGTACATGCCAGTCAGGCTAATATATGCAGAGTGTATGCCGTTCATACAAAGACTTGCAGTGTTGGGCGTGTTTGCAGGTCTGATGCTAGATGTGACTGTCACACATAGTGCTCAAAGTCTTTGCTCAAAGTCTTTGCTTGCACTGCCTGGTTTGCTTAACCTCCTTAACAGCATATGCAGCATTCTAGCCAAATTGCTTCAGTCTTGTGTGTTTGTTCAAGTGCAGCATTCAGCTGTAGACTTGCATCGCATGACTGTACAACATGTTTACCTGTTTTGGGCTGTCTACAGCGCAATGAAGCATTGAGCCAAGCTGCTCAGCACGGTCAGTTGCAAGATGTGAGAGCCTTGCTGGCTGCGGGAGCCAGTCCAGAGTTCAGAGGCCAAAGGGTACCATATTGTTTGACTTTGGTTGCTCGCCCTGAACGAGTTTCTGTTGGTTCACGCTGCATGCTGTACTTCAAAACTTTGTTGCAGCAAGGTGACGTCCAAGAAGGCTGCATGTAAAGAGTATGGATGCTTGCACTCATGTCTGCAGCATATTAGCTGCATCACAATTGCAAGCAGAATGTTTTTGTCAGTATGTGCCTTGGGCGCTGCTGAGTTTTTAGGGTCGTATGCATACATTGTCTGTGTAGTTCTCTTTGACACAACCACAGTCTTCAGCTGCATGCATGGCTTGACAGTTGCAACTCAAGCTTGCAAGTCTGTGTTGTTTTAGCCAAGTAACCATGACAGATGCAAGCTAAGCACAGTTCTTGGTACTGGCTGACAGCAGCTGGCTTGCAGGGGTGGACAGCAACCATGTTTGCTGCCAGCCGAGGACGGGCAGACATTGTCCGGCTTCTGGTTGATGGCCAGGCAGATGTCAATGCAAGATGCGAGACGGTGAAATATGTTGAAGCTATTGCTAAGCTGTTTGTGTTCTGTCTGCCTGGCGTTGCCTGATAGGGTCAGACTACTGTTGGTGAGGGCATGGTGCCCACTCCTTGTTGTCACATGGGGAGCTTGTCTTCCTAATGGCATGCCACATTGCAAGTGTGGCCTTGAGCGGCATCTACAGATGCCATACACCACATGTACACACTGTACCGGCATCAGCCCCAACCCCTGTGTTTGCTGTGTTAGGGCAGTACAGCACTTATGCATGCAGCATGGGCTGGCAGGTTGGACGTTGTGCGCTACCTTGTGTCTGTTGGAGCTAGCAGAGATGCAATGGACAATGAGGTGAGGGCGCAGGAATGAGCATGAACAACTTCATTGCGCACTTTGCTTTTACTTTACACTTTTACTTTGCATAATATATGATTACCCTCTCATGATACCACCAGCTGTAGCAACACTGAGTTACCTATCACATGTTTTGTTGGGCATGCTTGTCAGTGACTCCACTTTGTTTCAGCCAGTGAGACAAGTGGTCACAAGCCACTCTTGCGTTGAATAGCTGCTTGGTCTCAACCTTAATTTGAGCAAGTGAGACTATGCAAGGAACTCAATCACCCAATGCTGAACCGTGATCTGTCATCCATGTAAGTTGCTTTGCATCAGCCCCCAGTCACAAGCATGTTAGCTGCTTGATCAGGTGCACTTAGATGTGCAAGGTCAGTTTATGCACTCACAAAATAGCTGGTGTACACTGAAATCCTCTGGTTTATGGGTAAACAATTCAGCTTCCCACTTTTGTTGCCTGTTTGCAGGGCCGGACAGCCGCCATGACTGCTGCTGATCGAGGTCATGCAGCCATTGTGCAAGCTTTAGACTGATTGCCGCAGTGCGCTACGATACATACTCAAGAGGAACAACATGCTATAACAGCATGCTGCGCAGCACCTTTTGATCACATCATGTTGTACAAACTACATACTGAGTTTATTTGTGCAAGCCAACAAATTGCTTATAAGGGGAGAAACCAATAGAGGTGATATTACAAGCAGACATACTAGCAAGGTCATGTGACCGGGATGTGTCCAACATGTGAGACCTATGGCAGGTTGCGCAGAAGGCCAGATGTCCCCTAATGACACTTTGTCATTTGAGTGCTTGCAAGTCACTGTATGTAGCTATATAGTGTGTACATCACACAGTCACTTAAGCAGATTAGCTGGTGGGTGACCAAATCTAATGTAACATACCAGCATATGCCCTCAAGAAAGAAAAGAAAAGAGAAAGAAAAGTTTACGCTTTTCAGCGATCATAACGGGAGCCTCCCAAGGCGGCAGCCCGGAGCTAGCCCTCAAGAAACATTTGGGATATATATGGTCAGCCATGTCTAGGCATATCAACAACGTTGTGCACTCATGCCAATCTGTAGCACATGTGTCTCACTCATCTGCACAATCTTCAAGTATGGCTACAGTGCGCTCAGCGCGCACTGAGCCTATCAGCTATGTGCAAAACCCATATACTGCAACTATGCTACCCACGTTGAACAGCAGGTGCTCACAGCTGCGCCTGAATTTCACAGCTGCATCAGAGCACTCAAGTCAATAGGTTCCATCATTTGTGGAGAAGACCCAACACATCAACAGGCATTTGGAGTAACACCACATGTGTGCATAATAGCACACACATGTGGCCCAGATTGCTGATGCAAATCTGGGGGACCCCTTCTTGGAGCCAGCTTGTTTGAATAGGAACACAGTAGTCCACTATGGTGGACACAGTCATGAATACACAGAAAACAAAACAACGGTTTTGCTTATAGAGAATGTACAAATTTCTTCTCAAATCTGCTGGAAACTCAGGTGATGCTTAGGGCAAGCTGTTGCGCTTTTGTATAAAGCTGGCTTCTGGTGCAAGACGGTGCAAAAACTGGCTGGCCTGCAGTCTTTCAAAGTCAGCGACAGGGAAGCAAAGCGCACACAGCACACCATCCATCCCAGGTCCTTCCGTCACAATACAGGCTTTGGACTGAATAGGCCCCGGAAAACCAAAAATAAGGGCAGGATGCCCTTCCCCAAAGTCCACCTTGTTGAACATATTTCTCCAGCTAGAAACGTTGGTGCTGTACTGTCTGAATGGGTTCATCTCTGGGAAGGCGCTGAACTGTTGCCAGGGACTCAACTCTGTCAGTGATGCAACCATAGCATACCCAGCGTTGGCAAGCTGCTCAGCGTCATCACGAAAGGTTTGCAGGGCCTGGCGCCCAGCAAGAGCAGCAGCAGTCAAAGTGTCAGTCAGGCTGTGAGTGATGGAAGCGCTCTGGGGATAGATCAGAGCGTCTGGCTGGACTGTGATCAGTCCTAGGGCATTGCCAAAGTATGGCATAGGCTCAATCCCACTAAATCCATTGCTCCTCAGACCCACAGTATTGCTCAGACTCTTCTGAAGGCCGCCTGTTAGATCACAACCACTACCTGCCTCCCTGCATAGCAGTACAAAGTGTGTTTTCTGCAGCTACGCTTGTATGTTTGCAGTTGACGTTTGGAAATACTAGACCTAGAGGCACAGCCCTCGCATGCAAGAACATGCATGCAGTTATGATGCGCCTTCTGCGTGCCTTCACAAGAAAAACATGGCACATTTGGAACTCTCATCGCAGTCACAACATGTGGGCCAATTGAATGGCTGATGCAATGGCACATGGTCAAAGCATGACTGGTGTAAGGCAACTGTTGATCAAGCACCGTCGTAAAACTGGGTGTGGCGTGCAAGGCATGTCGCAGTGCCTTACTTGATCATCCATAGCAAGGCACAGGTTATGTCGTTCTTTGAAATGGGTCCCACAGCAGATTGCTTGACAGCATCACATTGCATGATCTGTGACTGCAGCCGCTGCAGGCATCTCCCTGCACCCCACACATCATTTGAACATTGTTCAACAGGAGGTGCAATCCTACTTGCCAGCATGCATCAACTGTCCTTGGATTCATGCAATACCTGCTCTGACCTGTGCACTCAAGAGACCATCTGCTCAGACAAAACACATGCAGGTGAGTCTGCCTTCTGCATTCTGCATCACCATGCATTGCAGCCCCCAGAGCTCCAGGCCTTTGATATAAGCTGCTATGTGTCAGGACATGACACAGCAGGTCACGGGTTCAAGCCTCAGTGGTAACATGCTGACTTTTCAGGCTTTCGTGTCGGGTAGTGGGCAGAGGTTTTCTGCCTCGCAAATGCATCTATGGCACTCGCCCTGTCAGCGCACACCCCTTGGGTGCAATGTAGTGTCTGATGTTAGTGCATGTTGGCTCACAAGACCAGGGTTTAGGCACACCTAGTAGGTACCTGGCAAGAAGGATTAGCTGGAACGCCTGTAAATTATTAATTATTATTATGCATTGCTTGACTTACAGCCTGGGATGCATAAACGTGCTCTGCAGTTTGCAAGGTGACAATCCCTGTACCCTATTCCTGCACAGCCAGCAAGTTTTTGGGCAGTTATGAGTGTACCTGGTATATGCAGGACCTGTGCACAGTGAGAAGTATCAGCTTGCTCTGATGCTGACCGGCCCAGGAACTCGTATGCCCCGAGCTGGACACAAGCCTCAAATGAGGGGGGTGGCTTCTCCAGGCAAGGGATTGTTGCCTTGATCGCATCCTCTGCACACAATGCTGTGTGATGAGCAAGGACAAGTCCCTGACAGCATCAACAGGGACAAACACAAGGGTGCGTTGTTGAGCTGAGGGTGCTGCAATTAGTTGGGGACAAGCTTCCTTCAAGGCTGGAAAGCTGATGGTGCCAAGAGCCACCACAAAAGCATGTAAAGCTACTGATTTGCAAGGCACACAACTGAGCGAGGCCCTTAAATGACATGCAAAGGTTTGTAATGCCGGCTTGGAGCTGCGTTTCTCAGGGTGAACATGTACCAATATGCACAGTCATGCAGGGACGAAGCGTGTATTGCTGCAACAAAGCTGATGCAAAAACAGGATGAAGGCCAGATAATGGTCACTGCAGTTTCAGCTGAATGATGACATGCATTTATTGAAGATAGTCTAAGGAGTTTGACCTGAAGGCATGGCTGTTGAAGATTGTAGTCCAGCTGCTCGGCTGATGATGTGCTGCATTTTGAGCCTGCTCTCCTCTCTTGGAGGAATTGGCTCTCCATTGTATGCAAGGGCAAGGTCTCGCAGCATCTGTCCCAAGGCTTCACCGTCTGTACATCTTCACACAGTTCTGCTGTCAGACACGTACAACAAGCAAAAGCTTGCAAATGACGTGGTAAATTGCTATTGCTATCTAGGCTTTAGTAGGCTATTACAGAGGACAGTTGCACCACTGACAGCAACTTTGTTTGCAAGCAGACAAACATTTTTTTAATTCTTCTTATTTATAATCCTTAAAAAAAATGAAGATACAAAAAGATTAAGAAGTCAAGTATAAAAAACACTTCACAGCACCGTTCATCAACATTGCAACATTGAACTGTGTACTTGTGCAAGTCAACAAGTTGCTTACATGCAGACATTATGGCAAGAAGATGATGGGAATGTGTGCAACAAGTCAGCTGTACCAGTACTACAGACTGCGCATGCCTATGCATAGGCAAGCCTTTGCAGCTGCCAGCTCACAAGTCCTTGGACTTTTTTGCGCCGATATATCTTGCACTACACCAACTGAATGGCAGGGTGCAGCTTAGCTGGTGCAAACAACAATCAGCGTTGCTTGGCCCGCACCAAAGATGGTGCACTTGTCTTACCTGCCAGCACACATGCTGTGCAATGACGCGTTTTGCTGCAACAAGGTGTGAATGCACTAGTACTGCATTGCACTGCACTGCACTGCACTGTCAAAGTGGGAAACTATACCTGCCATCATATGGGAGACAGAGATGCCAAGTACACAGCCATCTGAAAGATGAGTGAGCCGTAACTTCATGACTGGCTCTTCTCCTGCAAGAATCTGGTGCGGCTGTAGCTGCTCCAGGAAGTCCGGTAACAACAACTTGTTGGGTAGATGGCCGGGTATTGGGGCTTGAACAAAAGTGGCTGGCACATCTGTCAGGCTCAGGCTTTTATTTTCCGCTTCCGTCAGGGGCACCCCGTTGCCTCTGCCGATGCAACATTTTCCTTCGGCATCCAGGCAGACCCTGGCAACGCGCACCAACAACGATCAGTTCGTGCAATTTCATCGTATGCAGCTACCGTGCACGGTCATAGACGCACTTGTTTGCTTTGGCACAATGCATAGCCCATATGGGCGCCAGGAATATGCATAGCGACAAAGAACATTGAGCTACGTAATATATGCGCTTCAACTGCGCACACACAACTGGGCAAGGCTTCGCGTGGGAGCTGAGGATTTACACACCTTCCTGCAACGCTGGGGTACCGGTCCAGTAGGCAATGCAGAGCATGTTCAAGACGAGTCGATTGGAGGTGATAATCGAATCCGACAGCCAAACCAACCCACAAGTATCGTGTGAACAAGTCTGAGTGAGTGAGAGTCAAGGGCGTGAGAGGAGCATTGCACCGCGATTGACCAATATTGGGGAGCCCATACTTGACCTGTTGGCGCCTGAGAACCGTTCTCGATTCGTGCGCTTGCAAGCGCAATTGGTAGTCTTTTGATTTGAGGGAGGGTGATCTGATGGATTCCGCTGTTACCCATCATGTCACCTAGTTGTAGTCATCTGCCGGCGGTAGGTGCCGACTGAGCTGCGGCATCTAGGCGGTTACCTAGGGCATGAACAAACTGGTAGTGCCTTGGCGACATATCCCACCTGATCAATCCTCTGAAGGCAAAGGCAGAAGGCTCTTGGGCTGTCATGCCGCAAAGGCATTCTCAGCTGTAGCTACAGCGTTTGCTAAACAATGTGGACCTCAAACTCCTCCTAGGAGGCCGAAAGCATCTCTGATGTGCAGTGAAACAGGCATGGACTACTTTGCAAACCATTTATGACAGGTGCCATAGGCACAATCGTGGGGTCATACACAATACACTCACTGCTGTGCAGTGACAGGCATCCTCACGGTACCACCATCGAGAACTTTTCTAGCTTTGTAGCTATCTGCTTGCGGTCTGTGTCCTACGTGGTCCTACATTGTCCTACATTGTCTTGCATTGTCCTACATTGTCTTGCATTGTCCTAGCAGGTGGTCACATGCAGCATAAGCATCAGCCATGGTCATATTCAACATTCAGGGCGGGCATGGCCTCTGGAGAGTTGCGTGTCTTGCGCAGCATGATTGGCCAGCTAATGACCACACTTCTTGCAGACAACCCTCAAGCTGTGCAACCCACAACTGGATTTTGCTGGTACTTGCACGCTTGTGCATGGGCCAGCTGCTGAGATCAAGGAAGGTCAAGCTTTGTCTGACTCAGACTTGTCCCAGTGTTGGTCACAAAATGCACACTTTATGCAGGTGCTTGCAATGCAGCAAGAGCTGCTGAAGCTGCAGTGGACACTTGAAGGCAATCTTCAAGGAGCTATCAGTGCAGTAAGCAGCTGCTGCTGCACATGTGGGTTGGCGGCAGGTGTGCAACATGTCTCGCAAGTTGACAATGCCCAAAACCACCTGCAAGCAGATCAATGTCAGACTGTTGGCTCCGCAAGTGCATCTGAAGACAAGCTTGTTGCTTAAGCCGCATTTGTTGTCCCTCACTGCAAGTCCTTTGCTTTCAGTTAGCAGAACAAGGCATGCCTCATTTGCACCTGCACAATATCTGTGTTTTGAACATTGCATGGTATGCTCGTTTGCGTGATAGGGACAAAAGCAGTCTGCCAATACATCAAACAAGTTTTTTTGCACACGCTTCAGCTCATTGGGACCACAATGAATGTTTTCAGAGCTGCTACTGACAGACTGTTTCTCCACAACTAGTTATTAGAACAAGGCACTCTGGCAACCCGACTGCCCCTATCAACTGTTGTTTACACAAAAGAAGGCCTGAAGTCATGGATGAATCAAGACAGGTGTCGTCCATATCTGCCTACCATGAGACCTGGATCAAGCTTATCACCATATGACAATCATGCAGACACGTACACTTGCAGTACTGAACACCTTGAGTACGTTAAGAGTACAGATTTGATGAACACGTCTGCTAACAGCCTTTCAAACATTCAACTGCAGATGTCTGAAGTGTGATCCCCATATTCATGAGTCATTTCTGGGCAAAAGCTGTAGCGGGAGCTACTGCTTGTACACCACTTGGGGGGCGGGGGGGGGGGGGGGGGAGGGCGAGGTCCCC
>JAABUK010000880.1_pt1 | contig 60562 bp, 58 predicted proteins | sample 5559141 | NCBI WGS metagenome assembly JAABUK01 (sample SAMN10711869, study PRJNA513367) | rock metagenome | isolation source: Antarctica rocks | place: Antarctica: Victoria Land, Pudding Butte nord | collected 2016-01-03
GCCGCCTACGCTGCCGAACCGGCGCCACCCTCACTTACCCGATGTGACCATCTCCCACTCGCCTCGCTCGTAGCGACGGCCGGCCTCGAAGAGGGCCACCGCGCGCAACTGCCAACGGTGGAGCAGTGCCCAGACCGTCCCGGCCACCGCCAGATCGCCTACGACCACGAACTGTCGGTTCGTCAAATTCACCGCTTCTCCGGGCAGCGCACCACTGGCGGTTACAGCCCAGGCCGCGGATGTTGCAACGGTGAGCACGCCCCGACCTAAGCGGCGTCCCAGCAACGGTCGAGCCATCATGCCGACGCCTGGACTGCCAGGGCGTCCCGAACCTCGGTCAGCAACGCGATGGCCTGGTCGAGCTTGTCCACGCCAACCGGCTCGCCGCTCTCCTGCTGGGCGCGAACCTCGTGGGTGGCCACGTGGTCGATGTCCAGCAGGACCAGGACGGCCGTACCGATCTCGCCGCCATCGGCGACCCTAGGGCCGTCCGCCAGCGTCTTCACCAGGTCCTGCGCGTTGACGAAGTCGATGATGGTGTCGCCCCTGCGGATGGCGATGCCGGTTGTCTCGATGGTGCTCATCTTGATCTCCTCAAGTTGTTTGGGTGTCTCATGCTGCCCTCACTTTGCCCACATCAGGGCCAGTCAGAGCCGTTACCCGCCATCGACCCGAACCGGTATAAGGCCAGGTCAAACGGCATGTCTATCAACTGCCAACGACTGCCATTGATACGTCGGTAGTTGGCGAGCAACTTCTAGACGCCTGTTGGTGCTCGTGTGCCGAGATGCAGCGATCCTTTCAAGGGTCGTGACTCTTGAAAGGATCACTCCGAGTCGTCTGACGTTACTGAAGAGCTCGCGTCCCGGAGCCGCAGTGGGCGGCGGGGCTTGAGCGGTTCGGGCTCCGGAATTCGCCCGACGGCACGTTGAAGTGCCTCCCGGCCCGTCCTGAAGGTCGCTGGTGAGGCACGTAAGCCCAGCCGCCGCGGCGCGGAGCTGCTGTTCCAGGTCCTGACCGAGCGGGAGAAGAAGAACTCCGTCGCGATGGCTTCAAACGAGTCCTTCTCCCGCTGGACCAAGACCTTTACCGACCCCCGACCCTGCGCCGCGATCGTCGTGCGGTTGACGTTCGGTGCAAACATGTTTGAGACCGGCACCCAGTCCTACCGCCTCGCCACTACCCGTTGCCCACCAGCGCAACAGGGTGACTTAGAGAATAAGTTCGGACGTGTAAGTGAATGAGCGGGCTCAGGCGTTATCAGCATGTGAGGGCTGAGGAGGAGTTCACCGCGTTTTACGCGGCGGCCAAGGACGGTTGTCTACGGGCCCTGGTTGCCAGCGGAACCGATCGCCCCGCCGCTGAGGAAGCAGTCGCCGAAGCTTTCGCACGAGCGTGGGCGTCGTGGCCGCGGGTCCGGCGCCACCCAGCGCCGTCGGCGTGGGTGATCCGGACCGCGATGAATCACCACGTGTCCTTCTGGCGCCGCGCCCGACGCGAAGTCGCTCTACAACCCGGCCACGACGCCGCAGCCGCCCCGCCGGCACCCACCGGCCTGGGCGACCTCAATCACCTCTTGCAGCAGCTCCCGCAACGTCAACGCCAGGTCGTCGCGCTGCGGGTGTTCCTCGACCTGGACACCCGACACACCGCCGACGTCCTGGGCATCGCCCCGGGAACGGTCACCGCGCACCTGCACCGCGCCACGAGCACCTTGCGCGCCCAACTCGTCCAGATAGGAGAACCCACGCAATGAGCGAAACGCAGTTTCTTGAGGAGTTGACCCACCAGTACGAGGGTGTTCGCCTTGACGACCCCGTCGAGGCCGTCATGCGACGAGGCCGCGCGCTACGACGAGCACGCCGCTCCCCGCTGCTCGCGCTGGCCGCCGTCGCGGTCACCAGTACGGCCATCGCAGCCTCCACGTTGGGCAATGCTCCCTCAGCGTTCGCGACCTGGACGCAGACCCCCAGGCCGGCCACGGCCGCAGAGAAAACGAGCATCACGGATAACTGCGCCCGCCCCTACCCCCACACCCCGCCGTTGACCCTGGTCGACGCCCGAGGCGACATCGCGTTCGCCCTGTTCATCGGCCGCGACAAGGCCGTCAACTGCACCCTGATCAAGCACAACGGGAGCTGGGCTAACGCGACCGGGGGCAGCAGTGAACTCGTCGACGAAGACCTCAACCGCTACAAGGTCGGCGCCGGAAAGGCCGCGCTGGTCATCCAGTCCAGCGGTGACCTGATCAGCGTGGTCGACGATGCTCACGCCGCCAGCACGTGGGGCTGGGTCAACTCACAGGTTAGGTCCGTGACCGTCCGTGCCGACGGTCACACGACCCGAGCGACCATCACCCACGGCGCATTCGCTGCCTGGTGGCCACACGACAGCGAAAACTCTAACGGCGGAATCGTGACCGCCTACAACGCCACTGGAGAACCACTCAGCCAAGCCACCATCGCCCCCTTCGGCTAACACGAAAGCGGAAAACCGAGACCGCAGCACCATCCAGAAGTGCCTGAAGGCGGTCCTCTGGAACGGCATGGTGGGATGACATCACTTAGCCGCGAGCCCCGGAGGGCCCCACACCTCGGTTCCCCTAGCCGACATGCCACCCAGCCCCCTTGTCGTCGCCTGGAATAGCGACCTGAGTAACAGACTCATCCGCCTCTCACACACATCGCCCGCGGCCACCGACCGTTCCGCGAGCTGAGCGAATGTCGGACCCTAGTCGTCACTGACCGAGGCGTCCGTCGATGCGCTCGCGCAGCAGATCGGCATGGCCGTTGTGGCGCGCGTACTCCTCGATCATGTGAACCAGTAGCTCACGCAAGGAGATCGGCCCGCGGCCTCCGGCGTGTGCGACAAATCCGAGATCGGTCTCGCGTGCGAACTGCTCGGCGAAGGCGACCTCGTCCCGCCAAGCATCCCAGGCATCATCCACGACGCCCTGATCGGCCACCGCGCCATCGAAGTCCCCGTCGGGCTCGGCTTCGGACTGGTAACGCTTGGGCACAGCCTGGCCTGCGAACCGCCGACGGAACCACGTACGTTCGACCTCGGCCATGTGCCGCAGCAGACCGAGCAGCGACATGGTCGACGGCTCGACAGCGCGGCGGGCGAGTTGAGCGGCATCCAACCCCTCGCACTTGAGCTGCAGGGTCAGTCGCTGGTAGCGAAGGAACTCGATGAGGGTCGCGCGCTCGTCGCCGAGCGATGTGCCTCCTTCGCGCGGGTCGCTGCCCGGATCCAAGAATGTGTCGGCGCGGTGCTGTGGCGTGGTCACGGCGCCATGCTTGCCGCCTCGACCCAGCAATAGCAACCCAATACATCACCGGTGCAGTTCACGGATGCGAGGCGCTCGCTGGCGCGTGGCCTGGATGCGCCAGCATTCCGCTCGTCAGGGCGGCAGCCGCCATTTCCGCAATATCGTGGGGGTTCTCGGGAGGGTCGAGGTGGCGAACGTGGGCAAGAACCAGGGCCCCGACAAGGCCGTCGTACACCGTCGCGTAGCCCCCTGACGCATAACGCCCAGCCGCGGAGGCCGCGGCTTCGGTGACGATCTCGTTTTGCCTGGTCGACTCAGGAAGCCAGGGCAGTATGGCGCCGCGAGCGAGGAAGGCGAAGAACGTGTCGCCCTCCACGAGCGCGCTCGGCTCGAACCGGTCAGCCATGAGGCGCGCGAGCGTCGACTTCCCCGCTCCGGGCGGTCCCGTGACAAGCAGCAGCGACCCCATGCGACAAGTGTGCCTAACCCCTCAGCCCGCAGGCGCTCGGAGGACCAATACCCACCCCGGTGTCACGCTGAGGACAGGTTGCCCGGGCGAGCCGGTGCTGTGACGCCGAGGAAGGAGGGATCGTGCGGGCGATGCCGCATGGATACACGAATACGACGGTGACCGATGGTCGTGTGGTGGTGAAGACCTACCTCGGACCGGATCGCGAGCTGAGGCAGGCGCGTGAGGAGTTGGCGCTCCGCAGGCTCGCCGAGACCCTGCCGGTCCCCACCCTGATCGACACCGTCCCTGGCACTTCGACGACAGGTTTCGTTGAGGGCGTTCCCGGTCAGCAGGCGATCGCAGCTGGGGCTGACGGTGACGTGCTGCACGCCTGCGGTCGGCTGCTGGCTGAGCTGCAATCGGTCGATCCGCGAGTCATGTTCGACGATGCTGGCGGTGACGTACTGGTCCACAACGACTTCGGGCCCCAGAACATCGTCATGGACGACGACCACACAGGCGTCAGGCTCCTGTGTGACTGGGAGTGGGTCACGGTCGGTGACCGAGACACCGATCTCGCTTGGGCCGAATTCATCGTGCGCTTCCACCATCAGGTATCGGTGCATGCGCTGGCTGCGCTGTTCGAGGGCTACGGCGCGAAGCCGCCGTGGGAGAGGCGCCGCGCAGCGATGATCGCCCGGGCAACGGCTCACCGTGAGTTCGTCCGGCGCTGGCATGGCGCGGCCGGTGCCGCCACATGGGACGACCGCATCGCGGCGATCGCTTCTTGGCAGGCCGGCTGAGGTTCGCGCGACCTCCGTGTATGACGATCCGGCCTTCGCCGGCACGGCCAACGCTGACCAGCTCGGCTAGCTCCGCGGGGTTTCTTGTCCCCACCGCGGTACAGCTGCACGACATGCGCCTCCTGGCGAGGGCACCTGGGCTGTCGGCCGCGCAGCCGGCCTTTCGTCTTCGCCACGGCCAGCCACTCGCGGGTCCGCATCCGGATGAGGTCGGCCTCGATCATGTGGACAACGCTGTCTGCGCATGCTCAGATCCGGGTCAGCCAGTCGTGCTGGGGATGAACTTGTTTGATGCTGGCTCGCAGCCAGGCGCGTTGCGCGGCGTTCAACGACGGGAAGACTGTCGTCAGGTCAGCGAGGTCCTTCGGCCGGGCATGCTTGGCTTTGAACAGCAGCACGACCTCCGGGATGAGGTAGGGCGTTCCGCTGGCGGTTGTGGCCGCGACATCTGGCCACGGCATGGTGATTCGGGGATCGCGTCGACAGATCCACGTGTCGCCGTCGTGTTCGTCTCGGAAGACGTCGAGGACGAACGCGTTGGTGGTCTGGGACCAGAGCCATGTCTGGTGAGTCTCGCTGTAGGCGGGTGAGTCGAGCGGATGCAGCCAGCCGTCGGTTGGCACGTTCCAGCGCCATTCAGGGCCAGCGAATGCGTCAAGGACAGCGGGCACGTCGTCATTGAGCACAACAATCTCAAGGTCTTCGTGGTCCCGGGTCACTCGGCCCAGAAAGAGATCGAGTGCCCAGCCGCCTGCCGTCGCCCATCTGATTGGCCGCTCGCCGGTCGAGGCGATGCCTTGAAGGCGAGCAGCCGCCTGGTCGGGCGTCCACGCTTTCCAGGGGACATTGTCGTCGAACGCGATCGCGTTGCTGGGTGGGCCGGCTGCTGCGTCCGCCATTCGCCGATTCTCTCAGCGCGCGCTCACTCGTGCGGCTCGCCGGCTTGACCAGCGGCCGACGAGGGGGCCAGGAACCGTCGCAAGGATCTGGAACTGCGCAGGCCAGACACGTCTGCGTTGAGGGCGTGACGGGCACCGGATACCCGATCCTGTGGGCGATCGTCTGGCGGACCCGGGGTGCCTCCTGAGTTCTGCAATGGCGACTGCTCGAGCGTGTCCTCCAGTCACCTTCCGGTCTTGCCGCGCGCCCTGCACCAGCGGAGAGTGAGGTCCGTGCGGTGCGCAACCAAGGTGATCGGGCCAATGGCCGTGCTCGTCTTGCTCGCCTCGGCAAGCTGCAGCTCGGGAACCTCCGCAACGACACCGGCGGCGAGCGCTCAGACGGTAAGCAGGCCTGCCCCGACCAGGGTGGCCATAGCCGCGTCGACGGCACTGAACTGCCGACATCACATCGCGGCGCACCCGCCTGGCGCCGACCAGCGGGTAGTGCTCGGGGTCGTGGCGCTGTCCGCAAGCACCAGGGCGGTAGCGCTGCAGATCGCACGGGACAACACCCAGCCGGCCACGGTGCGGTACTTCGCCAAGGATGGGCTCATCGTGCGTGCCGGCACGGCGTTCGAGCTGGTGGTGCCGACCGAGGCAGCCGAACAGCTGGCGATCAGGTGGGGCGGCGAAGCTCTGACCTGGACCCGGAAGCTGACTGTCTCCTGTCCGAAAGACGTGTCTTCGTCGGGCTGGCTGGTGTACGTCGGTGGCTACTGGCTGCCCCGGCCAGCGTGCGTGCCGCTGCTGGTCCGTGCTGACGGCAAGGAACAGCGCGTCCTGATCGGCGCGGGCAAGCCCTGTCCTGGACAACGGCCGCCGGTCGAGCCGTCAGATTCCTAAGCGTCCTCCTGCGCGACAACAGGCAGTCGTTGGGGAGTCGAGCTGAGCGACTCTGCACGGCTGCAGTGGGCCTCGGACCGGCAGCCGATCCTATTTGGGACGAGGAGGTCTTCTAGGTTGGTCACATGATCAAGGTTCGACTGGCCGAGGCGCACGATGGAGACGTGCTCGGAGAGGTGCACGCCGCAGCCTGGCAGGCAGCCTATGCACCCCTGTTCGAGACCGACTTCGCCGCCCGCGAAGTGCAGAGCAGGCGCGGACGATGGCATCAGAGAATCACCGAAAGCACAAGCACGGTCCAGCTTGCTGAGTTAAATGGCCGGCCGCTTGCACTCTCGTACTGCGTGCCATCGGCGACCCGGCCGGGTCTGGCGGAGATCTATAGCTTCTACGGGCACCCCGATGGATGGGGCAGCGGTGTTGCGACCGCGTTGATGACCGAGACACTGCGCAACTTGCATGACAGCGGCTACGCCGAAGTTCACCTGTGGACCCTCCGAAGCACCGCACAGGCACGCCGCTTCTACATCAAGTGCGGTTTTACCGAATCTGGTGTCGAACGGACCTACGACTTCGGCGACGGCCACCTGTTCGACCAGCTGGAATACCAGCGATCTGTTGAGCCGCGGTAACAACCGATCCGACGCTCGCACGCTGACGTGCCCCGCAGCGCTCTGATGCCATACGAAAGCGGCGTACCGTGGAAGGACCCCGTCGCGAGGACGAGGTAGCCGTCATCGGAGATGGCCATGACGTTGAGTTCCCGGTTGGTGACTCTCACCGCGCGCACTGTTGTGCAGCGGGCCGCACGGGAGCGGCGCCGAGCGCTCGAACGAGAGCTCGCGGCGTACTCCAGTCCCGCCGAGCGCACGGACCTGTCGGGCATGCTGACGCGATATGCCGACGATGAGGTCATCGAATTGCGACTGATCCTCCAGGAACAGGAGCCGGCGCCCGGTCGGGTGCGCTTCGCCGCCGCGGGGATGAGCCGGCCACGGCAGTGACCCGACCGGCGGTCGTCGTACCGACTTAGGGTGGCTAGGTGACCCTGCCTCCCGACCCGGCAACCAGGGGTGGTGGGGCCGCCAAGGATCGTCGGGCGCGTGCTGCTGCCGTTCGAGCCGCGCAGCAGCGGCAGGAGCGCCGCAGACGGCTGGGGGTGATCGCTGCTGTCGTGATCGCGCTGTTTGCCCTTGGCGGGGCCACCGCTCTTGTTCTGGCCAAGCGCGGTCCTGCCGCGCCACCGGCGTCGCGGCAGATACTGCCGTCGACGCCGCCCGGGACGCGCACGCTTCAGCGGCTCCCCAACAGGGTCGCTGACACCTCGGGTATTCCGGGTGCCCTCGCCTGGGACATCGGGCGCGGGCCCGTCGACGCAGCCCATCCGGCCATCACGGTGGGGGTGCACGTCGCGGGTCCGGTCACCTACGCCATCACGCCTCCGGTCGGGGGGCCGCACAACGCCGTGTGGATGAACGCCGGCGCCTACACCCGCGCCGTCCCGGGCGAACGAGCCGTGCACAACCTCGAGCACGGTGCGGTGTGGATCACCTACACCCCCGATCTGCCGACCAAGGACGTCACAGCACTCACGGCCCTGGTCACCAAGCAGTCGCTGCTCCCGGAGGCCTCGCCGCCTGGTCAGGCCAACCGGTACATCGACCTCAGCCCGTGGCCCAGCGACACGCTCCCCGCGCCGATCGTGATCAGCTCCTGGGGCCACCAGTTGCGCGTCACATCCCCCGCCGACCCTCGCCTGCAACGCTTCATCGACACCTTCCGCCACAGCAAGCGCTACAGCCCTGAGTTCGGCAGCCCCGTCGACGGCGTCCCCCTCAACACTGGAGGCAGGCCCGCGACAGACGGCAGTAGCAAGGCCGCACCTGCCGGATCATGACCGGTGCCAGCGGGCGGGGCACGACGCGGCCTTGCGTTCCCGGTGAACGATTGTCGCGTTCTAGGGAGCGCCGGCGCTCACTTCGAAGATCGTCTCCAGCCCGTCCTCGTCGTCCCACTGCTCGCCGACCTCCACGAACCCGTATTGCGACACCAGCCGGCGGGACGGCTCGTTGCCGGGGCTGATCGTGGCTCGGACCGTGCGTACCGAGGGTTCGCGGCGGGCCCGCTCGAGCAGCGCGACCAGTGCTGCCCGCGCGTACCCCTGCCGGCGGTACGTCGGGTCCACGGCGTACCCGACTTCCACCATGCCGACACCGTCGGGCGGCCCGTGGTATCCGGCGCGGCCGACCGGCAGCCGCAGCCCAGGGTCATAGATCGCCCTCGTGATCCATCCGCTCGCAGTGGGGTCCGCGACCACCTGCCGGCTCCGGCGCACCCACGTACTCCTCCACTCCGGCGCCACGAATGCCGGCGTCAGGGTGATCGACGCCGCCCTATTCGCCGCACGAAGGTCACCGGCCGCCAGGGAGTGCAGCACCGCCGGAGCCAATTCGACGAGCTGCACCACCATGGCGGACCGAGCGGGTCGCTCGACCGTGCCGTCCTCACTCATCTGTCGACGCTCTCAAACCACCGCAGGGCGCGTCCATCCGGTATCCGAGGGCATCGCGGATACCCTCGTCGGTGGAGCTGGTTCGGCCCGCGCGTGACAACGCGGTGTTCGAGGCAACAGGGAACCCGGTGCGAGTCCGGGACTGCCCCGCAGCGGTGAGTGGGAACGAGCGTCGTCACAGGGTCACGCCCTGCTGAAGCACTGGACCGGTGACCGGTCTGGGAAGCGACGGCCAGTAGGAGATTCGGCGCCAGCGCTGGTCATGCCCGCGAGTCCGAATACCTGCCAGCACCGCGCGTCGCAACCGCGGTGCGCTGGTACAGACCTCGCGGGTAGGTCGTCACCGGCTCGGTTGTGCCTGTGCACGCACCCGGGGTCCGCGACGCTCGCCTACGGGTCACCTGGAGCTCGCGAAGGAGCGTTTCGTGACCGACCGAACCGATGACCGCCCCATTGCAACGGTGTACGGCTACCCCCGCCAAGGCGCGGAGCGGCAGCTGAAGAAGGCGACCGAGGCGTACTGGGCCGGGACCGTCGACGCCGCCGGGCTGTTGGCCACGGCACGGGACCTGCGGTTGCAGCGGCTCGCCGAGTTGCGCGACGCCGGGATCGGCGAGATACCCAGCAACGACTTCTCGCTGTACGACCACGTCCTGGACGCCGCTGTGATGCTGGGCGCCATACCGTCCCGGTACCGAGCTGCGGTGCCGGACCAAGACACCGCCCAGAGCCGGCTGGACAGGTACTTCGCTATGGCCCGCGGCACCGCGCAGGTGGCCCCACTGGAGATGACGAAGTGGTTCGACACGAACTACCACTACCTGGTGCCGGAGCTCGGACCCGACGCCGAGTTCCGGCTCGACTCCAGCAAGCCGGTAGGTGAGTTCGCCGAGGCGCTTCAGGCCGGTGTGACCACCCGGCCAGTGATCCTGGGACCGGTGAGCTTCCTCCTGCTGGCGAAGGCGGCGCCGCACCCGACGGGCGGTTTCGAGCCGCTCGCGCTGCTCGACCGGATCCTGCCCTCCTACGCCGAGCTGCTGCGCGACCTGCGAGCCGCCGGCGCCGACTGGGTCCAGCTCGACGAACCGGCCTTGGTGACCGACCAGCCGCCGGCGGTGTTGTCGCACACCCGGCGCGCCTACGCCCGTCTGTGTGCCGAGACCGACCGGCCGAAGATCCTCGTGGCTTCGTACTTCGACCGGCTCGGTGACGCACTGCCGGTATTGGCCGGGACGCCCGTCGAAGGGCTGGCGATGGATTTCACCGGTCCCGCAGCCGCGAACCTCGACGCTCTCGCGGCCATCGGCGGGCTGCCCGGCAGGCGGCTGGTCGCCGGGGTCGTGGACGGCCGAAACGTCTGGGCGACGGATCTCACCCGCGCGCTCGGCACTCTCGGCACGTTGCTGGGCCTGGCCCAACGGGTCGACGTCGCGGCGTCCTGCTCGCTGCTGCACGTCCCGCTGGACGTCCACCTCGAACGAAACCTCGACCCGCAGATCGCCTCCTGGTTCGCCTTCGCCCGCCAGAAGCTGGACGAGCTGTCCACGCTTGCCCGTGGTCTCTCGCAGGGCCGCGACGCGATCTCCGGCGAGCTGCACGTCAACGGGGCCGCCCTGGCCGCCCGGGCGTCGTCACCGACCGTGCGCGTCGAGGCGGTACGCCGACGCAGCGCCGGTCTCACCGACGCGGAACGGCGCCGGCCGCATGGCTACGCCGATCGGCACGAACTGCAGCAGAGCCGTCTCGGCTTGCCCCCGTTGCCGACGACGACGATCGGGTCCTTCCCGCAGACCGGAGAGCTACGCCGGGTGAGGGCAGCGGCACGCGCCGGACGGCTCGACAACGAGGCGTACGAGCAGGCCATGCGGGCGGAGATCCGCACGGTGGTGGAGGCGCAGGAACGGCTGGGACTGGACGTCCTCGTGCACGGCGAGCCCGAACGCAACGACATGGTGCAGTACTTCGCCGAACAGCTCGACGGGTTCCTCTCGACTACACACGGCTGGGTCCAGTCCTACGGCACCCGCTACGTCCGGCCGCCGATCATCGCCGGCGACGTCTCCCGTCCGGGGCCGATGACCGTGCGCTGGGCGAGCTACGCGCAGAGCCTGACCGACCGTCCGGTCAAGGGGATGCTCACCGGGCCGGTGACCATGCTCGCCTGGTCGTTCGTTCGCGACGACCAGCCGCTCGGCGATACCGCACGCCAGGTCGCGCTGGCGCTGCGGGACGAGGTCGCCGACATCGAGGCAGCCGGCATCGCCGTGATCCAGGTCGACGAGCCTGCCCTGCGGGAGACCCTGCCGCTGCGCCGGGAGGGCCGGGTCGACTACCTCGCCTGGGCAGTCGACGCCTTCCGGCTGACCACGGCCGGCGTCCGCGACGACACCCAGATCCACACGCACATGTGCTACGCCGAATTCGGCGACGTGCTGGCCGCGATCATCGACATGGACGCCGACGTGACCAGCTTGGAAGCGGCCCGTTCGGAGATGGCGATCGTCGCCGACCTGGCCCGGGCGGGATATCCGAACGAGGTGGGCCCGGGGGTGTGGGACATCCACTCACCCCGTATTCCGTCCGCCGAGGAGATCGCCGGCCGGCTCCGGCTCGCCACTGCGCAGTTCCCGGTCGAGCGGCTTTGGGTCAATCCGGACTGTGGCCTGAAGACCCGTGGCTATCCGGAGGTGGAGGCCAGCCTGGTCAACTTGGTCGCCGCCGCGCGGCAGGTGCGCACACAGGTCTGAGCTGCGACGCGCCGACACGACATATGGTGCCGATTTTGCGGCGAGCATCTACATATGGTGGCTGAGGCGGTGTTTCGCCGCCTACCGGTACTGGCCAGGAGAGATCTTTGACAATCATCACGACGCCCGGGACGCCCGAGACACCCGGGGAAACGCTGCCCGCGGCGCCGCCCCCGCGGCGCGCCCGCATGCAGGTGCGCAAGCGCAACGGCGACACCGAACCGGTCGACGTCAACAAGATCGTGCGCGCCGTCGAGCGCTGGAGCGGCGATCTGGACGACGTCGACCCGCTGCGAGTGGCGACCAAGACGATCAGCGGGCTGTACGACGGCGCCACGACAGCGGAGCTGGACCGGCTCTCGATCCAGACGGCCGCCGAGATGATGGGCGAGGAGCCGCAATACTCGCGTCTGGCCGCCCGGTTGCTGGCCGCGTACGTCGAGAAGGAAGTCCTCGGGCAGGGGATCGCGTCGTTCAGCCAGTCCATCGCCCTCGGCCATGCCGAAGGGCTGATCGGAGACGCGACGGCCAAGTTCGTGAAGGACAACGCCCGCAAGCTCGACTTCGCCGTCGACCCCCGTGGTGATGCGCGGTTCGAGTACTTCGGCTTGCGGACCGTCTACGACCGCTACCTGTTGCGGCACCCGACGAACCGGCTGGTGCTGGAGACGCCGCAGTACTTCCTGCTGCGAGTGGCCTGCGGCCTGTCCACCACGCCGGCGGAGGCGGTCGGCTTCTACCGGCTGATGTCGTCGCTGGCGTATCTGCCGAGCTCTCCGACGCTGTTCAACTCCGGCACCCGGCACACCCAGATGTCGTCGTGCTACCTGGTCGACTCGCCGCGTGACGACCTGGACTCGATCTACGACCGTTACCGGCAGGTGGCGCGTCTGAGCAAGTTCGCCGGCGGTATCGGGATCTCGTGGTCGCGGGTCCGCGGCAGGGGTGCGCTCATCCGCGGCACGAACGGCCAGTCCAATGGCATCGTGCCCTGGCTGCGCACGCTCGACTCATCGGTGGCCGCGGTCAACCAGGGCGGCCGGCGCAAGGGTGCGGCCTGCGTCTATCTCGAACCGTGGCATCCGGACGTCGAGGAGTTCCTCGAGCTGCGCGCCAACACGGGCGAGGACTCCCGGCGCGCGCACAACATCAACCTTGCCAACTGGGTGCCGGACGAGTTCATGCGCCGAGTCGAAGCCGACGACCTGTGGTCCCTGATCGATCCGGACGAGGTGCCCGAACTGCCCGATCTCTGGGGCGCGGCGTTCGACGAGGCGTACCGCGGCGCCGAGGCCGAGGGGCGTTACGTGCGTCAGGTCAACGCACGCGACCTGTATGCGCGGATGATGCGCACCCTGGCCCAGACCGGCAACGGCTGGATGACGTTCAAGGACGCAGCCAACCGCACCTGCAACCAGACCAGCGACGCGCAGGTGCCCGGGAGCCCGGTCGTGCACCTGTCTAACTTGTGCACCGAGATCATCGAGGTCAGCAGCGACACCGAGACGGCGGTCTGCAACCTCGGCTCGATCAACCTCGCCCAGCATGTGCGCGACGGCGATGTGGACTGGTCCAAGCTGCGCGAGACGGTGCGCACTGCGGTGCCCTTCCTCGACCGGGTCATCGACATCAACTACTACCCGAGCGACGAGGCGGCGGCGTCCAATCCACGCTGGCGCCCGGTGGGGCTCGGGGTGATGGGGCTGCAGGACGTCCTCTTCGCCCTGCGCCTGCCGTTCGACTCCGAAGCGGCGAGCGCTCTGTCGACGCGCATCGCCGGGGAGGTCTACCTGACTGCGCTGGAGACCTCCGCTGAGCTCGCCGAACGGTTCGGCGCCCACCCCGCATACGAGCTGACCCGTGCGGCAGCAGGGCAGCTGCAACCCGACCTGTGGGGGGTGAGCGGCACCCAGACCGGGCGCTGGGATGCGTTGCGGGAAGGGATTGCCCGCACCGGATTGCGTAACTCGTTACCTCCGCTCGCGACCCGCGACGCGGATCCAGCAGGCGACCGTGACCGCTGCCACCGCCCCGGCGCCGCCCGTCGAGTCCCCGCTGCTCCTCCAGCCGGCCACCGCCGACGCCATCGCCTGCTCCCTGGCGAATCCCGAGACCTGTGAGGCCTGCCAATGACCACGATCGACACTCTCGGCAAACTGCTCGACCCCGGGATGGACCTGACCCTGCGGCCGATGCGATATCCGCACTTCTACGACCGGTTCCGCGACGCGATCAAGAACACCTGGACCGTCGAGGAAGTCGACCTGCACTCCGACCTGCGGGATCTCGGGCGGCTCTCCGCTGCCGAACAGCACCTGGTGGGCAGGCTGGTGGCGTTCTTCGCGACCGGGGACACCATCGTGGCGAACAACCTGGTGCTCAGCCTCTATCAGCACGTCAACTCCCCCGAGGGGCGCCTCTACCTCTCCCGGCAGCTGTTCGAGGAGGCGGTACACGTCCAGTTCTACCTGACGCTGCTGGACACCTACGTTCCGGACGAACGCGAGCGGTCCGAGGCATTTGCCGCGGTGCAGAACATCCCCTCGATCCGGCGCAAGGCCGAGTTCTGCCTCCGCTGGACCGACTCCATCTACGACCTTCGCGCACTGCGGACACGGGACGACCGGCGCGCGTTCCTGCTCAACCTGATCTGTTTCGCCGCATGCGTCGAGGGACTGTTCTTCTACGGGGCCTTCGCCTACGTGTACTTCCTGCGCTCGCGAGGCCTGCTCAACGGCCTGGCCAGCGGCACCAATTGGGTATTCCGCGACGAATCGATGCACATGGCCTTCGCCTTCGACGTCGTGGACACGGTCCGCGCCGAGGAGCCGGAGTTGTTCGACGACGAAATGGCCCGGCACGTGCGGGCGATGGTCGCGGAGGCGGTCGATTGCGAGGTGCGGTTCGCCGAGGACCTGCTCGAGCAAGGCGTCTCTGGTATGTCGCTCGCGGACATGCGGGAATACCTGCAGCACGTTGCCGATCGGCGGCTGGCCCAGCTGGGGATGGCGCCGCTCTACGCGTCGAAAAACCCGTTCGCCTTCATGGAGTTGCAGGACGTCCAGGAGTTGTCCAACTTCTTCGAACGGCGGGTCTCCGCCTATCAGGTGGGCGTCAGCGGTGCCGTGGCCTTCGACGACGACTTCTAGGGTCGCTCGCCGCGCGTGGGTGCGGGGCGCCCGAGCCAGTCGCCGACGACGCGGCTCATCCCGTCCCGCTGCACCCGGAAGCCGAGTCGGGCGTAGAACGCGCGCATGTCGTCGGTGAACAGCCCGACGTGTTGGCCCGGCGTGGTGGCGAGCAGCCGGGTGACCACTTCGCGGCCGATGCCCTGTCGCCGATACTCACTGGCCGTCCAGACATCGACGAGGTAGGCGTTGCAGACCCCGTCGCTGAGGATCCGTCCGTTGGCGACGAATCTGCCGTCGCAGCGACCGAAGATCACGGCGTGGGAGTTCTCGTGCGAGCGCCGGTATTCCGCCGGGGTCCGCAGGTTGTCGAAACGGTCGGCGACCAGCGCGGCCTTCAGCTCCGCCCAGTCGACGCCCTCGAGGCTGGAGGAGAACGTCACGGGGACCACAAATACACGATCGCATCGCAGGCAAGCCGTTTCCGGTCGCCGCGGTAGCGGCGACGTCGACCCCGACCGTCATGAGCGGCGACGTATACAGCGCCGGTAGGGCGACTGCCGCCGAGCCCGGGGCGCCGGTCCACGAGTCAGTACCTGTGTCCGTCGAAGAGTCCGCGGCCATGACCAGCGCCGTCCTCGGAACGCTCTACCTGGCGTCCGAAGCCACTAACACTCGGGTCCGTCGCGCCACAGCTGGTCCGCGGTGCCCGCGCTGAGGCGCTCGGCGTAGAGCTCGACCTTCCAGTGGATGATGTCGAGGGCCTCCTGCAGGTCGGCGACCTGCTGCTGCACCTTCGCCTCGTGTCGGCGCAGGATTTCGAACCGCTCGGCCTCGTTGCCGGCGCCCTGCCGCACCAGCTGTGCATAACGACGGATCTCGGGCAACGGCATCGCCGACGAGCGCAGCTTCGTGCACACCTTCAGCCACTCCACCTCTTCCTCGGTGAACACGCGCCGTCCCGCCGCGTTGCGTTGCACGGGCGCGACGAACAGCCCCTCCTGCTCGTAGAAGCGCAAAGTGTGTGTGGTCAGCCCGGTCAGTCCGCTGACCTCGCCGATGCTCAGGGTGGTCTTCGCAGGGGCAGCCATACGCCCAACATAGAGCTTGACTTCGAGTCGACTCGAACTCCTAGCGTCGAGGACAACACCGAGGAAGGGAACACCATGTCGACCACCTGGTTCATCACCGGCACCTCGTCCGGCTTCGGACGCCAGCTGACCGAACTCCTGCTGATTCGCGGCGACCGCGTCGCCGCGACCTTGCGCCGACCCGAGGCGCTGGACGATCTTCGCGCCGAGCACGGCGACCGCCTGTGGGTCGCCCGGCTCGACGTCACCGACGTCGAGCAGGTGCGCCGGGTCGTGGCCGATGCCTTCGCGGCGCTCGACACGATCGACGTGGTCGTCAACAACGCCGGCTACGGCGTCTTCGCCTCCGTCGAGGAGGCCACCGATGAGCAGATCCGACGGGTGATCGACACCAATCTGCTCGGCTCGATCCATGTCATCCGCGCCGCCCTGCCGCTCCTGCGGGCGCAGGGTTACGGACGCATCCTGCAGGTCTCGACCGCCGGCGGCCAGACCACATACCCGAACTTCAGCTACTACCACGCCTCGAAGTGGGGAGTCGAAGGCTTCTGCGAGACGGTGGCCCGCGAGATCGCCCCGTTCGGCATCAGCCTGACCATCGTCGAACCCGGTGCGACGCCGACCGGTTTCGGCAGCGCCCTCGACACCGCGCCGATCATGCCGGAATACGAGAACACGCCGGCGGGCGACGTGCGGCGCGCCATCGCTAACGGCGCCTTCACCCTTCCCAATGACCCGCAGAAGATCGCGAAGGCGGTGGTCGGGCTCGTCGACTCCGGGGCCGCGCCCTTGCGCCTCCCTCTCGGGTCCGACACCTACGACGACGTGCGGGCGGCGCTCGTCGCCCGGCTCGCCGAACACGATGGTCATCGCGATGTCGCGTTCTCCGTCATCAACGACGAGCCCATGTAGCTGGAGCCGCCACCTTCGCGGGCTCAGACATGCCTAACGGAGGATCCTGCGCCGTTGCTACTCGAACCCCAGGCCCGGTGCTGCCACGTAGGCGACCCCAACGCCGCCGGCCTGCCCACCACGACACCACCGGCGGCAGGAACCGGCCACACAGCGCCAACAGAACCGCGCCGCGTACCGCTGTAGTTCCCAACCTGACTCTGACGACGGGAGGCGCGAGCATCTACCACGGCTGTGGAGAGAGGGCTGATCCGCAACTCAGGGGCAGGGCAGGTAGCCTCAAGAGGTCCGACGCAAGCAGAACGAAGGAAGGCAGAAGAGGCCGTGCTGATCCTGGGCTTCCGCTTCTCGAACGTGTTGCTGGCCACGCTCTACTACGTCTGTGAGCGCTGCGGCAACGACGCGGCGCATGAGCTGACCAAGCGGGTCCGCAAGTTCACCGTCTTCTTCATCCCGGTGTTCCCCGTGGGCAGCAGCACCTACCTCGACACCTGCACCGCTTGCGGCCGCGTCGTCCAGGTGTCGAAGGAACAGGCGCAGAGCGCTGTCGACCGGCCCCGGTCTGCGTTGCCGTCGCCTGGTCCGCAGGATTCGCCTACCTGGAGCCCCCAGGACCGCTGATCGGGGCGCTACTTGACTGAGCCGGCGGTGAGTCCGCCGACCAGGTGCTTCTCGATGATCGCGAACAGGATCACGACGGGCACGATGGCGATCAGCGACGCGGCGAACAACTCGTCCCAGTGCTGCTCGTATCCCGTGACGTAGGAATTGATCCCGACGGTCAGCGGCTTCTTCGCGTCGTCCTGCATCAGGGTCAGCGCGACGACGTACTCGTTCCAGGCGGCGATGAACGTGAAGATGACGGCGGTCACCAGGCCGGGCCGGGTCAGCGGCAGCATGATCCGCCAGAGCGTGCCGAACCGGCCGCAGCCGTCGAGGTGAGCGGCCTCCTCCACTTCCTTGGGGATGGAGCCGAAGAAGCCGTGCAGGATCCAGACCGCGAAGGCCAGGTTGAACGCGGCGTTGGTCACGATGATGGCGAGGTAGGTGTTGACCAGGTTGACCTGGAAGAACTCCCGGTAGAGCCCCACCACCAAGGAGGTGGGGGCGAACATCTGGGTGATCAGGATCAGGATCAGGAATGCGGTCCGGCCGGGAAACCGGAACCGGGCGGTGAAGTAGGCGGCCGGCACGGACACGAGCAGCACGATCAGCGTCGAGGCCGTGGCGACGAGCAGCGAGGTCCGGAGCCAGTGTAGGAAGCGCGGGTCGGACAGGACGGTGGAGAAGGTCGAGAACTGCCACTGCCGGGGGAAGAACGTGGTCGGCGATGCCAGCACGTCGCTGCTCGGGCGCAGGGCGTCGAGCAGCATGACCGCGTACGGCGAGAGGAACAGCGCGGTCACGAGCAGCCCCATGACCGGGAGCAGGAACCGCCGGGCGCCCCCTCGCCGGTTCGAGCCGCCGCGCCGCACCGTTACTGGCGTGCCCGCTGCGGACGCTGAACCGGCAGCCGTCAGCGTCGTCACGACTGCACGGCTTCCTGCCAACGGATCAGCTTCAGGTATACAGCCACGACTACCAGGATCAGGGCGACGTTCGCGACTCCCGCGGCGGCGGACAGGCCGACGTCGTGCTCCGCGCTCTTGAAGGCAAGCTTGTACATGAACGTGATCGACGTGTCGTGGGAGAAGCCGGGATTGCGGTCGTTGAGCGTGTAGACGATCGGGAAGGAGTTGAACACGTAGATGATGTTCAGCACGCTGGCCACCAGGATGGCCGGCCGCAGCAGCGGCAGGGTGATCCTGGAGTAGATCTGCCAGGGGCTCGCCCCGTCCACGCGGGCGGCCTCGTAGACGTCCTGGGGTATGGCGTTCAGCCCGGCCAGGAACACGTAGGCCGTGAACGGGATCGAGACGAACACCCCGACAAGGACCATTGACGGCATCGTCCACCGGTCGTCGCCGAGGAAGTCGATCGGCTGGTGGACCAGGTGCAGGGCGAGCAGCACCCGGTTGAGGATGCCGTGGTAGTAGTCGTAGATCAGGGTGAACAACCGCGCCGTGATGACCAGTGAGGCAGCCCAGGGCACGATCACGGCCCAGCGAACCAGCCGCCGGCCCCAGAACTCCTTGGCCATGAACTGGGCCAGGGCCAGGCTGAGCAGGACGGTGAACAGCAGCACCGCGAGGACCCACACGACGGTGTTGGTCAGGACCGTCCCGAGGTCGGGGTGGTGCAGCACCGCGGTGTAGTTGCCCGTGCCCGCAGAGCCGATCTGCAGCCCGGTGATCGAGTAGTGCGTCAGCGAGGCCCGGACCAACTCCACGGCGGGGAAGATGACCACGCCGACGATCAGCAGCAGCGCCGGGCCGAGCCAGAGCAGCGCCTCCCACGACGGGGGGGAACCGCCCGGACGGGCACGGCGCCGCGGCGGCCCGGCGGGGACGGCAGCACCGATGGCCACGGCAGGAGGCGCGGCCTGTGCGTCAGCGGCACCCGTGCCGCGGTCGATACCGCTGATCAGCTACCCGCTGCTTCCGCCTGCTTCTGCAGGCTGTCCAAAACCTTCTTGGGATCGCCGTTGGGCGAGACCGCCGCGCCGATGTTCTGCTGCACGGCGAGCTTCACCTTGTCGAAGGCGGGGTCGTCGGTAGGGGTGAGGTGGGTGTGCGGCAACGTGTCGAGGTAGACCTTGAGCGCCTTGTCGGAGGAGAACTTCTGTACGCCCGAGGTGGTCACCGGCAGGAACCCCTCCGCTTTGATGAAGGTGTTGACCTCGTCCGGCTGGTAGTACAGGTCGTAGAACGCCTTGACCGCGGCCTGGTTGTTGCTCTTCTTGAAGGCCATCAGGTAGTCGGTGACGCCGTACGTCTGGGCCGTGCTGCCGTCCTTGGTCGGCATCGGCGCGATGCCGTACTTGACCTTCTTGTCCTTGTCGAGCTGTCCCTGCAGCGGGGAGAAGCCGACCACCATGCCCGCCTTGCCGGAGCTGAACAGCGGGAAGGCGCCGTCGGTGCGGTTGGTCTTGCCGGGATTGTTCTGGGTGACCTTGTCCTCGACGGCAAGCTTCTTCAGGAACTGCAGCGTCTCCAGGCTCTTGGCCGAGTTGATGCTCCACTTCCCGCTCGTCTTCCAGTCCCCGCCGTTGTTCACCAGCCAGATCGAGAACTCTGCCTGCGCCTCCTCCGGCCCGAGGGGCATGGCGTAACCGACCGCCCCGCCGCCCAGGGCCGTGATCTTCTTCGCGTCGCTCTCGAAGTCGGCCCATGTCGTCGGCGGCTTGGCGATGCCCGCCTTGGCGAACAGGTCCTTGTTGAAGAACAGCGCCCGCGCCGAGGACAGGTCCGGCATGCCGTACAACTTGCCCTGGTAGGTGCCGCTCTTGACGAACGCCGGCAGCAGGTCGGACTTCACCGCCTCCGGCAGCACCTCGTCGGCGCTGTACAGCAGCTTGTCCTTGGCATAACTGGCATAGACGTTCAGGTTCAGGATGTCCGGCGGGTTGCCGTTCTGGATCATCGTGCTGCTCTGCTGGTCGATGTCGTCCCAACTGACCACCTGCACGTCCAGCTTCGTGCCGGTCTTGGCCTGGTATTTCGTGGCGAAATCGGACCAGAACTTGCCGGTGTTGCTCTTGGAGTATTCCGCCGCAACCAGCTTGATCGACGCGACCTTGCCGGCGCTGGCCCCGCCACTGCTCGACTTCGGTGCGCTACTGCCCGCTCCGGTGCCGCCGCTGCACGCAGCGAGCGCGAGCACCACGACCCCGACCCCCGCCCCCAGTACCGTCTTCGAGTTCACGAGTTCCTCCTCCGACCGCTGCCTTCTCCCCTACGGAAGCAGGCGCGTTGTTTGGGCGGCGCGTCTGGTGTGCGTGCATCCGCTCATGTGCTGGAATCATCAAGGGGCGTCTCCGCAACGTCAACCGTGACACCGGCTCCGAGACGGATCCGTTACCTCGCCGCGCCGGGGGCGACGCGTCCGGGAAGGAATGGGGTGAGCGTCGAGGATCGACTGGTACTCCGCGGATCGGTGGTCGCCCCAGACCGGTTGATCGCCGACGGGGTGCTGACCATCGCGCACGGCCTGATCGACTGGGTCGGCGACGCGTCCGCCTGGACCGCGACGGACGGCAGCTCCGGGTGGCCCGAACCGGTCCTCGTCGACGGGACGATCCTGCCAGGGCTGGTCGACGTGCACTGTCACGGCGCAGCCGGCCACGGCTTCCCGGACGGCGACATCGAGGGCAGCCGTACGGCGGCTCGACACCACCGTAACCACGGCACCACGACTCTGCTCGCCAGCCTGGTGACCGCTTCGGAGCGGGACCTGCTCGTGGCGCTGCGAACCTGCGCCCAGCTGGCGGACGCCGGTGAGGTGGCGGGCATCCACCTCGAAGGGCCGTTCCTCTCGGCGGTCCGATGCGGTGCCCAGGACCCGTCGGCGATCCGCGATCCCGACCTCGGGATGCTGGAGCGTCTGCTCGACGCCGGCGGCGGGCACGTCCGGACGCTGACGTATGCCCCGGAGCTGCCCGGCGCCAGCGCCCTGGCGGACTACGCGATGCAGCGCGACGTGATGCCCTCGGTCGGCCATACCGATTGCGACGCGGTGACGGCTCGGGCGGCGTTCGCGCAGGCCGGCGTGCTCGGGCGCTCCTCCGTGACCCACCTGTTCAACGGCATGCCGGTCATGCACCACCGCAGCCCCGGTCCGGCCGCCGCGTCGCTCGCCGCAGCCGCCCGTGGCGAGACCGTGCTCGAGCTGATCGCCGACGGCGTACACCTGGCGCCGGACACGGTGGCCGCGGTGTTCGATCTGGTCGGCCCGGGGCAGGTGGCCCTGGTGAGCGATGCGATGTCGGCTGCCGGGCTGCCCGACGGCGCCTACCGGCTCGGCCCGGCCGACGTCGAAGTGGTCGGCGGCGTGGCGCGCCTTGCCGGTGGCGGGCCCGCCGGCACCCGTTCCATCGCCGGCGGGACGGCCCGGCTCATCGACAACGTCCGGCACGCCGTCCGCGAGGCGGGCGTCGACCTGGTCGACGCGGTCACCGCGGCGAGTTCGACCCCAGCGCGACTGCTCGGTCTCGAGGGAGTGACCGGGGCCTTGCGGCCGGGCCTGCGCGCCGACTCGCTCGTCGTCGATGCCGATCTCGCGTCGGTTCGGGTGATGGTCGGTGGTCGCTGGGTCCACGAAAGTGCGGCCGGGTGAACGATGCTGGTGACCCCGGCCGTACTGTCGGAGCATGACCCCGACTGGACTCGCCGGCACGCTCGGCGAGCTGCGCCATACCGGGCACGTCTCGCGCTCGGTGAAGCAGGAGATCCGCAGCAACCTGCTCGACCGGCTGCGCTCGGGCGAGACCGCGTTCCCGGGGATCGTGGGCTTCGACGACACCGTGCTGCCCGAGCTCGAGAGTGCGCTGCTCGCCGGGCACGACCTCGTGCTCCTCGGTGAGCGCGGCCAGGGCAAGACCCGGTTGATGCGGACCCTCGTCGAGCTCCTCGACGAGTGGAGCCCGGTGGTGCAGGGGTGCGAGATCAACGACGACCCGCTCGCTCCCGTCTGCGTGCGGTGCCGGCGCCTGCACGGGCAGTTGGGCGACGAGCTCCCGGTCGGCTGGCGGCACCGTAGCGAGCGCTACACCGAGAAGCTCGCCACTCCCGATACCAGCGTCGGCGACCTCGTCGGAGACGTCGACCCCGTCAAGGTCGCCCAGGGCCGCACCCTCGGCGACCCCGAGACCGTGCACTACGGGCTGGTCCCGCGAACCAACCGCGGCGTGTTCGGGCTGAACGAGTTGCCCGACCTGGCCGAGCGGATCCAGGTGGCGATGTTCAACGTGCTGGAGGAACGCGACATCCAGGTCCGCGGCTACTCGCTGCGCCTGCCGTTGGACCTGCTCCTGGTGGCGACGGCCAACCCCGAGGACTACACCAACCGTGGCCGGATCATCACCCCGCTCAAGGACCGCTTCGGCGCCGAGATCCGCACCCACTACCAGCGCGATGTCGCCGACGAGGTGCGCCTGATCGAGCAGGAGGCGCAGGTCGTGGCCGAGGTGCCCGAGCACCTCATCGAGGTCATCGCCCGCTTCGCCCGGGGCCTGCGCGAGTCCGCTGCCGTAGACCAGCGCTCAGGGGTGTCGGCGCGGTTCGCGATCGCCGCAACGCAGAGCGTGTCCGCGTCGGCGCTTCGCCGCTCGGCCCGCACCGGCGACCCCGGTGCGGTGGCCCGCACCTGCGACGTCCCGACTGTCGTGCCGACCCTGCTCGGCAAGGTGGAGTTCGAGATGGGCGAGGAGGGCCGGGAGCGGGACGTACTCGAACACCTCCTGCGGATGGCGTTCGCCGAGACCTTCCGGGCGCGGCTCGGCGGGTTCGACCTGTCCGGCTTCACGGCGCTCTTCGCCGAGGGCGCGATGGTCGAGACCGGTGAGCTCGTCCCGGCGGCCGAGCTGCTCCAGCAGATCGGCACCGTACCCGGCCTGTCCAAGGTCCTTGACCGGCTCGGGCACGGCGACGACGCCAGCCCCGGTCAGGTCGCCGCGGCGGTCGAGTTCGTCCTCGAGGGGTTGCACCTGACCCGCAGGATCGACAAGGACACGGTGGCCGGCCGCACCGTCTACGGCGCGTAGCGGATGGCCGCCGGTCCCGACCAGCCGCACGGGCGTTTCCGCTACGGGCCGTGGCGCGGGGGACCGGACCCGCTCGCCCCGCCGTACGACGTCCGTGCGGCGCTCGACGAGGTGGGCCGCGACGTCCTGGCTGGCGCGAGCGTGCGGGACGCGTTGCGCGAGCTGATGCGGCGGGGGATGGACGGTCGCGGCGGCCTGGACGAGCTGGCCGAGCGCGTCCGCCGGATGCGTGCCCGGGCCCGTCGCCAGGGAGACCTGGCCGGGACGCTGGACCAGGTGCGTGCCGCGCTGGACCAGGCGCTCGCCGCTGAACGGGACACGCTCGCCGGCGAGGACACCGACGCCGCCCGGATGGCCGAGATGGAGCTGGCCACACTGCCGGACGACGTGGCGGGCGGCGTGCGCGCGCTGGCCGACTACGACTGGCACTCGGACGAGGCGCGGGCGGCGTACGAGGCGATCAAGGCGATGCTGCGCAGCGAGGTGCTCGACGCGCAGTTCGCCGGAATGAAGCAGGCCCTGTCGGGGCAGGACCCCGAGGCGATGGCACGAGTGCGCGACATGCTGGCCGACCTCAACGCGCTGCTGGCCGCCCATGCCAGGGGCGAGGACACGAGCGACCGGTTCGAGGAGTTCATGAACCGGTATGGCGAGCTGTTCCCCGAGCAGCCCAAGGACGTGGACGAGCTGATCGATGCGCTCGCCCGACGGCAGGCGGCGGCGGCCCGGATGATGGCCTCCCTCTCGCCCGAGCAGCGCGAGCAGCTGGCCCAGCTGATGAGTGAGGCGCTCGCCGACCCCGATCTCGCCTCCCAGATGGCCCAGCTCTCGGACAACCTCCGCGCGCTCCGGCCGGGGCTGGACCAGGGCGGTCCGGTCGGTATGCGGCCGGGCGGCGAGTCGCTCGGCTACAGCGACGCGGTGGAGGCGGTGGCCGAGCTGGCCGACCTTGAGGCACTCGCGGAGCAGCTGGCGCAGAGCCACGCCGGCGCCACGCTTGACGACGTCGATGTCGAGCGCCTGGAGCAGCGGCTCGGCTCCGCCGCGGCGCGTGACCTGGCGGCGTTGCGCCAGCTCGAGCGGGAGCTGGAACGCCAGGGTTACCTGACCCGCGGGGACGACGGCCTGCGGATGACGCCCCGGGCGGTGCGCAGGCTCGGGGAGACTGCCTTGCGGCGGGTCTTCGACCGGCTGGAGGCAGCCGGGCACGGCGACCACGAGGAGCGGCGTACCGGGCAGGCGGACGAGCCCACCGGGCTGACCCGGCCCTGGGTGTTCGGCGACGAGTTGCCCCTCGACGCCTCGCGGACTGTCGCCAACGCCCTGCACCGCGGCGGCCTGGGCTCCGGTGGCGCGGGCGTGACGCTGTTGGTCGAGGACTTCGAGGTGACCGAGACCGAACGCCGGACCACCGCCGCGGTCGCGCTGTGCGTCGACATGTCGTATTCGATGGTGCAGGAGGGGCGTTGGGGGCCGATGAAGCAGACGGCGCTCGCGCTGTCGCACCTGGTCGAGACGCGGTTCCGGCACGACGCGCTGCAGGTCATCGGATTCAACCTGGCGGCCCGACGGCTCTCACCGGTGCAGCTCGCGGAGGCCGAGCCCGAGTGGGTGCAGGGCACCAACCTGCAGCACGCGCTGATGCTGGCCTCGCGGCACGTGCGACGCCACCCGGAAGCCCAACCCGTCGTCCTGGTGGTAACCGACGGCGAGCCGACCGCCCACCTGGGCGAGTCCGGCGTGCCGGAGTTCATGTGGCCGACGACGACGGCGACGCTGCGGGCGACCGTCGCCCAGGTCGACGAACTGAGCCGGTATGGCGCAACGCTCAACGTCTTCATGCTCGGCGAGGACCCGGGGTTGGCCCGGTTCGTCGACGCGATCGCCCGGCGGGCGGGCGGGCGGGTGTTCACCCCAGACATCGGCCGGCTCGGCGAGTACGTCGTCGCCGACTACCTGCGCTCCCGCCGCGGCCGCCGCTGAGGCGTTGCTCGCGGCGGTCGCTCGGTCGGCCCGGTCGGCTCGGTTCCTCAGACCGGCGGGAGCGGGTCGTACTGGATGCCGCGCCGCACCTGGCGCGCGCGCTCGGCACCGGCGAGGCGGTCGACCAGGTGCAGCGCCATGTCGATGCCGGCGCTCACGCCGGCGGAGGTCACCATGTCGCCGTCGTCGACCCACCGCTGGTCCTCGCGCACGTCGACGGTCGCGTCCAGCGCCCGCAGCTCGTCGACCGCCGCCCAGTGAGTCGTCGCCGGTCGGCCCTTGAGCAGGCCCGCGGCGGCGTACACCAGCGAACCTGTGCAGACGCTGGACATCAGGGGCACCGCGAGGCGCTGAGCGCGGACCCAGTCCAGGTGCGCCTCGTCCCGGAGCAACCGGCGGGTGCCGGATCCGCCAGGGTGCAGCAGGACCTCCAGCGCGGGAGCGTCCTGCGTCGCCAGCTGAGCTCCGAGGACCATCCCCTTCGCGGCGGTCACCGGCCGGCCGCCGTCGGACAGGGTCGTGACCGACCAGCCGTCCTGGGGATAGGTCTGCGTCCAGTGCGCGAGCACGTCCCAGGGCCCGACCGCATCGAGTTCCTCGACCCCGTCGAAGAGCAGGATCGCCATCCGGCGCGGCAGTGTCGTGGTCGTCATGACGCGAGCATGGAGGGCTGGACCCCGGTATGGCCAGTACTGTCCGGCGCTGCGCCGGTCGCTTGGGGCTCACGTCACGCCGGCGCCCTCGACCCGTCCCGGCGCTCGATCGCCCCGAGGAGCCGGGACAGGCCGGCCGCCGCGCACAACCCCGCGACCAGGCAGCCCGACCAGAGCAGAACCGGCGAGGCGGCGTACACGCTGGAGCCGAGAGCGGGTCCGAGCAGCCCGGACGCGCCCCAGGCCAGGCCCAGTGCGCCGGCGTACCGGCCTCGCATGTGTGCCGGCGCCAGCGCGGTGATGATCGCCTGGAACGACCCCGCGGTGGCGATCTCGCCGATGGTCCACAGCACCACGGTGAGGGCGAACTCCCACGGCCGGCGACACAGCCCCGTGAGCGCGATACCGAGGCCCACCAGGGCCATGCCCACCGGCAGGGTCCACCGTCGCGGCCATCGGGCCAGCCGGTTCAGGGTGAGCGGCTGGCCGACCACGATGAGCACGCCGTTGATTCCGACCACGTAGCCGTAGACCGACGCGCTCAGCCCCGCGGCTTTGATCGCCAGCGGAAGGGCGATGTACACCTGGCCGTAGAGCACCGCGTAGACCAGGACCAGCACGGTCGCCCACAGCAGCAGCCGGTCGGTGCGGAACAGCCGGATCGGGTCCCTCATCCGGGCGCGAGGCTGGTCGGACTCCGGTCGGGTCTCGGGCAGGAAGCGGATGGCCAGCAGCCCGAACGCCAGGGTGGTCGCCGCGTCGAGCAGGAACAACAGCTCGAAACCCACCCGCAGCAGCAGTCCCGCCGAGGTGGCGGCGACGGAGAACCCGAGGTTGATCGCCCAGAACTGCAGCGCGAAGGCTCGCGTGCGGTCACGGTCGGGCACCAGATCGGCGACCATGGCGGTGGCGGCGGGGCGGTAGAGGTCCGCGACCACGCCCAGCACGAAGGCAAGGGCGCAGATCATCGTCAGACTGCGGGCGAAGCTGAGGGTGAACAGCGTGCCGGCGGATGCGACCAGGCTGATCGACAGCGTGCTCCGGCGCCCGTACCGGTCGGTCAGCACACCGCCGACCGGCTGGGACAGCAGCGATCCGGCACCCCAGATGGTGAGGACGAGGCCGGCCGTCCTGACCGACACGTGCCGGGGACCGGTGAGGTAGAGGACGAAGAACGGCTCGACAAACGTGCCGGCCCGGTTGACCAGCGTCCCTAGCCACAGCCACCAGAACTGGCGGGGCAGGCCCCCGAGCCGCCGCTCGACCCCGGTTCGCAGCGGTTGCAACACGCGGGACAGCCTGCCATCCCGGTGGGACAGGCGGCCGTGGCCGTTGGGTACGTTGGCCGCGGGCGAGGCCGACCGGAGCGCCCGTCCATCGGCCCGGGAGGTACACGCGGTGACCGATGTGTCGGCGCCGTCGGACTGGCTGTCCGACGCCATCTGCTACGAGATCTACCCCCAATCGTTCGCCGACTCGAACGGTGACGGGATCGGCGACATGCCAGGCGTGCTGGCCCACCTGGACCATCTCCAATGGCTCGGCGTGGACACGATCTGGTTCAACCCCTGCTTCGCGTCGCCGTTCGTCGACGCGGGATACGACGTCTCGGACTATCTGCGCGTCGCGCCGCGCTACGGCACCAACGAGGACCTGGTGCAGGTGGTCGAGCAGGCCCGCGACCGCGGTATCCGCGTGCTGCTCGACCTGGTGGCCGGGCATACCTCGATCGAGCACCCGTGGTTCCAACGTGAGCTCAATGCGGACGGACCCGACCCCGAGGGCGATCGTTACGTGTGGACCACCGAGCGCCCGGCTACCCGCACCGCATCGGCACTGGCCGGTATTCCCGACTGGGTGCCGTCGCCCGGACCGCGGCCGGGCTATTACCTGAAGAACTTCTACGACGAGCAGCCGGCGCTCAACTTCGGTTACGCCCGGATGAGCGCCGGCGAGCTCTGGCGGCAGCCGATCGACGCGCCGGGTCCGATGCGAAATCGGTTGGCACTGCCCGAGATCATGGCGTTCTGGCTCGACCGTGGCGTGGCAGGGTTCCGGGTCGACATGGCCTTCTCCCTGGTAAAGGACGACGTCGGCTACGGCCAGACGGTCGCCCTGTGGCGAGAGCTGCGGAGCTGGCTCGACCAGGCCTACCCGAGCGCCGTCATCATCCCCGAGGGCGTGGAGCCTCGAACCGCGTATCCGCAGGCGTTCCACGCCGACTTCTTCCTGGTCATCAACGAGCCGCACAGCTCGCTGTTCAACAACGGCGGCGCGGGCACGCTGCCCTGGATCGACCCGGCGCCCTGCTTCTTCGACGCCGCGGGCGAGGGCTCAACGGCGAAGCTGCTCGAGGCCTGGACCGAGTTGACCGCCGCGACACCGGGCCGTCCGGTGCTGCTGGCTTCGGCGGATCACGACTTCTCACGGCTGGCGTGCGGGACGCGTACGGCCGAGCAGCTCGGTGCGGCGTTCACCTTCCTGCTCACCTGGGGCTCGGTGCCCTCCATCTACTTCGGTGACGAGATCGGGCAGCGCTACCTGCCCGGCCTGCCCGAGAAGGAGGGCAGCATCTGCAACCCGGGCTACAACCGGGCCGGTGCCCGGACGCCGATGCAGTGGGACGGCGGTCCGAACGCGGGGTTCTCCCGTGCGCCGGCGGATGCGCTGTATCTGCCCGTCGATCCGGCGAGCGGCCGGCCCACCGTGGCTGCCCAGCTCACCGACCCCGATTCGACCCTGCACCTGGTACGCCGGTTGATCGCCTTGCGCCGCTCGACGCCGGCCTTGGGTGGCCGTGCGACGACGACGGTGCTGCACGCGGGCTACCCGTTCGCCTACCGTCGCGGCGACACGCACGTGGTCGTGGTGAACCCGCGCAGGGAGTCCGGTGCCGTCGAGCTGCCCGGCCTCGACGGAGCGCGGGCGTTGCTGGCAGAAGGCGTCGAGGTCCGCGGCAGCCGCGTCGAGGCGTCCGGCTTCGGCTACGGCGTCTTCCACGTGGCGGGGGGCCAACCGCCGAGCCGGCGCTTCTAGAGTGGCCGGATGAGCGAACAGGTGCGACTGCGTGCGGTCCTCGGCGACCTTCCCAGCTACGTTCCGGGGCGCCCGGCGGTGCAGGGCGGCGTCGCGCCGTACAAGCTCAGCAGCAACGAGAACCCGTACCCGCCACTGCGCAGCGTGCTGGAGGTCGTGCGCGAAGCCGCGCTGGAACTCAACCGCTATCCCGATATGGCCGGTGCGGAGCTCACCGCGGCGCTGGCCGACTACCTCGACGTGCCGATGAATCAACTGGCGCTGGGCACCGGCAGCGTCGGCGTGCTCAGCCAGATCTTCGCTGCCACCTGTGACGCCGGGGACGAGGTGGTCTACGCGTGGCGGTCCTTCGAGGCCTACCCGATCGTCGCCGGTGTCGCGGGGGCCGTGTCGATCCGAGTGCCGTTGGACTCCGGCGGCCGGCACGACCTTCCGGCGATGGCAGCCGCGGTGACCGACCGAACGCGGCTGGTGCTGGTCTGCTCGCCGAACAACCCCACCGGCCCCGCGGTACGCCAGCACGAGATGGACGACTTCCTCGACCGCGTGCCGCCTGACGTGCTGGTCGTCGTGGACGAGGCATACGTCGAATTCGTGCGCGACCCCGCGGCACTGGACGCGATGGGGGCTCTCCGATCGCGGGGCAACGTCGCCGTGCTGCGGACGTTCAGCAAGGCGTACGGGCTGGCCGGACTGCGGATCGGCTACGCCGTCGCGCAGGATCCGGTCGCCCAGGCGCTGCGCCAGACGGCGGTCCCCTTCGGGGTCAACGGCATCGCCCAGCGGGCGGCGGTCGCGAGCCTGACCGCCTCGGCTGAGCTGTTCGAGCGAGTCGAGGCCCTGGTAGGCGAGCGCCGGCGGGTCGTCGCCGCGCTCCGGGCCCAGGGCTGGTCGCTGCCGGAGACCGAGGCCAATTTCGTCTGGCTGCCGCTCGGTGCCGATACCCCGGCCTTCGTCGCGGCCAGCGAACACGCCGGGCTGACGGTCCGGCCGTTCGCCGGGGAAGGGGCCCGGTGCACGGTCGCCGAGACCGAGGCCAACGACCGCCTGATCGGCGTCGCCGAGGCGTTCGCCCGGTGACCCTGGGGCCGGACGTGGTGACAAGCGTGCTGCGTCGGATGACGAACCCGTGCGAGGGATCGGTCTGCGGCAGGCGAGGATAGGAGCATGAGTAGGCGCGCGGATGCAGTAGTCATGTTCGGGGCGACGGGCGACCTGGCCCGCAAGAAGCTGTTCCCGGCGCTGTACCAGATGGCATTGGCGGGGCGGCTCGACGTACCGGTCATCGGAGTCGCCCGCTCGGCCTGGAGTGATGACAAGCTGCGGGATAACGCCGCCGACGCCGTCAGACACGCAGTGGGCAACGACGTGGACGAGGCCGTGCTGGCCAAGCTGGTCGGGCTGATCTCCATGGTGTCCGGTGAGTACGGCGATCCAGCCATGCACCAGCAACTCGCCGATCGTCTCGCCGATCGCACGCTGCCGGTCATCTACCTCGCGATCCCCCCGGCGATCTTTCCCACCGTCGTCAACGGGCTGTCGCAGGTCGGCCTGGCGGCGCGCAGCCGGGTGATGGTCGAGAAGCCGTTCGGTCGCGACCTCGCCTCGGCTCGGGAGCTGAACGACTGTCTCCGCGCCGGGTTCGCGCAGAAGGACATTTTCCGGATCGACCACTACATGGGCAAGGAGTCGGTCGAGGGGCTGCTCGCGTTCCGGTTCGCGAACACCATCCTGGAGCCGATCTGGAACCGGCACTACATCGCCAGCGTGCAGATCACCCTTGCGGAGGAATTCGGCACCGAGGGCCGCGCCGGCTTCTACGACGACGTGGGCGCCATCCGCGACGTCCTGCAGAATCACCTGCTGCAGGTCGCGGCCCTGCTGGCGATGGAGCCGCCGATCTCCGACGACGCGGACAGTTACCGCGACGAGGAGGTCAAGGTTCTCAAGCAGGTGGAGTCCCTAGAGCCGGCGCATACCGTGCTCGGCCAGTACGTCGGCTACCTGGACGAGGAGGGGGTGTCGCAGAAGTCACGGACCGAGACCTTCGTGGCCACCAAGATGACGATCGACTCCTGGCGCTGGGCCGGGGTCCCGTTCTATCTGAGGTCCGGCAAATGCATGCCGGGAAACGCCACGGAGGCGGTCGTTGCGCTGCGCCCCCCGCCACGGATGCTCTTCGCGGGAGTCTCGGCCCAGCCGCCCGAGGCCAACCGGCTGCACTTCCGGCTCGGCCACAGCGACGGGGTCACCCTGTCGGTCCAGGCCAAGGTGCCGGGGGCGCGGACGGTGACCCAACCGGTCGGGCTGACCGTCGACTTCGACAAGGCGCTCGGACACCGCCAGGAGGCCTACCAGCGGCTGCTCGACGACGCGATGGAAGGCTCGCGGCACCGCTTTGCCCGCGAGGACACCATCGAGCAGGAGTGGCGGATCGTGGAGCCGATCCTGGACGGGACTGCGCGGCCGATCCCCTACTACAAGCAGACCTGGGGCCCAGCCGCTGCGCACGAGCTCGTCGGCGGATGGCACGACGTCTCGCTGAAGTCCTGAACTCCCCGCTGCGCGCTCGACTGCGGAGCGCCGAAGATGCCGACCTGGGGGGCTCCCTGGTCGCCGACCTCGCGGCCGCAGGGGTCACGGACGTCGACGACTCGGGCCTGGCACGGGCGCTGTACTCCTCCGACGCTTCGCTGTATCGCGTGCTGCCGCGCGCCGTCGTCCGGCCGCGGCACACCGACGAGCTCGCCGCCACCCTGGAGGTCTGCCGCGCCCTCGGCGTGCCAGTGACCGCCCGAGGGGCCGGCACCTCCATCGCCGGCAATGCGGTCGGGCCCGGCGTCGTCATCGACACCAGCCGCCACCTGAACCGGGTGCTGCGGATCGACGCCGAGGCCTCGTTGGCCGTGATTGAGCCCGGCGTCGTCCAGTCCTCGCTGCAGGCGGCGGCGGCCCCGCACCGGCTGCGCTTCGGACCTGACCCGAGCACCCACAACCGCTGCACCATCGGCGGCATGATCGGCAACAACGCGTGCGGATCGCGAGCGCTCGCCTACGGCCGGACCTCGGACAACGTCCTCGCTCTCGACGTGCTCACGGGTGGCGGCACGCGGCTGCAGCTCGGGACGGGCGCGGGCGCAGGCGCACCAGGCGCTGGTGGGGGCGATGGCGGCGGCGACGCCGGCTCAGGGCGCCTTCTCGCCTCGCTCGAGGGCCTGGTCGCCGCCCACCTGGGCACCGTGCGTACGGAGTTCGGGCGATTCGGGCGGCAGGTGTCCGGTTACGCGATGGAGCATCTGCTGCCCGAGCGAGGCTTCGACGTGGCCCGGGCGCTCGTCGGCAGCGAGGGCACGCTGGCCCTGGTGGCGGGCGCCACCGTCCGCCTGGTGCGCGACCCGCCGCTGCGCGCACTCGTGGTCCTGGGGTACGCCTCGATGGCAGCGGCCGCCGACGCCGCCCCAGCCGTCCTGGTGCACCGGCCTACCGCGTGCGAGGGCCTGGACACCCGCATCGTGCAACGGCTGAAGGACGTGCCAGCCGCGACGGTGCCCGAGCTTCCGCGCGGCCAGGGGTGGCTGATCGTCGAGCTGACCGGCGACGACGTAGGCGAGCTGCGCGCCCGGGCGCGCAGCCTGGTCGCCGACGCCGCCGCGGTGGACGCCCTGGTCGTGACGGACGTCGCCCACGCCGCGGCCATCTGGCGGATCCGCGAAGACGGCGCCGGGCTTGCGGCCCGCACCTCGAAGGGGCGGCCGGCTCACGCCGGGTGGGAGGACGCGGCCGTTCCGCCGGGCGCCCTGGGCTCCTACCTGCGTGCCTTCGACGCTTTGCTCGACGACCACGGCCTGAGCGGGGTCCCCTACGGGCACTTCGGCGACGGCTGCGTGCACGTGCGCATCGACTTCCCGTTCGGGACGCAGTCGCCGGACGGCGGCCGGCCGCTCTTCCGGTCGTTCCTGCGCGCCGCCGCCGAGCTGGTCGCGACGTTCGGCGGCTCGATGTCGGGCGAGCACGGCGACGGCCGGGCCCGCAGCGAGCTGCTTCCGCTGATGTACTCCCCCGAGGCCCTGGAGCTGTTCGCCCGGGTGAAAGCGATCTTCGACCCCGACGACATCCTCAACCCCGGCGTCATCGTCCGGCCCGCTGCCGTGGACGCCGGCATCCGGGTCGCCGAGGTCGCTCCGCGACGGCACGACCTGGGGCTGGCGTACCGGCACGACGGCGGTGACTTCGCGGCCGCCGCGCATCGGTGCACCGGCGTGGGGAAGTGCCGGGCCGACCTCACCCGTACGACCGGGGTGATGTGCCCGTCCTACCTGGCCACCCGCGACGAGAAGGACAGCACCCGCGGCCGGGCCAGGGTGCTGCAGGAGATGCTTGCCCCCGGTGGGTCCGTCGAGGGTTGGCGGGCGCCGGAGGTGCACGCCGCGCTCGACCTGTGCCTGTCCTGCAAGGGGTGCTCCAGCGACTGCCCGACCGGTGTGGACATGGCCGCGTACAAGGCGGAGGTGCTGCACCAGACCTACCGGCGCCGGCTGCGCCCCCGCTCGCACTACACGCTGGGCTGGCTGCCACGGTGGTCCGATCTGGCGGCCCGGGTGCCGAGCTTCACCAATGCGCTCCTGTCGTCCCGCGTCGGTGGCACGGCCGCACGCGCCGGCGCCGGTGTCGACCCACGGCGCGCCCTTCCCCGTTTCGCGACCCGAACGTTCCACCAGGTATGGCGTGCCCGTCCGCCGATGCCGGTCATGGACCTGGTCGAGGGAGCGCCCCGGGTGGCGCTCTGGGTCGACTCGTTCACCGACCACTTCGCGCCCGAGGTCGGCGTCGCGGCGGTGCGGGTCCTGGAGGCGGCGGGATACCGGGTCGAGGTCGTCGGCGACGGACGTTTCGGCGGCACGGCTGGTGACTCGTCGTGCTGTGGGCTGACCTGGATCACGACCGGCCAGCTGACCCGGGCCAAGGCCATCCTGGGCCGGACGGTGACGCTCCTGGCCTCGTACGTCGACGCGGGCATCCCCGTGGTGGGTCTCGAGCCGTCGTGCACAGCGGTGTTGCGCGGCGACGCGGTCGAGCTCCTGGATGATCCGGCTGCGGTGCGTGTCGCTGCCGGTGTCCGCACCCTGGCCGAGCACCTGGCGCGGACACCCGGATGGGCTCCGCCGTCGCTCGCGGGCGTCGAGGTGGTCGCCCAGCCGCACTGCCACCACCATTCGGTGCTCGGCTGGTCGGCCGACGCCGTGCTGCTCGAGCGGGCGGGAGCCGCGGTCACCCGGCTCGGCGGCTGCTGCGGGCTCGCCGGCAACTGGGGTGTCGAGAAGGGTCACCACGAGGTCTCTGTCGCCATCGCGGAGCACCAGCTCCTGCCGGCGGTCCGTGCCGCGAGCGAGGACGCCGTCGTACTGGCTGACGGCTTCTCCTGCCGGACGCAGCTGGACCAGCTCTCGCACCGTCACGGCCTGCACCTCGCGCAGCTGCTCGACCCGGGCCCGGCCGGGCGCCGCGCGGTCGCGCAAGGTTGAGCCAAGCCGGCCTGGGCGGTCGCAGTCCTGGCACGGCTTAGCGGGCGAAGAGGGGTGGCAGGACCACCAGCATCACGCTCGACCAGGTGAGGTGAGTCAGGATCGACCCGAGGATGCCGCCGGACGCCCGTCGCTGCAGACCGAGGACGATCCCGAGCGTGGCTGCGGCGAAGACCAGCATCGGGTTGCCCGTCGCGAGCGTCGCGACGGCGTAGACGACGGTTGAGACGAGCACCGGCAGTCGCTGTCCGATCGCGGCGAACAGCGCACCGCGGAAGAACACCTCCTCCGCCGCACCGTTGGCCAGCGTCACGAGCAGGATGAGCGGCAAGGACGCGAACCGGGCATGCGCCAAGACGCTTTCGGTGTAGTCGCGCAGCGGCGGGAGCTGCCGCACCACCAGTGCTCCTGCGACGAAGACGGCGCCGGCGGCCAGCCCAACCAGGACCGGCGTGGCGACGGGTCGGCGGAGCGCTCCCCGGAAGGGTGTCCGTCCGAGATGCAGGGGGCCTGACGCCAGTCCGCCCAGCACCCAGGTCGCAGCCAGCGCCGCCGTCAACGGATAGAACGACGTGTCGCCGGGCTCGACCGCCAGCGACACCCCGAGCAGGGCCGCACCGAGCACGAGCACGAGGCCCACCACGATGCGGCGCCGGTGGAACGCCGCGTCGGACTGGCGATGGTCCCGCTCGACCCGGTCGATCAGCGCGGAGCGGGTCAAAACACCGATCCGGCCCGCCAGATCGGTCATCGTGGGCTCACACCGGTCAGCATGACCCATGGCTCCGACAGCCGCGGGGCTGGCCGCAGCCAGGCGGCTGTCACCCAGCGGAAAGCAACAGATCTCCGTTCGCGGCTGCCAGCTGAGTGCCGTATCGTTTGGGCCGGTCCCGAGTCCCCCGGTCCAGCGCTCATTCCCTGCCCGCGCTGCTACCTAGTGGGACTTTTCTGATGTTGCTCACCGATGGCGCTCGACCCTCCGGAGCTTGCTCGACGCGGTCCCGCGTTCCAGCAGTTCATCGCCGGCAGCTCGACCCTGCCGTCATCGACCTGTGCGCCCATGGGTCACTCGCCGAGGTCGCCGAGCTGGCCTCTAGGGCGGTCCTTGAGGCGCTGGGCGAGCACCCCAAGGCAGTGCTCCTCCACCTGTCCCGAGTGACCGGCGGACCGGACGCGGCCGCGCTGGAGGTGTTGGCCAGTGGCGGTGCCGAGGTCCGAGCCTGGCCCGGCGTGCCGATCGGCGTGGTCTGCCCGGACGGTGGTCTCGCACACCGCCTCAGTGAGTTCCGGGACAGCCGGCACCTGGTCATCGCCTCTCATCGATCCACGGTCCTGGCCCAGCTCGCGGACGGTCCATCCCTCGATACGGTCCACGCGACGGTGGTTCCGGCCGCTCGGTCCACCTCGGCAATGAGGCAGCTCGTTGCCCGGACCCTGCTGGACTGGGGCTGCGCTTCCCAGATCGGTGCGACGACCGTGGTCGTCAACGAGTTGGTGACGAGCGCCATGCTGCAGTCGGACGGCGACCTGCAGGTCATGGTGGCGCGTTGCGGACAGCGCCTCCGGATCGAGGTGCGTGACACGGCCGGCGCCGGACGCCAGCCCGGAGGCGCCGGTGCGCAGCGGCCGGGAGGCCGGGGAATGCTGCTGGTCGCCGCCCTGGCCCATTCCTGGGGTGTGCTGTCGACGCCCGACGAGGGTCGGATCGTCTGGGCCGTCCTGGCACCCGAATCGGCGCACGGCGGGGGCGGGCGGATGGCCGCGTGGGCGAGCCGTCAGGGCGACCTACTCCACGTACCGGAGCCGAGCCGCGCAGGGCGCGGTCGCGACGTCGGCTCCGTGAGCCGGTGGTGGCTGCTGCCGCCGCGGGCGCACGTGAACGGCCGTGGCTGCGGGCTCTTTGAACAAGCGACGCGGATGGCCTCGCCCGCTTCCCCCGCCCGCCTATCGCAGTCGGCGGAACGACAGGGTGGCTCAGTTCTGGCGTAGCTTCGCGACGTCCAATGGCCCGTCGATGATCGCGGCGGCGACCTCGGACAGCGGCTGCCGGTTGCGGCGGGCGTAGCTCCGGATCGCGTCGAAGGCCACCGTCATGGACAACCCCTGGCGTTCAGCGAGGATGCCCTTGGCTTGTTCGATCATGATCCGGCTGTTCAACGCGCCTTGCAGCTGCTCGGCCAGGGAATCCCGCTCCCGCAGCGACCGCTCCTGCAGCAGGCCGATGGTGGCCATGTCCGCGAGGCCCTGTCCGAGGGCGATGTCTTGCTCGCTGAGCCGGCCAGGGGACACCAGGAACAGGTTCATCGCACCGATGACTTCGTCGCGCAGCCGCATCGGCAGCGCATGCACCGAGCTGAATCCGTTAGACGCCACCGCTTCACCCAGGTGCGGCCAGCGGCGGCGTCCTTCCTCGATGGATACGTTGACCACGGGCCGTCCCTGCCGGTAGCAGTCGACGCACGGGCCTTGGTCGTACTGAAGCTCGAACAGCTCTACGAGCCGGGACTCCTCCGAGGAGGCAGCGATCAGGTGCAGGCCACCGCGCTGGTCGGCCAGCATCAACCCCGCCGCGTCAGCGCCGAGCAGCTCCACGCTGGTGTGCGCCAGGGTGTCCATGAAATCGATCACGTCGAAGTCGGCGACGAGGGTGTCGGCGAGCTCCAGAAAGGCGCTCACCAGTCGTTCTTGGCTCACCATGAGGCTTCGCCTCTCCGGATCGATCGAGGACTGAGTGGTATGTGGCGGGTGCTGTCGGCGTTAACCGTGGCGGCCGTCCTCGGCAAAACGCGCCCGCTTGGCCAGCACGTCGCGGGCAACTTCCAGCACGGGGCGGTCGTCGGCGAACGCCCTCGCCCGCAGCAGCAGCAACGCATCAGTCAAACCCATCCCGGCCTGCACCGAAACCATCCCGGTCGCCTGGTGCACTTCGACCCGGTCGTGGGTGGGGTCGAACAGCTGCGGGTGCAACTCGCCCATCGGCATCTGATCTTGCAGGTGCAGCACGATGCTGGTGGCGGCGTCCGCGTAAGCTAACGCCTCGCCGAAATGAGCAGCGCTCAGCCCTCCGGTGACGTCGCGGTACAGGTCCAGCACGCCGAGCCGGATCCCCCCGATCTGCAATGGAAAGGCGAAGATCGCGGCGATCCCCGCGTCGACTGCAGCCGGGCCGAACCCGGGCCACCGCGCCGCCACCCGCTCCAGTTCCGGGAACAGCGCCGGCCGGCCCGCCCGCGAGGCTTCCACGCACGGGCCCTCCCCGCACTCGAACTGCAACGCCTCCATCGTCGCCGCGACGCCGTTAGTCGCTGCTACCGAGTCGGTGACCCCGCCATCACCCATCAGCGACAACCCCGCGCCGGTGACCGGCAAGCCGTCCACACAGGCGACGCATAACAGTTGTGGCAGGGACACGCCCTCACCTTCACCAGCCAGCAACTCAGCCAGGATCTGCTTACCCCGCACCGAGGACACCGCCCGAGCACCTTCCTTCCTGGCTCCGATCGTCATCACCGCTGCGACGAAGGACCGGCCGTCACCTGCCCCGTGCATACACCGGCCTGTGCAGCTCAGCGTAAACACTGCGGCGGCGACGCTCAATGAGCCGGGCTCTCAATTCTTTGCCGGGATAGGGGCAAAGAATCCCTAGCCCCGCGACACCGTTGCGCCGGCGCAGCCCCGGATGCGAAAATCATCGAGCAGCACCTGGACCCCGTGCGCGTCATATCGGGTACCCGATCGAGGTGGCGAGGATGTTCCAGGCATACGCGACGACGGTGACCGAGCCCCGGTTGGGCCCCGAGCAGGCCGAAGCGGCGTGCTGGTCGCTGCACGGGACCACGTTGCGTATCACCGCACGGACAGCGCAGCCCGGCGACTACCTCCCGCCGCAGGCTGGCCTCGACGACACCGCGTGGGCCGACACCGGATTCAGGGTCGGAGACCGAGACGGCGACGTCTTCCTGGACCTGCCGGACCTGCCTGGCAAGGTTCTGCTCTTCGGCCCGCTCGGAGTGCTGCATACCTTGGCTGACGCCACGACCGTCACGGTCGTCCGTCCTCACTCGCAGTAGGCGCGGCCGCACCGGCGTGTCCCGCCATGAGCCCTTGCTGCAGGTCCGTGGTCCGGCACGACTGCGCGCAAGCTTCTGCGATCCCACTGGCGATCAATTGGGCAGATGCTGCTTGATCTAGAGCCAGTCCTTGCGCCGGAACAGCACGTAGAGCAGAGAGGCTCCCACCAGGATCAACGCCATTGAGAACGCGAAGGCGCTCGGCGTGCCAAACCCCGGGAAGGCCACGTTCTGCCCGAAGATGCCGGTGACTGCGGTGGGGACGGCGGCGATGGCGACCCAGGCGGTGATCTTGCGCATGTCGTCGTTCTGCCGGACCGCCGTCTCGGCCGTCTTCTCCGCCGCGATGGTCGTGTGTGTTTCGGCACGGGTCTTGTAGAACTCGATCACGCCGTGCAAGAACTCCCGCTGCCCGTCGGCCATGCTGCGCACTCGCTCGAACTGGTCGGCGACGTCGTTGACCAGGGACCGGGCCTCGTCGGGCAGCGATCTGGTGATGCCCGCAATACGCCCGTACGTCGCGCACGTGTGGGCCGCCATCGTGCGGATCGCGAGCAGTTCGTACCAGACCTCGAACAGGTCCTCCACGAAGGCCTCGGGGTCCTCGCGCGTCTCGGCCGACGTCACGCTCTGCTCCAGCTGCCCTGACTCCTGCGCCAGGTCGGCCACCAGGTCCGCCTCGCGGCGGGCGATCGAACTGACGATGGCGTACGACAGCTCGTAGGGGTGCTTGACCTCCAAGGCTCCCTGCTCCAGCCGGCGAAGAGTCGCCTCGGTCTCTATATGGGCGATCGCGGGGTCTACTTTGGCGTTGACCGGTCCGTGGACCGTGACCAGGTAATGGGAGCCGATGAATTGGTCGAGTTCGACGTAGTGCACGTGGCCGCGCTCGCCGATATGCGGTGCGTGGACGACCGTGAACACGTGGTCGGCGTACAGGTGCACCTTGGAGACGTGGTTGCGCTCGACACAGTTGCGTACGGCGATGGGATGGAACCCGAAGCCATCGGCCAGGACGCGCTGAGCCAGTTCGTCGCCCTGCGGTATGTCCACCCACACCAGGGTGTCCGGCTGCCGAAGCAGTTCCTCCAGCTCGTCCACCGCACGGCGCTGGACGCCGTCGGGCGAGATGACGAAGACCTGCACGTCCGCTGCCTCCTCGGGTCGCGCCGATCGATGCGGTGAGGTGTGCCACCCAGCACGATAGGGGACGCGGCGGTGAATCGCCCCCGACGTGAGCACGACCGATGTCGAACGGCATTCTTGGAGGATGACCCAGCCAGCCGCATCGCCGTCGACCTACGCGTTCCGCTTCGCCCCGGCGTTCGCGCTGGCTGCTCGTCCATTCGGCGTCGTCCCGGCGAAGACCGTGGTGCGGATCGCCGCCAGCGAGCTGCACGTGTCATACGGACCCTGGCGGGTGACTACATCGCTGTCGAACATCCGGTCCTGCACGATTACCGGACCGTATGCCGTGCCGAAGGTGATCGGCCCGGCGCGCCTGACCGTGAGCGACCGCGGGCTGACCTTCGCGAGCAACCCCGACCTCGGTGCGTTCATCGAGTTCGCCGAGCCGGTGCGCGGCATCTCGCCGGCACCGTGGCCTCGGCACCCTAACCTCACTGTCACGGTGGCCGACCCCGCTGCGCTGATGGCCGCACTCCGCAGGTCCTAGCTCCCTCGGTCGAGTTCCCGATGGGCAGGACAATCGATCCAGACCTACCTGCGTGACGAGGTCGTCGAGGTGGCCATCCGCAGCACGAAGGACGATGCGCGGACCGCCGCCGTCGGCACTCCCGAGCGATTGGTCAGGTCAGCCTTACCCCGGTGTCACCCGCAGGAGTGCCGTCCTGCGAGGTGCCGCGCGGCTCGAGCATCAGTATTCGCGTGCCCGCATCAGCTCGTGGGCGATGCCGGACCCCTCGGGGAACCGTGTACAGGTCCATCGGGTCGAGCGTGACGGTCATGTCGGGCAGATCAAGGTACAGACGCCCAGCGAGGACGAGGAAGACCTCGTCGGTGTCGTCATGGACATGCTCTGCGAACTCACCGGCGACGTTGGCGACCTTGACGTCGTAGTCGTTGACCTCGCCGACGACGTGCGGGGACCACAGCTGCTCGATCTGGTCAAGCGCCTCGTGCACGTTCCGCTTGGCATCCACAAAGGCCAGTCTGCTGCACCTAGGCGGCCGGGTCGAAGCCTGAGCGCCGTCTTCGGATGCGCGCCGCGACGCGCGTGGCCGATCGTGGATCAGTCGGCGAGTAGCCAGTCGTAGACGTCGTCCATCCGATCCAGCAGCGCGACGTGGCCGAGGCCCTGTACGGCGAGCGCTTCGGCTCCGCGGACGTGGCCGGCCAACCAACGGCCGTGGGTCTGCGGCACCATCAGGTCCTCCGACCCCTGGGCCACCAGTACCGGGACGCTCATCGCGGCGAGGTCGAAACCCCACTCGCGAGTGAAGGCGAGGTCGTCGTCGATCCACCCGTCGGGGCCGCCGGCCAGCCCCTGGCGGAACGAGTCCGACAGATAGCGGTCCAACCCGGCATCGAGTGCCGCGATGTCGGACAGCGGCAGGAGGGTGCTCATCTCCGCCTTGATCTGCGCCGGTTCGGCGTCGCGCATGGCCGCGCTGATGGGCGTCAGGAGCTCGCGCAGCGACCCCTCGCCTCGGAGCGCGGCTCCGAACTCCACGACGTTCTCCTCACCCATCCCCTCCATCCACTCCAGGTCCTCGACGCCGTATGGCGCCACGCCGGCCACCGTTGCTGCCCGCAGGACCCGCTCGGGCAGCAGGGCGGCGCTTGCCAACGCGTGCGGCCCGCCGCCGGAGAGGCCCCAGGTCGAGAAGTGCTCGGCGCCCTCCGCGTCGGCGACAGCGGCCGCGTCCGCAGCAGCGGCCGACACGGCGCGCCCCGGCAGGCGGGCCGAACCGGCATACCCGGGGCGGGAGTAGGAGACCAGGCGGATGCTGCGCTTCTCGGCGTCCTCGTGCCAGCGATCGGCAAGCACGCCGGCCCCCGGCGTGCCGTGGTGGGCGATCACCAGCGGCCGGCCGGGTTCGCCGGTGGCGTGGTAGTGGATCGACCGGCCGTCGGCAGTCTGGATCTGTCGTCTATCGTCGGTGGGCATCGGGCATCGGACCTCTCGTGGCGGGTGCCCCCGATTGTGCCCCTGCGGTGGAGGGATCGAGATGGCGCGTGTCGCAGTGACCGGGAGCAGTGGCCGGCTCGGCCGGGCGGTAGTGCAGGACCTGGTCGACCACGGGTGGGATGTCGTCGCCCTTGACGCGGTGCCGCCAGCGCAAGAGGTGGCGCCCTTCACGCGGTTGGACCTCGATGACCTCGGCCAGGTGATCGAGGCGTTCACCGGCATCGACGAGCGCCCGGCCGTCTCCTCCGGGCTCGACGCCGTGGTGCATCTGGCGGCGATCCCCGCGCCCGGACTGCACACCAACGGCGCCACGTTCGCCAACAACATGAACGCCAGCTTCAACGTCTACACCGCGGCTTTGCGAGCGGGAGTGCGCACGATCGTGTGGGCCTCCAGCGAGACGGTGCTCGGCCTGCCGTTCGACGAGCCGCCGCCGTACGTACCGGTGGACGAGGAGTACCCGCCCCGGCCCAACAGCACCTACTCCCTCACCAAGACCCTCGAGGAGGAGCTCGCCCGGCAACTCTGCCGGTGGGAGCCGCAGCTCAAGATGATCGGGCTGCGCTTCTCGAACGTGATGTATCCCGAGGACTACCAGGCGTTCCCGTCATACGACAAAGACGCGGCGCTGCGCAAGTGGAACCTTTGGGGGTACATCGACGCGCGCGACGGAGCCCAGGCGGTGCGCAAGGCGCTGGAGCATCAGTCGACCGGGGCGGACGTGTTCATCGTTGCCAACGCGGACACGGTCATGTCCCGTCGGAACCAGGAGTTGCTGGCCGAGGTCTTCCCTGGCGTCGAGGTGCGCGGCGAGATCGGACCGCACGACACGCTGCTCTCCATTGACAAGGCCCGCCGCGTGCTGGGTTACGAGCCGGAGCACAGCTGGCGGCAGGGGTAGGCGTACGTCGGCGCCGACGTACGGTGAGGTGGTGCGGAGACGGCTCAGACGGCTCGCAGTGCCGATAGGCGCCGCTGCCTGCGTGGCTGTGGCTGGGTGCGACGGCGCCGCGCCGAGCCCGGGTCAGGCTCCCGTATCCACGCCTACCTCCTCGGCGGCGCGAGCGCCCGGCCCGCCGCCGGAGCCGTCCGCCACCCCCGACGCCGTCCGGTCCACCACGTCTACCGGCGCTGTGCCCACCAGCGCCGTGCCGCGGGACCCGTGCAGCCGCGAGGGAGTGCGGGCTCTGGTGGCGACCGCGGGCCTGCCCTCACCTGTCACTTGGCGGGTGCGCGGTTGCGGCGGCGGTTGGCTGGTGGTCGACATCACGGCGCCGGCCCCCGGCTGCGTCTCCATGGGCGGCGACAGCACGCTCCCCGGCTGCGGGCCGCAGACCCGGCTGCGCTGGTTCGCCAGGTCGACCGCCGGTGGGTGGCATCTGGTCGCAGCTGGAGGGGGCGCCGGCTGCCGCGACGTGCACCCCGTTGTGGCGTCCTTCCCCATGTCGCTGTGCCGGTCGTTGCCTCGCCTGGACCCCGCCTGAGCGCCGCCTCCCGGGCCGCGCACATCCGGGACCCGCCGAGGGGGGAAACTGGTGCAGTGATCACTCTCGAGCTGGCGCAGCAACTGCGCGACGCAGGACTGGTGTGGGAGGCCGCGCCCGGAGACCGATTCGTGGTGCCCGACCGCGACATGGACGACGAGGTCTTCGTCGTCAGCAACATGACGGTCGAGGTGCACGACTTCCCGTCCGGTCGGGTGATCGGCTTCAACGGCACTACAGAGTGGGCGCTGGACAGCCTCGACCAGCACGAAGTCGTGTGGCTGCCGAGGGAGACCCAGCTGCGGGAGCTGCTCGGCGAACACTTCGTCTCCCTCGAAGTGCGAACCGGCGGGTATGCCGTGCAGCTCGGGTCGAGCGAGGCCCGCCACGTCGATATCGATGCCGAACGGGCATACGCCAGAGCACTTCTCGCGGTCTTGGGTTCGTGACCGGCGCGCCGTCCGATCGGCCGCCGCGCACCGGACCAAGGCTCAGGGCGAGCGATCGATGCCGCAGTAGTCGAGTGCCAGGACGGCGAGTGCCCTCGCGCAGGTCAGCGTCTGGCTGAGCGACACCGACTCGTCCGGGCCGTGCGCGAGTCCCACGTCGCCCGGACCGTAATGCATGGTCGGGATCTTGCCGATCCTGGTCAGCAGTCGCAGGTCGCTGCCGTACGGCGCGCCCCAGGTGCTCTGGCTCCCGCCGCCGGTGACGCTCGCATGCGCCGAACGGACCCGTTCGAGCAAGTCGCTGGACGGCGCCAGCCGGCCGGAGTCGAACTGGCCACCCCACCATTCGACCTGCACGGGGTGCGTGCGCAGCCACGGGTCCCGGTCGCAGGCCCGGCTCACCGCGGCCTCGAGATCGGCCCGGGCGTGATCGGGCGGCTCGTCCAGGGCGACTCCGAGCCGCCCCTCGGCTACCAGCAGGTCCGGCACGGACGACGCCCACTCGCCGCTGTGCACCATCCCGATCGATAGTGGATAGGCGATGTCCCAGCGCGCGAACAGGGGGTCGATGTCGGTGTTGCGCCGGCGTTCCAGTTCCTGAAGGGCCTGCCACACCGGCCAGAATTTCTCGACGGCGCTCACCCCTGACGTCCGCCGGGACGCGTGCGTGGCATGGCCGGGGACGCGCAGCCGAAAGGTGAGCGAACCGGCATTGGCCGGCACCAGGTCGAGTCCCGTCGGTTCCGGGATCACGCACGCGTCGGCGCGCCATCCGCGCCGGAGCAGGTCGTACGAACCCAGTCCGCCGTCCTCCTCGCCCTGCACGCTGGCCAGGAGCACGTCGCCCAGCAGCGGCGCGCCCACCCGGCGGAGCGCCCGAACGGCCCAGAGGGCGGCCACGGCGCCGGCTTTCATGTCGCAGGCACCCCGGCCGTAGAGCAGGTCACCGTCGATGCTGCCTGAGAACGGATCGCGGGCCCACGTCGACCTGTTACCCGCCGGTACGACGTCCACGTGCGCGTTCAGCATCAGCGACGGCCCGCTGGAGCGCCCGGGGAGCCGGCCGACCAAACCCCAAGCCTGCGTGCGGTCGACCTCCATACCGGGGAAATCCGGTGCGGCACGGGCCTGTTCGAGCGGCACCTCCCAGTGGTCGACCTCCAGGCCCGCATCGTCGAAGGTGCCGGCCAGATGGTCCTGTGCGCTGTTCTCGACGTCCGAGCCGCTGACACTCGGCATCCGGACCAGGTCGACCAGGAATCGGACCAGATCGGCCCGCCCGGCATCGATCTCCTGCAGGACCCGGCCGTACCAGTCAGGTTTCACCCGGGTGTTCATCCGAGCAAAGTAGACCCCGCGCGCCGCGACGTCGCGGCCCTACCGGGGCGGGGTTTGACCGAGGGCCCTTCAGCGGTTCCTTGCATCACCGGCGCTCCGTGTGAACGTATGGGAAACTGTGCTTGATTTTGCTCGCCACAGCCGTTCGGCGACACTGCTGAGGGCGCCCCACAGCGCCCGCGGCAGAGGACAGCACATCCAGCACGGTGGGTGCCCTGGGCCCCATGGCGCCCACAGCGAAAGGGTCACGCATGAGCGGCAACGCGACCTACCGGTATACCAATACGTCCGTGCTCTCCGTATGCGCGGTGGACGCACCGATCGTCAAGACCTCTGCCGAGTTCGACGAGCGGCTTGCCGAGACCTATGAGCGCACGGGCACCCGGTCCGGGCTGCTGCAACGGGTCGCCGGGATCGAGCAGCGCCGCTGGTGGCCCTCGGACGTGTCCTTCACCGACGCGGCGGCGATGGCGGGAGCCAAAGCCCTGGCCGAGTCCGGGGTCGACCCGGCGCGGGTGGGGCTGCTCATCGACACCTCGGTCTGCCGCGAGCACCTCGAGCCCTCCGCGGCCGTTGCAGTGCACCACTCGCTGGGCCTGTCCACGAACTGCCTCAACTTCGACCTGGCCAACGCCTGCCTCGGGTTCGTCAACGGAATGCAGCTGGCCGCCACGATGATCGACGCCGGGCAGATCGACTACGCCTTGGTCGTCGACGGCGAGGGGGCCCAGCGCACTCACGAGGCGACGTTGCGCCGGCTCGAGTCGCCCGATGCCACGGCGGAGGACGTGTTCACCCAGTTCGCCACGCTGACGCTCGGCTCCGGAGCGGCGGCGATGGTCCTCGGCCGCACCGACCAGCACCCCGAGGGCCATCGCTTCCTCGGCGGGGTGTCGCGCGCCGCAACGGAGCACCACGACCTGTGTGTGGGCGACCTGGACCACATGCGCACCGACACCAAGGGCCTGCTCGAGGGTGGGATCGGACTGCTCGCCGCGGCGTTCGAGGACGCCAGGGACGAGTTCGACTGGGCCGACATGGACCGCTACGTCGTCCACCAGGTGTCCAAGGTGCACACGGCGGCGATGTGCACCGCACTCGGTGTCGACCCGGACAAGGTGCCGCTGACCTTCCCCACGCGCGGCAACATCGGGCCGGCGGCAGTGCCGTTCACGTTGGCGACCCAGGTCGACTCGCTGCAGTCCGGCGACCGCGTGCTGCTGATCGGTATCGGTTCCGGCCTCAACACCATGCTGGCCGAGATCGTCTGGTGACCCGCTCCCGGCTGGCCGGGATGCCGGGAGTCGACCCCGCCTGGTCGCGCGAGGTCGGCGTCGTGGATGCCGACGGCGTCCGGCGCACCTTCCATGTGCTCGACAACGCGCCTGCCCATGACATAAGGGACGCCGGGGACGCTGAGATTGCAGGTGTGACAGGCGAATTCGATGTGTCGACGCTGCTCTGCGTGCACGGCAACCCGACCTGGTCCTACCTGTGGCGCCGGTTCTTCTCGACCGCGCCCACCGGGTGGAGAGTGGTGGCCGTCGACCAGCTGGGCATGGGCTACTCCGAGCGCACGGCAGCTCCGCGGACCCTGGCCCAGCGCGTCGACGACCTCGGCCGGCTCACCGACGCACTCGGCATCACCGGACCCGTGGTGACCCTCGCCCACGACTGGGGCGGGCCGGTCTCGCTGGGCTGGGCGCTCGCCCACCGCGATCAGTTGCGCGGTGTGGTGCTCGCCAACACTGCCGTCGCCCAGCCTTGCGGGGACGCCGGCCCGGTGGTGATCCGGTTGGCGCGAAGCCGGGCATTGCGCCAGCTCACCTGCGCTCGGACCAGCGCGTTCGTCCGGGCCACGACGGCGCTCTCCCGGCCGCCGCTCCCGGCGGACGTGCGCGCTGCCTTCGCGGCGCCATACGAGACCGCAGAGCGGCGACAGGCCGTGGCCGACTTCGTTGCCGACATCCCGTTCGAGCCTGGCCACCCGAGCAGAGCCACGCTCGACGCCATCGCCGAGGGGGTCAGCGGGCTACGCGCGACACCGGTCCTGCTCCTCTGGGGGCCGCGGGACCCGGTCTTCGCCGAGCGCTATCTCCGCGACCTGTTGCGCCGCCTTCCGCACGCGCAGGTCCAGCGGTACGAAGGGGCCTCCCACCTGGTCACCGAGGACAGGCCGGAGAGCGCCGAGCACGTATGGCGCTGGGTCGCCGACAATGTCCCGGCCGACCGCCGTGCCCGCACCGGTGCGGGTCACGACCTTCATTCGGTCCCGGCTGCACCGCCGCCGGTTTGGCGGCTGCCCCGCCACGACGGCCTCGCCGTCGTCGAACTCGGCGGCAGGCGAGGACGGGTCTCCTTCGATCAGCTGACCCGCCGGGTTGACGCGCTCGCGTCCGGCCTGGCGGGGAGCGGGGTCCGGCCCGGCGACAGGGTCGCACTGCTGGTGCCGCCCGGCGCCGACCTGACCCTCGCGGTTTACGCCTGCTGGCGCGCGGGCGCCGTCGTGGTCCTCGCCGACGCGGGGCTCGGCCTGAGCCGGCTCGGGAGGGCGTTGCGTGGGGCCGGCCCGGACCACGTGATCGGTATTCCACGCGGTCTGGCTGCCGCCGCCGGGCTGCGAGTCCCGGGGCGGAGGATCCTCGTGGGTCCGACTCCGGCAGGCGGCGCTCGGCTGCTCGGTGCCACGCACACGCTGGCCGATCTGGTGCGGTCGGGCAGTCGTTCGCCGTTGCCGCCGGAGCCGTCCGCCGACGCGGAGTGCGCGGTGCTGTTCACATCGGGCGCGACGGGTCCACCAAAGGGCGTGGTCTACCGGCACCGTCAGGTGAGCGCGCAGATGGAGGCGCTGCGCACGGCATACGGCATCGGTGGACAGGACCGGCTGGTGGCGGCGTTCGCGCCGTTCGCGCTATACGGACCCGCCCTCGGCGTCGCGTCGGCGGTGCCGGACATGGACGTCACCGCGCCAGGGACTCTCACGGCGAGTGCGCTGGCTGAGGCGGTCGCGGCCGTCGACGGGACCGTGGTCTTCGCCTCGCCCGCCGCGCTCCGCAACGTGGTGGCCACCGCGGACGGGCTCTCCGCTGCGCACCGCCGCGCACTGGCCGGTGTCCGGCTGGTCCTCTCGGCCGGGGCGCCGGTCCCGGCGGCACTGATGCGGGCAGTCCGTCAGGTGTTGCCCGCAGCAGAGCCGCACACGCCGTACGGCATGACCGAGGCGCTTCCGGTGGCGGACATCTCGCTGAGCCAGATCGAGGACGCGGGCGAGGGTGAGGGGGTATGCGTCGGGGTGCCGCTCGAAGGCGTCGAGGTGCGCGTCAGTCCGTTGGCCCCGGACGGCAGCGCCGACGGTCCACTGAGCGAGGAGCCTGGGACCGTCGGTGAGGTCTGCGTCCGGGCGCCCCACGTCAAGGAGCGCTATGACCGGCTCTGGGTCACCGAGCGGGACTCGTCGCGCAATCCTGGGTGGCACCGCACCGGCGACGTCGGCCATCTGGACGCCCAGGGACGGCTCTGGGTGGAGGGCCGCCTCGTGCACGTCATCTCCACCGCGGCCGGCGTCGTCACGCCGGTCGGGGTCGAGCAGCGGGTCGAGGCGCTGCCTACGGTCCGCGCCGCGGCGGCCGTGGGCGTGGGCCCGACCGGCACCCAGCAGGTCGCCGTCGTCGTGGTCCTGGACCCTGGCGTCAGCCGCGTCAGCCGCGTCAGCTGCGTCAGCCGCGTCAGCCGAACCGGCGGTGCTGGCCGGGTCAGACGTGCCGGCCGGGCCAGCCGTGCCGGCCGGGCCAGCCGTGCCGGCCGCGCGTCTGTCCTCGCGGACCGCGAGCTCACCGCAGCGGTCCGGGATGCAGCGGGCGTCGCCGTCGCCGCGGTACTCGTGGCGCCGGCGCTGCCCGTCGACATTCGGCACCAGTCGAAGGTCGACCGCGCCCGGGTCGGCCGGTGGGCCGCGGGCGTGCTCGCCGGCCACCGGCCAGGAAGGCTGAGCTGAGCCGATGGCGCGCCTGAAGGTCTTGGTCACCGGCGCGAGCGGCATGCTCGGAGGCGGGGTAGCGCTGGCGTTCGCCGAGCGTGGCGACGACGTCACGGTCCTGCAGCGACGGCCCTCGGGGCTCGGCCTCCGCGAGGTCCTGGCCGACGTCGCCGACTCCGCCGCCGTGCGAGCTGCGGCCGTGGGTCAGGACGCGGTTGTGCACCTCGCCGCCAAGGTGAACGTCACCGGGCCGTGGTCGGGCTACCGGCACGCCAACATCGACGGGACGGCCGCGGTCGTCGACGCCTGCCGGGCCGAAGAGGTGGGCCGGCTGGTGCACGTCTCCTCGCCCTCCGTCGCGCACTCGGGCGCCTCCCTTGTCGGGGTCGGGGCCGGACCGGCCGATCCGCGCCGGGCGCGTGGTCACTATGCCCGCAGCAAGGCCGCCGCCGAGCGGATCGCGCTCGCAGCGGATGACCCGCAGGGGCCAGCGGTCGTAGCCGTGCGGCCGCACCTGGTGTGGGGCCCGGGCGATACCCAGCTGGTATCCCGCGTCGTCGAGCGGGCGCGAGCCGGACGACTGCCCGTCATCGGTTCCGGTGCGGCCCTGATCGACTCGACATACGTCACCAATGCGGTAGATGCGCTCGTCGCGGCGGTGGACCGGTGCGAGGCCGCGCACGGACAGGCCTTGGTGGTCTCCAACGGCGAGCCGCGGCCGGTCGCAGAACTGATCGGGTCCCTGTGCCTCGCGGGCGGGGTCACCCCGCCGGCGCGCCACGTCTCTCCTGCGGTGGCTCGGGGCGTGGGAGCGGTGGTCGAGGTGAGCTGGGCAGCGTTGGCGCGGCTCGGCATCCTTCGGGCCGCCGCGGGAGAACCGCCGCTGACCCGGTTCCTCGCCGAACAGTTGTCGACCGCGCACTGGTTCGACCAGCGGCACACCCGGGCAGTCCTGCGCTGGGTACCGCGGGTGAGCCTGGACGAAGGGTTCGCGGAGCTGGCCCGGGCGACCGCGCGTTGATGCTCGCCGTACCCCTACTGAGTTGATGCTCGCCGTACCCCTACTGACGTGCGTAGCAACCTGCAGGTGACTGCCTTCATCCTGCCCCGGGGACGTCAATGAGCTCGGGTAGGCCCAGCCGGTACGAGGCAGACTTTTTCTCTCACGAGCGCCGGTTCGAGGCGGGGACCGACTGTCGTCGGCCTGGTAGTCGGGCCTGTGGAGCAGCACGGTGACGCGTTTCCAGGGCGGTTGCGAACCGGCTGCTCGCGTCTTCAGCGGGGCGGTCAACTCACTGGATTCCGGCACCCTGGACACCGGTGTCTTCGCGGTTCAGCGGCCCGGTCAGGAGCGGCGCCGCCAAGGCCGAGTTACCCGACGGTGGTGCCGTCGCGCCAGGCTTGCGTTGCCGCCTCGCGGGCTGCTCGGGCCTGCGTGAGCTTGCGTCGAGCCACCTCGTTGGGTGGGGTCGGCAGCTGACGCGACCACGCACGAGCAGCGGTCACTGCTACGTAGGCGGCGCAGCCGATCCCCGCCGCAGCCAGAAGTCCTCCACTAGCGATCAGCGCTGCACCGGTGAGGAGCAAAGTCTTGTTGAACGGGATCGTGCTGCTCGGCTGCTCTGCTGTCATGGTGTGCCGCCTTTGGTTGAGACCGCGAATCTACCCCCGGCCCTAGCCCGGTGCCCAGGTACGGCGCTGGCCGGGTCAGCAACGCTCAGGCGCAGTGTTCCTGCGGGCTGAGCGGTTAGCGCGTCCTGCTGTGTGCGGGGTCAGGATCCGATGCTGCGGGATCCGAACAGGAGGACCTCCCGCTCGAGGTCGTAGTAGACCTCGTGGCTGGCGCTGAGCCAGTCGAACATGTTGTCCGCGTCATCGACGTTGACTGCGAGCACTACTTCGGAGGCGCCGTTGTCCAGGACGAGCTGGAAGAGGTAGGTACCGGGCTCGCCTTGGCCGGAGGGGGAGAAGTTAGGTTGCCAGTGGGTGACCTTGCGGGTCTTGATCACGGTTTTTCCCAGGTCGCTGGCGCCGGGTCCCTGCTGTGTCTCGGGCATGAGAATCTCTTTCTTGAGCTGAGCGGAAAATAGCTGTGCGGCTGTGCGGCTTTACCGCTAGGGCGACGGTCGTCGCCGACCCGGGCGGCTCCTGCTGGGTGTTGCGCTGGGCTTGCTCTTGGCCGACCGGGTGTTCGGTCTCTACCGGGTTCTGCGCCCCGGTGGCGCGGCCGGCCAGGGTGTCTGCCGGGAGTACTCGGTGACCGTACCTTACGTCGTAAGTTTTGGTGTCGCTCTGCCGGGGTGTTTTCGCTCGTCTCGTCGAGGCTGCTCGATAAGGTGTGGGAATCTGATGCAACCGGCCCTGCCTTTAGCGAGGAGCGCGCATGCTGTCGAACGGCGAAGTCGCCGCGTTAAAAGTCCGATGTCTACCCGATGACTTGACGGTTGCCGGTCGTCGTGCCTGCTGAGGCACCGGCCCGGGCTGGGCTCTACGGCTCGAGTGCGGGTGGAAGTGCCATTCGCACGTCCCTCGCAGAGTTCATCGGCACATTTCTGTTGGTGCTGGTCGGCACCAGTGTGGCCACGACTTCCATTCTCAACAGGAACACCTACAGCGCCGGTTTCGTGGGGTTGTCTTTCGGGCTCGCGTTGACCGCGCTGGTAGCAGGTTTGGGGCATATCAGCGGCTGCCACGTCAACCCCGCAGTCACTGTCGGGCTCGCCGTGACCCGTAATTTCCCGTGGCGCTACGTTCCTGCTTATCTCGCAGCACAGTTCGGCGGCGCGGCTCTCGCGTCCCTAGTGGTGTGGGCCGCGTACGGCGACAACGCGAGAAGCGGCGCGCACCTTGGGGCTGCCGTCCCGGCACCGAGTGTCGGAGTTTGGCAGTGCGCGCTGGTCGAGACCGTCATCACCTTTTTACTGGTGTTCGTCGTGTGCTCGGTCGCGACTGATGAGCGGGTACCTCCCGCCGCGGCTCCGCTGGCGGCCGGGTTCGCTCTGGCCGCCGCTGTGTATGTGGGTCTCCCGGTAACTGGCGGTGCAGTTAATCCCGCTCGAGCATTCGGGCCGTTCTTGGTCAGCGGGATATTCCCGATGCCGCTGGTTTACCTGCTCGCACCGTTGCTCGGCGGGGTGGTCGGCGCCATCGTCTACGACAAATTTGTTCGACAGGCGGATGCACCTAGCACCTGAGCCAGGAGCTGACAAAATCCTCAAGCATCTGTTAGCTGGTGGCAACAGTCCCAGTCCTATACCAGGGCCCAGTCTTCCCTGACAGCAATGTTCGGATGAACCTTGGGAAAACGGCTCAGGAGCGACACATCCCGAGAAGTACTCCTTAGCGGCAAAGCCGCGCGTCATGAGGCTCGCTGACCCGCGGGCTTGGGTGATCGAGGTGATCGAGGTGGCCGAGTCGTGCCGCGGCGAATCCCGGCGCCGTTGCCGTCTGGTCCGCGGACCGGACCGGAGCCTTGCGGGACGAATCACGCGGCTAGTCGGGGAGCTCCGTCACACCGCCGGTGGCTTCGGGGACGTAGTCGCCGTAGGCAAATTCGTTCACGGCGTCGCCGGGGACGGCGGCAGATGCCCGGCTGGTGATAGCGCGGATCAAGGCGGGGTCGGCCTTGGGCTTGCGGTCCTCGGTGAGCAGCCCGTTGCGCTCCTGCTCGGTATCGGTCAGCTGGGTCCAGCAGAACCCGGCCACCGCCTCACTGTCGATCAGCGCGTCGACGAGCTGGCGGAACCGGTCAAGCAGGTCCTCTGCGGTGGGCACCGCGCCGTAGTAGCGCCAGCCCGGCCTCGCCTGCACGTCGTAGGTGATCCCCCCGAACTCGGTGACCATCACCGGTTCGTGCTCGTGGGTCGCGCCGGGAAGTAGCACGTCCCGGTAGCTGGGCTGGGTTTCGGTGAGCGTCCGGTCGAGAGCCTGGCGGTCGCCGTACCGCTCGGTGAGGGTGCTGCCGCTGGAGGTGTAGTCGTGGACGGTGAAGACGTCGGTGACCATCTGTTCCCACCCGTCGTTGCCGATGGCGAGGCGCGTCGGGTCGATGGCCTTGGTCAGGTGGTAGAGCGCCTTGACGAAATCCTGTTGCTGGGCCGACGCGACCAGCGCCGGGACACCCCAACTCTCGTTGACCGGCACCCAGGCGATCACGCAGGGGTGGTTGGCGTAGAGCGCGAGCACGGCGAGCCACTCGCGGGTCACGCGGTCGACAGTCGTCGTGCTGAACTCGTAGGCCGCCGGCATCTCGGCCCAGACGAGCAGGCCGAGGCGGTCGCACCAGTAGAGGAATCGCGGGTCCTCGACCTTCTGATGGAGCCGTACGCCGTTGAAGCCCAGCTCCTTGACCAGCTCGACCTCGCGGCGCAGCGCGTCGTCGTCCGGCGCGGCCAGGTGCGACTCAGGCCAGAAGTTCTGCGCCAGGACCAGCCGCAGGTAGTAGGGCCGGCCGTTGAGCAGCACCCGGTCGCGGGCGGCCGAGATGCTGCGCAGGGCGGCGTAGCTGCCGATCTGCTCGACGACCCCCTGCTGGTCGAGCAGGGTTAGGGTCGCCACGACCAGGTTCGGTTCGTCGGGGGACCAGAACACCGACGAGCGCCCGAGACTGACATCGGCCTGCCGCAGGAAAATCTCCCGCTGGATGTCCGGACCGTCGACGGCGTACATATCGTCGGCGATGACGTGGCCGTGCTGCCGCAGTACGACGCGCAGCCGCAGTTCCGGCCGGTCCGGCTGAGCGATCTGAACGGTCAGCGCGAGGCTCCGCCGGTCGAGGTCGCAGGTCCAGAGCACCGACTCCACATGGGTGTCCGGCACGTCCTCGAGCCAGACCGGCTGCCAGATGCCGGTGGTGCGCCCGTACCAGATGCCGTGCGACTCCTGCTGCCAGTCCTGCTTCCCGCGCGGCTGACGCAGGTCGTGCGGGAGGTCCTCGGCGCGGACGACGACCACGTGGCTCCCCGAGGCATCGAGGGCGGAGGTGATATCGGCCTCGAACGGCGTGTGCCCTCCTTCGTGGCTGGCGACAAGCGAGCCGTTGACCCAGACCTGCGCGCGGTAGTCCACGGCTCCGAAGTGCAGCAGGACCCGCCGACCCCCCGTGGCCGTCCGCTCGAAGGTACGGCGGTACCACACCACAGGGTGGAAGCCGTTGTCGCCGATCCCACTCGCCGGCGACTCCGGCGGGAAGGGCACCTGTATGCGCCGGTCGAAGGGCTCAGCGTCGTGCTGCCACCGGGCGCCCAGGCCGACGCGGTCGTCGTCGTAGGCGAATCCCCATGTGCCGCATAGGCTCGTCCACTCAGGCCGGGTGAGCGTCGGTCGCGGGTGGACGCCGGCTCCGTCGACGGGAAGGGAGTCGGTCGCTGGAGCAGCGTCGGTCACGGTTTACCGCCATTTCTTCGAAACCTACGTGGACGAGACGCACCTGCTGGGTGCGCGTGGTGGAGCAGTTCGCAGGACCGGCTCAGTCGGCCGTGCATCGTTGCAACATCGGGAGCCTAGGCTAGTGAGCCCGAGTTAGGTGCTTGCGGCGAGAGTTGGGCGCCTGCGGGCCGAGTTAGGCGCCTACGCCGAGAGGAGTCTGATGCTCCGCGACCCGGAGCGCCAGCGCACGTATCGCAACCCGGTCTATGCGGGCTACTTCGCCGACCCCTTCGTGCTGAGATGGGGAGACCGTTACGTCGCTTACGGCACCGGTTCGGTCATCGACGGCCTCGTGTTCGAAACGCTGGTCTCGGCCGACCTGGTCACCTGGGAGCGAGTCGGTGGGGCCCTCCGCCCGGTGTTGTCGGAGTTCGGATCCACCTACTGGGCACCGGAAGTCGTGGAGGCGGACGGTCGGTTCTGGCTGTACTACTCGGTGGGGCACGAGGATGCCGGACACCAGATCCGGGTCGCGGCTGCCTCCTCGCCGTTCGGCCCGTTCGTTGACGAGGGGGTCAACCTGACCCCGCACGAGCGGTTCGCGATCGACCCGCACCCGTTCCGCGACGACGACGGGACGTGGTACCTGTACTACGCGCGTGACGTGCTGGACGGCGAGCGGGTGGGGACGCAGATCGCCGCCGACGTGTTGCCGACGATGACCTCGGCGGCAGGCCGGCCACGGCAGATACTTGCAGCCAGCGCGGACTGGCAGCTCTACGAGCGGAACCGGTGGATCTATGGGGGACGATACGACTGGCACACGCTCGAGGGGCCGACGGTGCAGCGCCGCGGCGGCGCTTATTACCTGATGTACTCCGGCGGTTCGTGGCTCGGTCCGGGCTACGCGGTCGCCTGGGCACGGTCCGACCATCCGCTCGGCCCCTGGCGCGAGCCGTCAGGCGATGCCCGGCTGCTGGCCACGGAGCCCGGTCGGGTACGCGGACCGGGTCACAACAGCATCGTGACGACTCGAGGCGGTAGCGATCTGATCATCTACCACGCCTGGGACGAGTCCGCGACGCGCCGACTGATGTGCATCGACCCGCTGACCTGGGATCTCGACGGCCCGCACACGAGCGGCCCCAGCTGGCAGGACCGGCCGGTTCTGGACTGAGCCGCGGCGGCCGCGGCGACCGCGGGGACCAGCCGGTTCTGCTCGGGTGCTCGGCTGATCCGCTGCTCGGGGCTCCGGTAGGGGCGCCGTTTCGGCATAGGTATGCCGCGCGGCTACGTGCGCCGCGCGGCATACCCCTCTGGTTCTGGCCGCCGATCAGTAGTAGTGGCGGCGCCCACCGATCGCGCGGCCACCGGCACCGAGCAACGCCAGGACGAGTCCCACGACGAGCAGGATGCCGCCGATCACGAAGAGGATGTGCAGGCTATTGACCAGCAGACCCAGGACGAGCAGGACGACTCCGAGAATGATCACGACGACTCCTAGTCTGAGCGGGTGAGTCAGCGAATGCGCTGACTACTAGTAGGGAGCCTATCTATTAAACGACGCCGTGGCAACACCCGTGAGCCGCAGCGTTACTCGGCGAGGTGTTCCACCCACCGCGAGGTGAGGTCGCGCAGCCGGGGGAGGTGGTTCTCGCTCAACTGGTGCAGCAGCCGCAGCCCTAAAGTCGTCAGCTTCAGCCGGGTGACCCGCGCGTCCGATGGGTCGTTGTGCCGCTCGAGCAGGCCGGCGCCAACCATCCGGGCGATCAGCTCGACGGCACTGGGACTGGAGACGCCCAGCGCGCCGGCGACGTCCTTGACCGTCGGCCCGGCGGGGTCGCCGTGACCACGCAGGGACAGCATCACGTGCTGCTGCGCATGGGTCGCACCGACCAGGCGTGCCTCACGCTCGCTGGTGCGCTCGAACGCCGCGATTCCGGATCGCACGGCGAGCAGACCCGTGAAGTGGCGCTCGGTCAGGTGTGCCATGACGGCCTCCCTCTAGAGGGGCCGGAGCGCCGGCCTACGGAGCCCCTCGACTGGACAGGTCGGCTCCCTACCAGTATGCGCCCTCTCACGCCACACGGCGCACGCAGGAGGGTTTACGGCTGTTTCGGCGCGGTTGGCGGCCCGCGACACCTGTGGGCCCTACACCGGCGTTGTCCGTCAGGCCGGGTAACGGTCCTGTAGCCGGGTCAGGGTGCTCTCGATGCCCGCGGCGTTCCGCTTCGGAAAGCCCAGCAGTTCGATCATCCTGGCTCGTACGCCCGTGCCGCCGTAGTCGAACGTCTCGGTTATCTGCGTCCGATTCAGGCCCTGCGCGACGAACTGCCAGCGCCAGCGGTGGCCGAGGGGATGCCGCCACTCGATCACCTGGTCGGTCGCGAACTCGGTCACGACACTGGTGATCTTGTAGGGGAGTCCCAACTGCTTCATGCCCACCGAGAACGTCGCTCCGTCGCTCAGTCGCGCCGGCCCGGAGACCGTCCGCTGGACCGTGCCCGAGCCGTCGAGTTCGCCATGCCGGTGCGGATCGGCGACCAGGGCGAAGAGTGTGCTCACCGGGGCCCCGACTTCGGTGCGCCGACTCACCTGGTGGGGTCCGGACTCGACGGTGGTCACAGCTGCGCGCGTCATACCGGCGATCGTAGGGTGAGGGGTCGCACCGTCAACATCCGCCCTCCATGCTGGGACATGACGCGGTGTTCGCCTGGGGAAGCGGGCCCTCAGGAGCCGGACGCGCCGCGGCCGGTCTGCTGCTGCAGGCGGTCGATGTGCTCGGACGCCTCGGCCTTGGTCATCTCCGCCGGCAGCTGCTCGCCGGCCTCGCGCGCCAGGGTGTCGAGGTAGCTGCGCTGCGCACCGGTCATCGGTTCGTCCCCGGTCACCCACTGGCTTGGGTCCTTCTCCGCCGTGTTCGCGGCTCCGGGGGTGCTGGCCCCGATGGTCTCGCCGGACGGTGCCGGTGCGGTCTGATTTGCGTTGCCGGTCGGCTGATCGCTCATGGGGGCACCGTATACGGAGGCTGAGACATGCTCGACCCGGCGTGCGAGGGGAGCGCGGGAACGTGGGCTTACCCGATGACGTGCGAGCCGCGGACGATGCGCACGTGAGGGTCGTGGTCTGCGGACGATGCGCACGTCATGGTCGCGATTCGCGCCGTTCTACCGACTGGCGCGACCCTTTCCTGCGCAACGCAGGCGAGGGACGCAGGCGAGGGACGACCCGGGTCCGGAAGAGAGGGTGGTGGCGGGGGGTTTGCTGGCGGGGGGCGGCGCGTTGGCGCGGGCGTGTCCTACAGTGAGCCGACGAGCGCCAACGGGCGTGGACAAAGCTGGAGGAACTGCCCATGACCGCCGTGTCGGTACCCGCGCCGGTTGCGCGCCTGCTGAACGCCGTCAACAGCGAGGACAGGGCCGCGTTCCTGGCGTCCTTCAGCGAGGACGGGGTGGTCGACGACTGCGGTCGGCTCGTTCACGGCCGTCGGGCAATCGAGAGCTGGAGCGACACCGAGCTGATCGGCGATGGCTGCCGCCTGACGGTGCATGGGGTGCGAACGCGGGGAGACGACGTGGAGATCTACGCCGACGTGGTCAGCATGGGGTTCAACGGGCCCACGACGATGGTCTTCACCGTGCGCGACGGCGAGGTCGCGGCGATCCGCCTGACGGACTGAGTCCCTGCAGGGGAGCCTCAGGGAGTGGAGGTCGACGCCGGGGTGGCCGGGGCGTTCGGCTGGAGTGACGCTGACGGTGACGCAGGAGTCGCGCTCTGCGGCGAAGGCGCTGGCGGCGGTACGGCGGGGAAGCTGGTCGCCGTCGGGCCCAGCTCCGGCGAACAGGTCCGACCCGGGGGTGCTTCCCCCGCGATGGTGGCCCCGTTGATGACGGTCACGTCGTCGTACGCCGGCCGGCCTCCGATTAGGTTGCGGTAGCTGTACCGCGTCAGCGAGGTCAGGTCGCACCGCTCCCCGAAGACGGCGATGTCGAAGGCGTACGGCTGATCGACCATCTCGCCGTCCGTGCCGCCCGGCACGAGGTGGCCGAGGATGCCGCCGCCGGTGAAGGTCCCCACCCCGATCCGGTTGCCGTCGAGCTCCTCCTTGTGCAGGTGACCGTTCACCCGCAGCCCCGCTTCCGCGACTCCCTGGACCGCCGCCGGCTCGTGGCTGACGACGATGTCGGGACGGGGGCGACCGGCATACGACCGGTTGTAGGCATCGATCGCCGGGCGCTGCTTGGCGGCCGTCTGCTGGCTGTCGTCGCCGAAATAGCGCGGGTCGTCGAAGCCGCTCACGGTCACCCCGGCGACCGATGCCTGTACGTACGAGCTGGTGTTCGGTTGCAGCAGCACGACATTGGGGATGCGCGCCAGCCGGCGGCGCAGCGAGGTGTCGCGCGACCCGGACGCGTCGTGGTTGCCCCGCGCGAAGAGGTAGGGGACCCCCAGCCCGGCGATGGAGCGGAAGATGCCGGCCGCCTCGGCCTCGGTGACACTGCCGAGGTTGAGCAGGTCGCCGCTGTCGATCACGGCGGTGATGTGCTCGTCCTTGATGATCGTCGCCATGAACGGGTAGGCGTTGGCGCCGTGGATGTCCGAGACCAGCAGGAAGCGGGCAGCGGCCGGCTCGTTGACGTTCGGGGGGACGAACTTGTCCTGCAGCGCCTGGGACAGCGCGAGGAGGTTGGTCACGTACGGGGTGACCTGCTGTGCGCGGCTCTCGACGTGCGCGAGCAGCCCGGCGTTGCGGCGCAGCGTCCCGAGCAGCCCGGTGGTCCGGAAATGGCTCAGCTTGCCGGGCTGATAGCTGTCCCAGACCGCGACGCCCGTGCCGAGGACGGCGATCAGGGCCGACAGCCCCAGCACCGCGAAGTGCCGGGCGCGAGGACGTCTGCGACGGCCGACGGCGATCAGCGCCAGCGAGATCGCGGCAGCCGCGAGGGCGCCGAGGCTGAAGGTGCGCGCCATCCGCCATGCCGCGCCCGTCAGCGCGTCGGTGAGTTCCCGCTGCGAGGGCTGCAGGGAGCGCACGGACACCGCCCGCTCGTTGAACAGGTCGGTGATGTTCGCCCTCGTCTGGATGGTCACATCCATGCCTGGTGCGGGCAGCAGGCTGGTGAACTCCAGGTCGATGTCGCCGAGCGACGTGGGGCTGTGGATGGTGGACGTCTGCTGCGGCAGCGGGGACAGGCGCAGTTCGGCCCGGTAGTGCTGGGTGCGCGCGGTCGTGGGAGCCAGGCTCGTGGCGCTGACGCCGCCGAGGTAGGCGACAGTGACCGCCGACACGGCGACGGCGAACCGCCGCCCCCAGGTAGCCCCTGTAGACCACGCGGCCCAGCCGGGGCGGGTATGCCGGTCGCGGGGCACGTGCGCGGCCTCTGGCGGCACGCGGGAAGACCGACCCGCGTCGATCACCCGTTCATCGTCCCACGCGGGCGGCCGTCCCGGCGTACGCCTGTGGTCTCCGGGGGCGGGGCAGGTACTGTCCAGCCACATGCGGGAGCCGGCCCTGACCACTGCGCTGGAGCGCCGCGGGGCGCTCGTGCTCGACGGCGGGCTCGCTACCGAGTTGGAACGCCACGGTGCCGACCTGTCGGGAGGGCTGTGGTCGGCGCGGGTGCTGATCGACCGGCCGGATCTGGTCGCGTCGGTGCACCGCGACTACCTCGAGGCCGGGGCGGACGTCATCACCACGGCCAGCTACCAGGCCAGCGTGGCCGGGTTTGCCGCGCTGGACGTCTCGGCTGCGCGGGCCGAGAGCCTGATCGGTTCCTCGGTGGGGCTTGCCACCACTGCGCGGGACGCCTTCTGGGCCGACCGCGCCGGTCGAAAGGACGGCCCGCGGTCCCGTCCTCTGGTCGCCACGTCGGTCGGACCGTACGGGGCGGTGCTGGCGGACGGCTCGGAGTACCGCGGCGGCTACGGCGTCCCCCGCGCCGAGCTGATGCGGTTCCACCGCGACCGGCTGGAGGTCCTCGCCGCCGCCGGCGTGGAGGTGCTCGCCTGCGAAACGATCCCGTCGCTGATCGAAGCGGAGGCCCTAGTCGAGGCGATGAGCTACTGGCCCGACGTGACGGCATGGGTCAGCTTCAGCGCTCGCGACGGCCGGCGGGTCAGCGACGGGACGCCCATCGCCCGCTGCGCGGCCTTCCTCGACGGATGCGACCAAGTGCTCGCCATGGGCGTGAACT
>JAABUK010000881.1_pt1 | contig 60561 bp, 68 predicted proteins | sample 5559141 | NCBI WGS metagenome assembly JAABUK01 (sample SAMN10711869, study PRJNA513367) | rock metagenome | isolation source: Antarctica rocks | place: Antarctica: Victoria Land, Pudding Butte nord | collected 2016-01-03
CTTCTTGGGGTTGGGTTCATATGAGTCAAGTGGGGGCTGTATGGGGGTGCGTGTGGTGATTTAGATGCTAAATTAATGGTACGATGGTACAGCACTGTATTCCCAGGCGCCAGTGGCCCCACCTCTATTGCTCTTAGCAACCCCCACAACGGCATGACAATACAAGAAGACGAAAAGACATTTTCTACCCTTTTCTTTCATATTGTGGAGAAGCCGGTCCTCGTGCGAATTGACTATGATATGGAGAAGACATAGACAGGGATTGACGAGCACATTTCCATCCACAGCTGTAATCTCGATGGTTGGCTATGTCTAATACCGAATAAGGTGTACGTTGTTGGCTCATGATATGGGTTCATGTAATCACCTGTGAAGAGCATGTCTAGCAGTGGGAAGGAGCAAGAATGGTCGATATGTTCATTCATGGATATCCGTGTATACCTTCGCAATTGAATGCGGTGATCCGACGGATGCATACACGCTTGTGTGCGTACACTTCAGCACTTGGAAGATCGCTGGTGTATGAATGCCAATTCTCTGGCTCTTAGATTGGATCCTTCGGAATCATTCATTTCCCGGCATATATCAGCATCTGGTTTCATCGCCGATTTCTTCATGATACCCGCCGCAAGCGTGTCATGAGTATGCTAAACAATTCCCCACAGCAAGTTTCGCATCTTTTGCTTTCTGGCTGGTGAGCGCGCCTGCCTGTCTGACTAGGAGAGACGTGCCAGTCACCGTTGGAATCGGGTATTAAAGTACCTAGTGATTTTTAATAGAGCCTTCTTCTAACCTGCTGACGCGGTAATATGATGCTCTGTCTGCTAGTCATTGTGCTCCATTTAACCTTGGATTTTGCTGATTTCTGATAGGCTGCTTTCTATGTTTGAATTCAATCTTTGAGTTGGTGACTTTTTTGGTAGAAAGCTTTCTCAATGAGTGCGATCTCCTCTAGGAATCTGGATTCATAAGTTATTAAGGGCTTGCGTTCGACGACATTAACATATCAGTAGACGGCATGAACTTTTCTCTGACGGCCATACCTCGCCCGTGCTTTGCTGGATCTCTCGCTCTTTAGTCAGGACAAATTCCGCTTGATGATCTGGAACAACGCTTCACCATGACAACACGGACTGTGTTCAGTCAAAGATTCCGAATAGTAGTTTCCTTTAGGTGAAATTTTGTCCCTGTCCTTAATAGAGTACAGTACGTTCAAGATGATCATTTTTGTATCGCTCAGCAGGTCCGGTGGAACGTACTTCCTATCCCCAAAGATAGGCCGACGTTCATGATCTTATAAGCATCGCTTGCCTTTCGACTAGATACGTGGAGACCCATCAACAAACATGAAAATTAATTGGCAGCCTGCCCATGCCGAATATAAGGTTCGGCGTTGGCTCGGGATAGCTGTTTGTGAGACTTTGAGACCGTGGAATCCGAAGGCTTTACCGCAATTCCCCTTTTTCCATTCTATGAGAAACAAAGGATTTGAACCGCGTTAGGATATCTCTTTCCCGCCGCGAGTATGAGCTTCAGGGAGTGACCTTGTACGGGAGAAAATATATGCGAGATATCCGGAAAAAGAATAGATTCATATCTTCGACCATTTGCAACGCTTTTCTGATGTTAATCAACTGCTTCCGAGTGTTGAGCGGAGTGCTAGTCATGATATTACTTGTCCTGTCGTGCTCCCATGTCTTGTAGAGCCGACTTGAGCACGTTCATCAAGGTAGAGGATGAACATATTCGCTAAGTCTATCCAAGGTGGACGTCATTCCTGGTTTTCAGACAATGATCAGGTTCACAACTCCGGTAAAATCAACACGAAGTGAGAAGTGCGGTGTAGGACGCACAAAGCTGTAGAGGATGAGGGACAGAGCGTGGAAATCGAGGGTCTTTCTACACTTTCGGCGTTAGATTGGTGGTCTGGAAGTGATAGTGAATCGAGGACACAAGCTGCAGCTTTGTAGATGAGAATGATGAAGGGTTTTGGAGAGCTTTCGTGTCGTATTGTGTTGCCCGGACCGATCAGTATCCACGACGAGATATGGTGAAGGGAAGACAACCACGAGGTCTCGAAGCGTCGGAATGTTTGTTCAGACCAAGTCGACATGAGTCAGCTGTATGGACGTCTTCAGAGGTATTGGTCCTTTTACCGGATCATGTCGTTTGCTGCCACAATTAGTAGTTCCATCCCCTGCTACCCTCTTGGAACAGCCAAATGCCTAGAAACTCTCTTCGATGCGTCTAGACCTACTCGGGAAACATGATCAATCCTTGCAAGAAATTTTCATGAGTTGAGGCAAAATAAGCGCTACTCATCCTGCATCCATGCCGTCTTCCCCCGCGGGCGAAAGAAGAGCGACACTGGCCAATGCCAAAAGGTTGGAGATCAGTGACTCTACCTTGGATGGACGCGATTTCCGTTGCAATCAAAATCGACGCTTGTGCCTATTAGATGTCCTGAGCGTTGATGACATCTCGCCGTAGAACCAGAGCGCAGCAGCTGGCAGAGCATGCCATTTCCCAAACATCATTCCCCCGCCCGAGTATCGTTATTGATGTCTCTGCCCTCAAAGCACGTCGCGATATCAGTAGTAACAACAATTCTCTTGTCTACCTCCTTTCCTTCGAGCCTTCCAGACGCTGAATTCACTTCCGCTGGAATTGCCGCAACAACTTCCATCGGCAAAGTATCTTCTATCATGTCCTCTTCATCCAAGGATCTCAACCGTTTGGACCCTTTGGATTTGCTTCCTAGCCAAGGAGCCCCCAAGCAGCTCTGTCTCAAGCTACCTTGCCTCGCCATTGAAAGATATTGGCGACTGCTATGGTCGACACCGCGCTCAGTAAGACTGTGGACGCTTCTTAAGGTGAACCTGCGGTGACAAGTGGTGCATCCGCCGGGGCCAAGGCGGTGAACATCCATGACTTTGTTGAGGACAGCAAATTCTAGCGTGAGCTTGATGGCGTATGCCAGGGACTGCGTGGCTTCTTCGTATACCCACTGGTCACTGAACACCTCGGCGACAATAGCGATGTCCAGAGCGATACACAGAATGTTGAGGTAGATCAAGAACTGCTTCGTATGGCGCATACCCTCTGGGTCACCGGGAGAAAGCCAGGATACGGTGGCACGGATGTAGATGATGGAAATGATAAGCTCTTGAAGGGTGAATATGACTAGTTGAATGCGCTCGTAGACGTGATATACCGTCAGCCACAAGCCCGCCTCCGTTTGGGTGCTACCGAATTTCTGGACAGTGGTAGGGACCTGGAAAAGACAGAAATTGACTATGATCATGATGAGCACGGCGCGGAGGATTCGTTCGTCGCGCACGACGAGATGCAAGCGTGAGTAAAGTACCAGGCTCTGGCCGGTTACCATACCCCACCATCCGAAGGAGGAGAAGGATGTGTGGACCTCCCAAGGACATTTACCCACAAACCATTTGAGTATAACGCCGAGAGAATGGCCAATGATACCCCAAGATGTGATCAACAAGGACCAGAAATAGAGCGTGTTGCGTCTCTTGAAGATGATGAGCGCTTTGAGGTCTACCAGGGCGGCCATGTATATGGCAATCGTCAGCATTGCGATCAGGACTGATGTCCTCGCCGTGGCTTCTGGTAGTGGGCCACGGGAGATGCTGCCGGGGTCTCTTGGGACAAGCATCTTGGTGTCATATATTATTTTCCCTCGGAGCTCCATGTTCGGTAGCATGACTAGGACAGCTGCTCTTTTGATTCAATCCGTCTACCGTGAGTATTGACGTAGAGCTGAAAGTCTAGAGTATGGATGAGAAGGAAGAGGTTTGATGGGCTCTCCTGCAAGAGTTGCAAGATGACTTTGGAGATAGATGAGAAGATCTCAGCCCACTCAGGCGGAAGCAGACTTTGGCGGTCAGGATGTACGAAAGGCCTGCCATTGCCATACCCAATGCGGCGTATTACATTTCCAGAGGGCTCGTAGCAGCGTAAGTACTCAGCCTTGCGAACGTTGCACTACACCATACCATCGTCCCCCTTTGCCAATTAAACGCACTCAATCCCAGATTCTTTGCAGCTGCATATTTAGTCAGCCCTGCGAGTGTTGTCAGCATGCATTCGGCAAAAGCCAAAGGGCTGTCACTGGAAGCATCTATTGGCCCAGGATCATGTCAGCGGTCGGAGGTGCTTGCGAAGACGCCCATCGAGGCCTGGAGCCTTTTATATCCTGGTTCTTCGATGCAAAGTACAGGCTGCACATTGTAAGACGTAGACCCTCCACCTCGGCATGTACTAGTGCTGACCGTGCAGCTTAGGTACGTAGTCGGGAATTTCGACTGGACCTGTCCTCGGGCCTGGATAGGTCTCACGGATACGTCGTGAACATAGGGTATGAGATGTGCATTTGTACGTGTGTAAAGTTCAATAGATGCGATAGGTAGTCCTGCGACGAACCTAGGGCTGCACAACCCGTGGAGGAAAGGGCATGAATATGCGGCGACCAATGAATGCCACTAGGATATGTCTTAAGTGGATGCATGCAACGAAGTGCAGTCATTTGAGCTGTATCGAGAGCATGTCCCTCGCTCCACATGAAAGTGGTTTGACCGCGGCTTGACCATCTTATTTGTCCCGAAGTATTACCGGGCGCCAAGACTTGGCAGATACCTCGGCCAGAATTCCCCTGACACGCTAGTGGTGTCCCATTTGACGGAGAGACCCGCGAATTGCAGTCCATTGTTACATCGGAACTTACTGTAGTCAACAGCACATCCCTACTCTGGTGGATATAGAGTGGTGATGATGATCTTCAGGAAACTGACACCTGTTGTAGCTGAACAGTCTCGATGCTTCGGCCTGATCCCATACTATCGCTTTCTCTGAACCTATGTTTTCCTCCTCTTTGAACTGATATCTCTCCTTTCTGCCTCTCACTTGTTTGTTCCCTCTTTACTACGTGATCCTTCCTCTATGTAATCCCAATTCATTGGTCATTCCCACCGTAAGAGTGCATCTTACCTAGGCTATTTCATAATCTTTGATTTTCTGTCGAGTTCATCTCCCGGCCCATTGGTCGACCATCGAGAAGCGCTCGACTACACCCTCTCGTCTGAGATGACTGACCCACTCCTCGCTTCAAGGAGCAGGAGTCGTTGATGGCAGAGAGAAGTTCGCTTCCTCCCTCGCCACAAACCCAGAACAGGTCTACTCTGGCATTACCTACCATATCAGCACCTCATTGCTGCTCGACTCCTTGTCAATCTTGCTTACCAATATGCCGTTAATGATATTCTAAATGACAATACTCGAAATATCTGCTGGTCTGGAAAGCCTAGGATATCGCCTTTTCTGTTGTGTGCCTGCACTCGATAGAGATACAACATGACGGGTAACCGTCTCTGAGTCAACGTTTCCAAATAGGAAACTGCAGGAATCGGGCGACTATTCTTGCTTGAAGGAGCTGAATAGTGAGAAGAGAGCACAAGAGGTGGAGAGTCAGAAGGACATCCATGAGCTGGATGCCTTGCTGACCCCGAGGACGAAGGGTAAAATTACCCCGAAAGGACACAGCATGTCATGGGATTCACAGCTACTCAAAGTTGGCATATCGGCGCAAAGCTTTTCTGAATATGTTTCGTTTCGACTGAAGGTGCCCAATACACGGGCCACGTTGTTGGCATCGAGAATAAAGACCCATCGCATTAGTGAGGGAGGACCTAGGCGGTTACAGGCTCTCGAATACGGCTGAGGGGAAAGCTGCCGAACTTTGGATGATGAGCTTAGGTTTTCACTCTGCTTAGGAGTCCGGAAATTGTTCTCAGGCCAATAATCACCATCGACCAACAACCGTGTTCGGATCGCTTCTCTGGTCTCGATCTTCGGGGGCCAGTCATGGGAGCAGGAATGTGGCATCGCTCCGCCCCTGAGCCACAGCCATGCTCCTCTGAGCAATCTTGACCTCTGAGCAAACCTTAGGCCACCCATCGGGAGGCCTGAAACCCAGCCTTTGGTTTGAATTGTTCATATAATGCATGGGATTCGCCCCCAGTGAGTGCGCGACCCACATTCTGGGTTCGGGAGTGCTTCACAATGTTATACCTAAAGTTTCGACGCACGTTCATTACGCAAGTGAGATGACTTCTCGTACCTCCGATCCCTCCTTATGTGCTCTCCACCTTCCTCTTCCCTTTCCCAAGTACGCTCGAGATCTTCCAATCTCTGATCCAAACCCGGAAGATGTTTCCACCATAGCGGACAAGCCAGTCATAAAGGATCTCATCAAAGCTTTCGACCGCTGGCAAAAGCAGGAGCCATGGATTAGAGATCGAACCCACGCCGAGATCCTCTTGCAAAGGGTACTTGCCACAGTGGGCACAGAGCCGCAAGAACGAGTCCCTGTTCGAACACCAAATGATGTCGCTTTCATCTATTCCTGTCCTATACTCTCACTAACATCAATCCTGTTGGTTGATCGAAATTGTGATATCTGCACAAAACCTTACTGCGACGGGGAAAAGGGGAAACCGGATGCGTAGCAGTCCGCTTGCCATGCAATCACATCTTTGGCAGCGTTTGTCTCATGAGGTGGATGAATCCGTTCGGCACGGCCAACAACAGCGGCCCATACTGCAGGAAGAATTCTTCCCCAAAATGCTGTGCTGGTCCACAGAGGAAGGCTTGTAAGCGCGGACTGAACTTATTGAATGGAATGCTCAGATGGATGAGTCGGGTGAAGGATTGTTAAAAGGCTTCTCTGACGCCGAGCTGAGTGCCATTCAGACACCCAAATCTCCACCACCGCTGATCAAATTATACCTCTCGAATACCCTAATCATTGCTATGGACTATGCGCTACAATTCTACATTCTGATGGAGCAGATAAGAGAGGGTCGGCCTCTGTCACCGACGACGAGGACGCAGGAAGTGACACGTCAGCTGGACCAAGGGCTTGAGGAGAGGAGAAAAGAGGAGGAAGACTATGATCGAAGAATGGGAGAGCTGGTACTATCAGATGAAGCCGATCATAACATTTGAAGCTAAGCCGAAGGAGGTTATGACCACAGGGGAGATCTAAAAAGAGACTGGCCGAATTTGTGAATCCGTAGCGTATATTGGGTGAGATGTAGAACCTCGCAATTCGTCAAAACCATCATAAAGCTGATTTGAAGATGCTTGGCAGAGAGTAGTCCCGAGAGGAAGAGCGCCAGAGGGTTGGGACCAAGTTGCTGATCCCTGTATAGTGTCGAGAACAATAGCTTCAGCGCTACAAAAGGTCTCAAAGTGATTATGCGTACCACGGGAGCGAAAATCCTATAAAGCAGCGCTGGGCAACAATGCTTGACATGCTTTGGCGATAAGACTCATTTTAGAAAAAGGCGCTCGTATTATCTTGGTAGCAGATATCTCCAGCACCGTATCTTAGTATCGTGCACCTGCATTGTTACCTGGACAATAGAGGAAGGTCTCGATTTGGATGCCTGTTTTTTTGAAACATTATATACACCAGCAGAGCAGTCGATGATGTCCCTAGTCATTGTATTCGAGGCAAAGGCAGTTTGATGGCCAGAGCAGCTTTCATTCCGTCCCATGTCTTTATGCAATAGTTCTATCTCTACCATCCCCCCTTCGCAATATCTCCACACATCTTCCCCACTCTGCTATCCATCCAACCCTCTATTTCGGTGGCGCCGGCTTCTTGTTCGGGTTTCTCGGGTCATCCTTGTATTGTGGTGCTTTTCAATGAGAATGCGTCAGCTCGTTCTATGTCCAAAGACAGCTTTGCCTAGGGCCAAGGGAATGTAGAGGTGCCGGTACGTACAGGCTGAAAGGGTGTTTGCGGCAGAATTGATGCCGTACATCATCACGAGACCTATTTGAAGGATTTATCAGCTACGGCCATAAGGGTCTCTAGATCGTTCAGTTTCCGCGAGTGCAATGGGCGAGCCGCATCTGCTGATGTGGCCTGGCCTTAGACGCCATCGTCGCTTTGTAATCGAGATGTGGATACCTGGCGACCAAGAAGAATGATACGAGACGTACCAGCAATGAAGAAAGGAGCCATTGGCTGCGCTATTTCCATAGTCAGCTTTTGTTACCTCCAAGGTTCCGCTCCAACTCGAAGCCGGGTCAATAGGAAAGCATACCGACAGGTGCGGAGAATTTTTTGCCTAGTAACGACATGATGGCAGACACGTTTGGTGACGCAGGGTATGTCTCAATCAGCGTAGACTTTGTAATGGTTATTAAGGATAATCGAAGATGGCAGTCGGCAATGAGGTTGAGCTTTCCGAATCCAACGCCGCTTTTGGCGGGATGCGCTCATCTTCCGCGCGAACTCTCCGTTCCAGAACAGCAGGACAACACAGTGAGCCCATCCATTGTGCTGGACTTGCTGGCTACAAGTCCAAGTCCAAGATGGCGAATCCGCTCGCATCGTGTGTATCTTCATTACGCTCCACCAACGCTCTCCTCTCGTCCAGCATCTCCATCCTCGACTCAGGCGTCAACGACTTCCCACGACTAGCGAAGGTGCTCCAAACTACACGCGTACGTTCATCTCTCTCACTTGCATAAATCTCAATGGGTCACCTCTCCATGACTAAGCCCATCAAGATTACGATTCGATCAGCTCTGTTCCGCTAACACTCCCCAGCATTTCGAACTCCTCCCCGAACCCACCCTCCACGCCGCCCAATCCACCCTCCTCGCCTCCCTAACCCCTGAAATTAGCTCCCTCCTATCTCGCGTCGAAACCCACATCGACAAGCTCGCCCGCCGCGAACAAGCTCTCATCGCGCGTACCGAACTACTCGAAGGCCGTATTGGCGAAGGGCGCCTTTCTATGGGAGGAGGAGCTAGAGGTAGCGGTGTTGGGGAGAGGAGTAGTGTGGGCATGAGTGGGGAGGGGGGCAGAGAGGCATTGAGGCTGAAGCAGTTGAGAGGGAAGAAGGAGAGGTTGGGGTATGCGGTTGAGAGGTTGGTGTTGCAGGCGCAGCAGAGGGAGAGGCAGTTGAGGATGAGTGTTGCTGCGCAGTGAGAGGGGTTATGTGGTTGTTATGATGTTCATGTTGTGAATTTGGGGCATAAGGCGTATGGGAAGTGAGGGTTCATCTGCTATATACCCTTGCGATTGAACTCGAAGCCGTGGCTGTTGATAATCATTGGTCACTTCAATCTGAATTTGTTGCTTTGCTGGAAATCCGGGATTGGATGTTGCAAGCGATGGAGAATGTACGTCGACTGCTTGAAAGAGCGCTAATCGTTGCGTGTTCCATTATCGCATGTCGCGCTTTTCGTTGATGTTTAGCCGCTATCAAGAAGAAACCCCATGCAGCCATGGCTGTCGATCCAAAAACTCTTCAGATTACGTTCCCAATTCTGCATCTCTGTGGAAGCTCATTGCCTGTCTCGCCGCTGCTAACAATGGGGCAGCTGGCCCTGGCAGCTCTGTTTATATCGTGTTTAGTGCCAAGTCTTTCTGTCACTATTCCCGCCGACAATCCAAACCTTGTGCTCCCTATGTAGGTGCATCCGGCGATGAAGCGTTTGCAAAGTAATGCGTTGGATGCTAATTATTCCCAGCACTTCCACCTCCAATCTTACCGCCTCACCAATATCGCCATGGGTGCCTGCAAATTTCGAGGTCCGCGCCATTATCGATCATGGCGGACAAGCCATGAGTCTCACAGGGATGTATATGAACGCCATAGACACTATGTATGATCTGTGCAACATGGAGCAGAACGCGAATGTCCCTCGTCGATTCTGGTCTCTTCCAGGGTTTGATATTACCGTGGATATTACGGCGACCGAAGCCCGCTACGCGATCTGGGGAGTTCAGGGGACCGCTGAGGTAGACGCCAGTTCGGGTTTGTGGCCGGTCATTTCCCAATTGACGTTGGGCGGAGAGATGCAGGGGCATGTAAGCATAGGCCTCCCTCTCAACCAGGTGGCAGTTTGCCACCAACGAGCGAGGGCACCAATACGATTGCAGTCCCGGTGCAATCTGTGAATGCGACCTCACCCCTCAACACGGTCACTGATCTTGGCGGCGAGATGGATGTCCATCAGACATACAACGGCGCAAATTTGACCCCTCAATATGTCTTCACGACATGTTTAAGAGTCATAAGCTTTGGATCTCAATTTGGTCGAGATACTCCAGCTCCTGGGATCAACTTCGATGATGGCTTTGTGCTGAGATCCGAGTTTGACGCGAAAGGAAAATCAAAGCTCAAATATCGCCATGTATTCAAGCTAATGCGGGTCATGGCGAATACGATGGTGCAGAATAGTCATTTTGGGGAGATGGATGTTGAGCTGTGGAAGTATGGGAAGAGGATTGCTTGGGGCCGGTTGAAGGCTGGTGAGGTGCCTGCGATGGTTGGAGTGAACGTTAAATCCACGGTCGTAAATGTATCATGACTTCTTAAGCCCACAACAAATCGACGTGGAAGATCGCGGTCAACTCGTAAGGTATCGTACACTGAGAATTCAATTTCCCTTCTTCAGCACCAGATCTCTCAAGCCCATCAAGCCTAGCCAAATGGCCTCCTCTGTTCGTATCGTCCTACTGCCTTGCCCTGGAACCAGGTTCACCCAACGATCGAACAAGTCCTCTGGACTTTTGACGCCTAGCTGGGCCAGCTCTTCGTCTGCCTTGACGGCAACTTCCAAGCCTGCAACTCCTCCGAACACGATCATCATGTGATGAAATTTGGGGACAGCTTGCGCTTTCGCCTCGGATTCGTTGAGATCTGACAAAGAGAGTCCACGCTCAGATGTCCCGATCGTCAAGTCGTAGCCGCCGTCAAAGGGGCACTCAGTCAGAACAGCAGAAAGTGATGATGCAGATCGGGTACTATAGCCCCAGTAGTAGCCGGCTTTCTCTCGAGGTACGGAAGGAGCAACCGCAGTAGCCATAAGTTCATCTTGAGGGATGCTTGAGGGATGAGAGTCTCTGAATTTGACTGTCAATCGAGTTTTGGCGGGTACAACACTTGATACAAAGACTGCCTGGTGAAGACCTGTGTCAACCTGCGTCGTACCCTTAGGTACTTTGGGCACATGCTTCTTGATAGGGTCTCCATGCGTTTTGATCTTCAGGTCCTGAGAGATCGCAATGCCTTCGCGATACTGACACCGATCTGTTCTGCGTAGGTGGTGAGGCATGTCGAGACTTGGTAATGACCCAGCAAATCGAAGATCTGGATGCATGGGAAACAACTGTTTCCGTAGATACGGAGGCGTCTCGAGGTAGGCGAGGATGTGCGCTAAGAAATAATGTGGATCTGTATAGCCCGTATAGGAGTTGTCCTGTGTTTCGTCGACATTGGAATTTGACGTAGCTGTCTGACCGTCGTCGAATATTACCACTTCGTCAACACAGAAGACAGCAAGAGCACGAGCAATCTGCCCTACTAAGAGGGTCTGAAGTTCAGGCGTTTGTGCACTGTATAAATTGATCATAAGCGTGGAAAGATCTAGAGCAAGAAAGACTAACTTAGCAACAATGCTGCCGGGTAGTCCAATGCTCAGCGTGTAAGGTCTGCCCTCCTTTGGCTCAAAGACTGCTGTTGGCTTGGATGTATCGACCCCATCTTCCTTGGTGACCTTCTCAGGCATACGTTTTCTCTTCTACGAGGGATGAGCTTGAGTATTACATTTCTTGGAATAGAATATACCTTTGAGTCCATAAGTTCAGCTCTAGAGATGTAAACATCATGGTGGTTGAGCAGAGGAAATGGAAGTATTGGCTTCACTGTTCGATAGAAAATTTCACTCTTGCGACCCGGAGATCGCGCGTCCTTAAGGTAGGAGCGTGGCATACAACATGCCCCCAAATCAATACTCGACAACATCTTCGACTGATCACCATGTCTACACCAGCTGCGCCACCACGGCCATATCTATCAAATGGCCAAGTGCTACAAAGGTAGGAGAGAGATACTTCTCCCCAGTATACTCATGGCGCTGACATCCAACAGTCCTCCCTTGTCAGCTCGAATCCGGAACTTCATCCACAGCTCTTACTCCTTCTTCGGTCTCTATGTGACTACGCTGTTCTCGGTACGCCCTTCGTGTTCTGAATGACTGGCGATGTGACCCCTGACAAGCCGTTGTGATCTAGCTGGATGCCTACTCAGCCGCAGAACAGTCACAGTTCAACATTAGAAACAGGAACCGAGCAAGTGCCAGTGTAAGAGCTGGACCAACGCCAGGCGCTGGAGGAGGTGAAGGGGGGAGTGGAGGTGGTGGAGGGCGGAAGGTCGGTACGGTGGATGATATTAGAGGACCTGAGTGCAAGAGCTGCGGTTGAGACGAATTCGGCTGCATTCATGGGCTGTACTCTTGGTGTTTTGGATACGCTTGGGACTTGGATTAGGGAGCGCCGCAACTATTCTACGAAAGGCAGTCAGTGGACTATGAAGACTATTATAAATTTCACATTTGGATAAGGCATGCCGGTGATAGCTGTCATCCAGGAATCACTTCAATTGAAGGTTTCAGTCAAGCAGTCATTTATTTGATCCACCTCGAAGCGCGACGTAACGGAGACGAAACATGTCGTGAACGGAAAACATTCACGGAGGTTTATCAAAACTAATAATAATGCTCGGTGGTAGCGACACTTCTTCCGTCAGGCCCCTCGTGAGCTAAAAGTTATTCTGGAGGCTGTAGTTTCGATTTGGCTTATAATCCTGATTAAGCGTGATCCTACTACGGACAAGTGGTGTATAAGAAAGATGCGAGGATGGAAAATTCCAGCCGTTACCAGTCTCGGCTACCGATGACCGTGCCATCGAATGACCGCTAATGAGACCGCCATTCAATTTGCGGATTTCGGAGATGAAAGCCTGGGGCTATTCGCCCCGAGGATCTACTGTAGCAGTCCACCTTCTACATCAGTGAGACTGTGCGGTGATTTTTGTTTTGTATAAAACCCTATGACGAATGAGGGCTACTAGTCTCAAGCCTGAAGATGTGAGAGGATGTCAACGTTAGAAGGCAAGCAAAGAAGATCTCTTCAGGGCGCCTACGCATCATCTTTGATTCGATAATTGGCTGACGTGACGATCGTCCAATTCCGATGGAAGTTTCGTGTTCTTGTCAACCCGGAGTAGACTTTGGCGGTGAGCACAAACATATTACAAGCCAAAGAAGAATTTGGCGTTTGAGTCGCAGGGCTTTGAGGTTCTCTTATTCAGCTATCCGCTTCTTGATATTTCGTCTTGGGTCCACAAGCTTCTCAAAATGTGTAAATATCAGGAGACGACCGACTTTCAAGTCTGTCTCTCAGTCCCTGATTCAGGGATGCCCTGTCATTGGTTCCTGCCTTGCATCAATAGCTGGGCTGAGCACCGATACCGCTGCAGATTACTTCGATAAACACAATACCAGTCATAAGATATCACACAAGCGTACGTTAACTTGCACCTTCCTCCTGGTTCTCATCCTTTTGACAGCAGTGGTCTGCTTGCATCGATGCTCGAGAGGCATGTTGCCAAATATTTATCCAATCTGAACGCTAGTCCAATCATGCAGGGTTGCCGCGAGTTTTCATTCGATGACTTGGCTATATTAGCGGCGCCAGGTTTTTGTGAGCTTCGCACATCTTACCGTATCATCGAAAAATACTACTGGCAAACGCTGTGAGATACGCCGGGTCTATCTCTTAAGGGTACCGTGGTGCAATATTGGTCCCTAACAATGACGAATCTGGTGACGAGTAGATGTGACTAACGAAATCAGAGCTTCTGCGTAAACCGTGTCACCCTAGCAGGGCTTATTTGAGACAGACAGCGACCTCTACGACAGTCACCTTGCGAACTCTTGACTCTGGCAGCTCCTCATCCTCATCCTCGTCTTCTCCTGCGGCACCTTCAGCTCCGACTGGTGGATCTGACACCACGATGTCATCCACCACCCCTAAAGTACCAGTCTTCAATCGTACGCTGCAATCGTCCTGCCCCTGGAAGTAAAGCGCTAGTCCCAGCACATTCTCGATAGCTTTGTTCGTTGCCTTCAGGACCACTGCCTCCGGTTCCTTGCCTGTGGAAGGGGCCGCTTTTTCACCAAGCCTCCTTAAATTTTGCTTGTCACTGCCTTTTTTGTTCAAGAGGTCTACCTTTCCCATAGAGCGCTTATCGATCTCAGCAAGAAGCTTGCGGACACGTTTGACTGCAGAGACGAAGGGTGTTTTGGCGGACACGTAGACCACTTTCTGCTGGTCGGCGCTAGCATATGGGGAGGGTATGGTAGGACGGAGAAGGGGTCGCTTTTGAACGCGCGCATCTAAAATGGATGAGTCTTGTACAGCTGCGCTGTGAAGAGACATTAGCACGTACTTTTCGGCAATCTTGGTAGCTTTGCTACCGCGTTCTTGACTAGCTTGCTTGGTTTTGTGGCTTCTGTTGATGCCATGGTGACAGAACAGTCAAGACCACTAGCAGAGAACCAAAGGGTACTGTCTTATTTACACATTGGCCAACTCTCTACCCAATAAATCGTTTTCGACATCTGAACAAGTGGATTTCGCGGCTCGCGCTTGATGCGTCTGAGAGTGGATGAATCCCTCCAATCAGAACGATCTAAATTAGAGTAGAATGGCATCCTTCTTCGAAAAACACTTCGGCTCTGACATGTAGATCAACGCCAAATGATAAAGCCAGATGAAAGCCTTGGTAGAGCTACGCCATCTCCACCTACCCGGATTGACAAATTATCTCCGCGTAGCAGCCATTCAAGATCGGCTAGTCCGAGTATACCTAGATCACAAAGCTGCTCCCAATGCCACACCAGCTCCCTTGCCCACCCTCCTTACGTTTCAGACTCCACCGACGTACACATGTGGCAGGCGAGAGGTTGGCAAACTCTCTGAGTCTCAGATAGCCCACCTAAAGGCCGGGGGTAAGGCTGAACTCTACGAGGCATTGAGGGGTGGACAAACGACGTTCCATGGTCCCGGTCAATTGACCGCATACCTCATCGTATCGCTGAAGGAACATGGGTTGGATACTCGCAGTCATATTGCATTACTGGAGGGTTCTATCATGGCTACCTGCAGTCATTTAGACCTCACGACGCACACGACGAATAATCCAGGTGTGTGGATTGGTAACCCTCCAGATGATCGAAAGATTTGCAGTGTTGGCGTACATTTGAGGAGAAATATTGCCAGTCATGGGATTGGTCTCAATGTCTCGGTGGATCTGTCGTGGTTCGATAGAATTGTTGCATGCGGATTGGTAGGGAAACAAGCCACCAGCATCGAGAAAGAATTGGAGGCGGCCTACAAAGATCTGGAGTTGCCCAAAGCGTCCAACTGGGCTGATCTCAAGGAACCTCCAAACATTGTGCATCCAGGGGACACTGGTAGAACAGCCAGACCCACCAAATTCCACATGGAAAGGGTAGCCAACGTGTTTGCGAACGATGTTGCCCGGCGTCTGTTTGGAGTCAGGCCCCTCGTTAAAAGGGCTGCTGAAGAAGAACTCTGGCCAGTATGAGCTGTTCTGTTAGTTGCGTAAACTAGCAGAAACTGCCAGACTCCGATACTTGGATTATCCAACGAGGCAAAAAGCATAGCCTGTCACAGACTCGCGCTTCGACGCATCAAGATCGTTCTTGGCGAGCCTCGAGGGTCACTATAGCTGCAGATTGGGACGATGGTTGCACAAAATGGGTTCCTGGCACTAGAGCTGCGGTAGAAGGCCCCAGGAACGCTGTGTGCTGGATCGATGGGGCAGACTACCTGCCTGGCGGCCAATCCATGATGACCATACATATATGCATCTATGGCCATCTGTGTGCTGCGCGAGATCACCTAACACTGAAAGCGAAGAACGAGCTCTGCGCGTGATCTATCCGGATGTTCCTGTTGTGTGGCCCATGACCAATTCTCGTGAAACGCATCTTTCTAGGCCTACCGGTTGTGGTCTGCCTAGGCTGGTAGTCTGGGTCCCTCAGTAAGAGTGGCGGTAAAGGAGGCTCTGCGGCCATGCTTTGGGATGTAGGTGGTGGCGAGTTAAACTGCAGCATGGTAGTGGGAAAACAGTGGATGGAAGATTGGAGGAGAGATAGGTATTTAGCCTCCGTACACCTCGAAGTATATACATCAGTGTGAAACAAGGAGAGGGTCGCTTGCTCTCGATATGGCGAAATCGACGACCGAACATTGTGCTGGCGTAGACAGCCCATCGTTCAGTGGTGTAGCTTCTAAACGGGCATCTTTAATTTATTTAATATAAAGAATCCGAGATGGCAAAGACAAAGATCTAAGTATGATTTTGTATGACTTTATACTTGTTGGATCAATTTTGAGAGTATCGCTCTCGTATCATGTCTACTTCGGTCACAAATCCTAAAACCCTCCAGGCTCCCCAAAGGAGAAGCATGGACCCATCGTCCAATTTTGTCCTGGTTCCTTGTTATTAGGCGTGGTTGTCACCTGGTAGAGCGAGTCCCGGAACATGGAGGTTGATCATCTTCTATTTTTTCGATATGTGAGTACAAGTCGCAAATTCCCAGCTGTATTGATACCTAATGCAGGGTCAGCGGAGGCTTGCCTTTTCCAGGCTGAGCAATTGCGCGGTGAAGGACTGCCAGACAATGCAAGGCGAAAGACTAGGCCAGATTCACCGCTAGAAATGGATGAAAGAAAGCCACTGGATAAGGTAAGGTGGGGAAGCCCTAGGGTGGTGCTCGATAGGTGCATGGGCTATCAATAATGCTGATCGATGGCTGTAGACATGTTATAGAATGCCTTCATATTTGTGACTTTATACATAGCACTTGTCTACGGTAGAAGGTTTGATGCATAATCGCAGCTGGATAGGAGAGCAAATACTGTCTCGGCATAAAGCTAGACCCTGTTTGCCAAGACATCCAATCAACAGCACGGACCAATCGGTCAAGACTTCCCGCTGGTGGATCGGAGCTAAAGTCGCAACTCCCATATACTCGTCATTCGCGTTACACCAGGTGCATAGCAAGCTCATACACATTCTTTTGCTGCATCACACAAATCGTTGTCGCTTGTGCGTTCATGTCACGACCATCGCCTCTTTAAGCAACATCGCTTGGGTTTGAGTGCCGCTCGATTTATCCAAGATGGGTCTTTGCGGAGGGACCAAGACGGTCCACCGGAAGCTCGTGCTATTGTACGTATTATCCTTGACCCATTTCTTTCGTTGACTGATGGCTATTCCATATAGGGGTGATGGCGCATGCGGTAAAACATCGTTGCTGAATGTCTTCACCAGAGGGTAAGACGACTCGGAGAATGCGGGGGAAATGCTGCTGATGCGCCTGGTGCAATTCTAGGTACTTTCCTACAGTATAGTATGTTCATATGACCTAAATCGCGTCGAGAATGCGATTGACAAGTTCCTCTTTCATTACGTAGCGAGCCAACAGTCTTTGGTAATGAGGCCGCCAACCTCACTCGCATTCCTCAAGCGCTAACGATCACCAGAAAACTACGTCCATGGTACTCTACTCTCTCGTCCCAGACCTTTTCCTATACTCACTCCCCCGCCCCAGATATATTCGTCGACAACGTCCACATCGAGCTCTCCCTTTGGGACACAGCCGGCCAAGAAGAGTTCGACCGCCTGCGGTCCCTCTCCTACGACGACACTCACACAATCATGCTCTGCTTCAGCGTCGACTCGAAAGACTCGCTCGAGAACGTCGAATCCAAATGGGTGGGCGAAATAGCGGAGAATTGCCAGGGTGTGAAACTTGTGCTCGTCGCGCTGAAATGCGATCTAAGGGAAAGAGGGGCCGATGAGGAGGATGCGGTGGATAGGGGCGGGAGGGAAAAGGTTATGATTGATTATAAGCAGGGTTTAGAGGTTGCGAAGAGGATACAGGCGCTAAGATATCTTGGTATGTTGGAGATTTGATTGGGAAGGCTGTACTGACGACCGGTGTACAGAATGTTCGGCAAAAAGGAACCGAGGCGTCAACGAAGCGTTTACGGAGGCAGCACGCGTCGCGCTGTCAGTAAAGGGTGATGGGTCTGGCGGCGGCAGCAAGTGCGAGGTCATGTGATTGGGCACCGCCCTCTTTTTCAAGCTCTGTGTTTTGTCCGTCTATTGATACCACTTTCCTTTCTGTACACCAGCGGCATTGGTCCACGCGGAAAATGAATTGGTGTGGTGTTCTCTGTTGGGTAGCAGAGGCGTCTAGAAGGGTTCCTTGTCTTTACTACTATACCATAATCCTAAGAGGTGGATGCGAAACGCCACTCAATATTCAAGCCCCGAGGAAGATTTCAATGGCGGTTGTTACGCACGAAGCTGCCATTCCCGGCTTGAAACAGTCATGCTTCATGGCTCCTAAGCGAAATCGCAAGCTGTTCTAGCCTCTATCCTTGCACTTTCGTGTGTGCTTTCGTTTATTTCCTTGTGAACCCCGTGCGCCTTAAAGTAACAATGTCTATGAATATGAGAAACGCAAGAATTCTCTAACTGATCAGCAAGAGAAATTGATTGTGCAACTTTCCGATTCCTTGTCCAATTGCAATAATCAAGCCTCATTCATTTGGTGTCTGGACCCAGTAGGTAGAGCAAGTCTTCTAGACTCTTCCCATTCAGCCTCATAGGCGCAGCAATTTGCACTTTCTCTTTCGCTCTCCACGCAATCCCCAGTCCCGCTATTCCTAGCATGAGAAGGTCATTGGAGCCGTCGCCCACAGCCATTGTCTCAGACAAGGGTACAGACTTCGGTACGCAAAGCTCAAGGAGAGTTTTCCTCTTCAGCTCGGGCGTGACAATTGCGATATTGGGATTCAGCTGTCCAGAAAGATGTGAATAGGGAAATTCGTCCGTGGGTGACGACTCCAGCAAATGGTTTGCGACTGCCACATCCAGACCCAGTTGCTCTTTCAGCCATTCGGCCATGGGCGTGAAGCCTCCACTTACTACTCCTGTGTACACACCTCGTTTCTTGAGGCCCGCGATCAGTTCTCTGGCGCCTTCTGCTATCGTGACTGTCTTTTTCAGATCTTCCCAGACAGTCAATGGGACACCCTTGAGCATGGCTACGCGCTGCTTCAGACTGGTTGCGAAATCAATATCGCCGTTCATAGCGCGAGCTGTGATGGCGCTGACAGCGTCGCTGATACCAATTGAGCGAGCAAGTTCATCGATTACCTCCTCGTTGATGAGAGTGGAGTCCATATCGAACAACGCCAGCTTGATAGGTCTTTGCCCGCTTGGCGTAACCTTCGAGAGGTCGAATATGATTTCGACGCCATGCTTCGCTTCGAAATTGGTAATTAAAGAGCTATGTCGTAAAGTCGAACAGTCTATTTCGGGTGGCTGGTGCACTGTGAGTGTGTATCTTGTAACGCCTTCTACACTTAAGGCAGGCAGCTGGGCTGATTGGACGGGCTGGTTAGGAACAGGTAGTTTTGTAAATAGTTCGGCGATATCGAGTATAAAAGAATTATCCGAGGATGACGTTTGAGGATCGACACCATTTGAATAGCTTCGGTCCAGCTTTTCCTTGTGGAAGATTGTTATGATCAGATTGGTTGGATCGTTCTTACAATCGTCCATTGGAAGGATGCTGGACAATGGCTTGCACTCTAGAGCTTCGGAAATTCGAAGTTGAAAAGAGCCGAAATGATAGACCCAAGCAATTAAGGTTATCTTAGCGTCATGCAGGGCGATTGGCACCGAGCACGAAAAATGTTTGTACTCACAATAAATCCCCCTCATGAAAAGCCATTGGCAACCACACAATGCTTACAGAAAGCTTCATAGCCTCGACGCTGAATCCTGAAAAGTCGAGCAATACCACCACTACCGGCATACACTTACACGACTATCAGCCCCTACTAGCCCTCAAATCCACCTTCAAGAAAAGCTCGACCAATCCAAATTGCCTAGCAGTCACCCCAACACATGTCTTCGCTGCGCAGGCCGATAAGGCTGTGATTCATGTCTATAACAGGGAACGAAACAATCAGGAAGCGGTGGTTCCTTTTCCAGAAAGAATACGCAGCATTGCTCTGGCGGGAGAAGCAGATGGAGCAGGAACACTTGTGCTAGGTACAGATGGTGGTAGAGTGATACTGTGGGAGGTGTGGCTAAACGTCTATCGCGAGAAGTCCATGAGTGGAGCTGGAGCTAACCAAACGAAGTAGCTTGCGACTGGCAGACAAGTGTCGACTCCACAACACCATCTCCAGCCGACAACATGTCTTGCCGTAGATCCCACCGCCAATTTCCTTCTGTCCGGCTCCGCAGACTCGATAATCCACGTCTGGTCTATCCCGGGACTCCTCTCTTTTTCAGCCTCCACTACAAATGACACTGGCCAAGATGTCCCATTCTCTCCCCTCAGATCACTCTCAAACCACCGAGCCGCGGTGACTGCTATTGTGGTTGGCCACAGCTTCAGCAGAAACAACATCGCTGTTTCGGCTTCCAAGGACAATTCGTGTATCGTGTGGGACTTCTCTAGTGGTGATGCTCTCCATACATATCTGCTCTCAGCATGCCCTCTTTGCTTGGCATTAGATCCAGCAGATCGCGCTGTCTATGCTGGGTACGAAGATGGAAGCATCCAAATCATTGATTTCTACAGTGAGGGTGGTTTAAATCAACAATTACGTGATCCTGCTTTACAGTCGACGCCAACTCAACCTCCACCCGTCGCTAGGTGGGTTGCACCAGATTCGCGTTCAGCGGTGCTGTGTGTACAAGTCAGCTATGATGGCACCTGTCTACTGTCTGGGCATGAAGATGGTAAGATCTATAAGTGGGAAGTTGCTGCGGGTAGATACGATAAACAGCTAGCGGACTTCTCGGCTCCAATCACAAATCTACACATTCTCAAGCCAAGTGGCTTCCCTGAAGTCACCAAGCCTGTCTTGAAGCTACACAACGTTGTAAAACCTCGCTATGAAAGCTTCACCATCGGTGATAACGGCAATTCTGGCGCCGCTGTGCCCTCAGATTATACCTTTACAGCGCAATTTACCTCAAACATTGCTTTGCAAGGTTCCCCCGGCATCGATAGCTTCCATGAAGCACTCACGCACCCGTCGTTCCCTGCCTCTTTTCTGGACAACGCCCTTGCCGATTTCTTTGCCTCAGAAAACCGCGCCAAAGCTGTTCTGGAGACGACCGACCTTGCGGAACTCCGAGCGCAGAACGCGTCACTGGCATCTCAGCTCTCAAATGCTGTGGAGCGCCAGAATGCCGCTGCTGCTGAGATTCAACAGCGCGATAAAGAGAAATGGAGGCGACAGAAAGACGATGAGATCAAGGCAGCGAGGAAAAGACGGAGGAGACTGAGGAGGATGAAGATCGAAGAGACAGCAAGGAAGAAAGAGATGGGGGAGGATGTCGACAATGAGGACGAAGATATGGGCGAGGAGTCCAATGATGAGAAAGACTTGAGTAGCAGCACCGATGAGCTTACGGATGGCGCTTAATTTTCGATAAATTTAGGGGTTGTAATCTCACGATACCGTGACACTCAAGATCTTATAAGAGCACGGCAAGACATTCTTGGTTTCATGCAAGGATCCCTCCAAAATGGCGAAGCTACGAAAGAACAGTGGCTGTCCAAATCGACAGCGCATCACCAAACCAGAATGCAATCGATGCAGTACATGGCGTACTCTTGGGGCTGTCGCTCCTATCTCATCGACCCTGATCTCCTTACCCAAGCTTGATAACGGAGCGCATTGTCCTTAGCACATTGCCAGCTGTTTACTTCATATGCGAATTGACTCTGCAACGGTCAAACCCCATTAGTGGGTGATAATGTTGAGACACCGAGCCTTGCAGATTGTGACCAGATTATTTAAGGCTGCCCCCAAAGCCTTACATTTTCCAGAGTACCATGAGGTCTGTGCAAGTCTGCAGTGGACTCCGCTGCAAGTCTTGCTAATATAGGCAACACCGCTATATCCAGCAGTGGTCATTAGCAACTGTGTCAGAGGAGCTGGTTATCATTCGGTCTCCAACGCGGGAATAGATGCGCATTATTTCAGTCGAGAATGTATTCACAGCAACCTCCCTCCCTCTATCCATCTCTTTTAGCATCCGAGGTGTTGCTGCATCTAATCAAGATCTGCTACGTCCTCATCTCATCATCAGAGTGTGCAAGATGATCACATAGCAAACTGTTAGACACAGGTCGCCACAAGCATAGCGGCTCAATTCGTCCAAGATAGCCTTTTGAGCGGTCTCCCTGCTTCAAATGGATAGATGCAGATGCCAATACCGGCCAGAGCAACCGTATCCGGCACGAACGGTCCCGTCTCTCTTCTGTTCTGCATCATATATCCTACTAGACCACCGCGTACTCATCAAGTCGGCGAAAGAACGTCAACTGTTTCCATGAAGCAGTCCTGCTGAATAAGGATTCCATTTTACGATTCCTTTGTATGATAAAGAGAACGGGCTTTCTCCATGCAGATTGTAAAGCGAGTATGAGTGTGAGGAGATGATTGGTGGATGGCCTTGGAGCCTTGGCACGCCAAATTTCTTTTGCCCACCATCCGAACATCGAACATCGTCGTGGTCTTCCATGGGAGTGACTGAGGGACTAGGCTTTCCAACACTCAACATCACTTGGTAAACGCCCTTCCGGACATCACAGTCCATCATGCTGTAACCTGCCGTATCTCGTACACGGCTTAGTCTCTAGAGTGCTTCGAGGCTGGTTTCGTCCTCAAACTTGGAATTCAGTCACTACAACACATTGTACAAGGGCCTACACCGCTGAGATTATACCTTCGACTCAAGGTAAGTAGGCGGTACGTATAAAGTTTCATCTCAAGCAAGCGGTCCCTCGAGCTGAAATCCAATGGCATATACTGCCATGCTCCGCGAAGATTCGATTGTCATGCATCAACAATCTTATGCATAATCTCCCCGCCGAATTCCTCAATTCGGTGCTCCACGTTCCATCAAGTTATCTACTACCATGAATCAAAGTCTCGATGTCACCATCAATGTTATCGTATACGTCGTATAAAATTATCGAATGCTGATCAAATGTCAAACAGACAGTTGAACTCCCCTTCTCTTATCCTCGATGTTACTATGCGTGCCTGAATTGAAATCAATAGTCCTTTGAGCCATGAACATCACTGCTTCCGTGCGTTTTGGTACACTTTCCTTATCATTCTATCTTCGATATTCTTATCTGTCCTTAAATCTGCAATTTTGTCGGCCTTTGCGTGTTACGTGCTACTGCCTGCACCTTAGTTACTCCCAAGCTGCATGAAAACCATCAAGACGGCTCCATAGGCTGGAGTAGCAGCCAAAACCTCGAAAGGTCTCGCCACTGTCAGTATACTGAGCAGTATAGTAAACACTATCAAGAACCCGGTGATGACTTCAAGACGAGCTCGCAAATTGGGCTGCTCAGCTGATAAATGTTGAAGCCACCATAGTGGGCCTATGAGCATTCCCAATCCGAAGAGCATGATTAGGCACGTGACAAATTTGTGGACTAGCGAGTCTCGGTTGTAAACCGTGGTCTCCATCTCGAAGTCTTCGACGTTGTAAAGATGTTTGTTCATCTGCTCATGTTAGCGGTGGGCTTGATTGAGGCGAAAAGGTTGTGGCTACCCTTCTTTCCCTGATGCAAGATGTCAATTTCAGAAGATCAAATCTATCGAGAAACCTCCTCAAAGGCGTTCTTTCCTTGGACACCACTGGTATCAGGTCCTCGTGTCTATCGAGGAACGAGACTTCCTCGGATCGAATTGGTTCATGTGCATTTTGCAACCACTGTTTCACGTTTCTGATCTGGAAGTTTGAAGCATTTGGTCGACCTTTTATGGCAGAGTGGTTGAGGATGAAACTTTCTACGTTCTCGTTAGTGATATCTTCCGATCAGCCAAGATCAGCGCTCTTCGCGCCCATTGATCACAGCGAAAAGTGCCGCAATCGGCTTTTTCTTTTGGCCTTGCCTGCAAAGCTGATCCTCAGCGTGGAGTTGTTCCTCCAGGTGCGTAATCTGATCTTGCAGAAAGAGGGTCACTCGCGCACTAGCATCTCCAAACCTCCGGACAACAAAAAAGTCGTTATCCGATGCCATCCACCTACATAAAGCTGGGTAGCCCCTGCTGCTCAAACGTCAGCGTGCCGCTTGACAGGCAGGACTTCCGGACACTATCTCGAAGACTTACTATCTCCATGGCTGCAAATCCGCCTCCTGTCTTGAGATGGTAGTATTAGGTAAATTCTGTGGTTGTTGTTGTGGAATTTGGGCCACCGGAACTGAGTTTCCAGCGCCTGAGAGATGTTGAGGTTGCCACTGATACGCTGTTTGACTATTAGTAGGGGTATTTGCTGCTGGTTGATTCTGTGGCGAATAAGGTCTTGAAATGTTTGCAGGCGTCTGTGCAGAATTGGTAGCCTGAGAAGGCGGCGTGGTGTGCGCTGAGGCTGCATTCAGCGGCGGGGCTTGAGGAAGTTGAACCGATGGTCCTGAGCTAGACGATGTGTGAATTGAAGAGCTCATACTATTGGATGCTGGTACGTATGCGGCTCTTTCATCAACCGTCTTCGGTAGCGTCAAGAAGCATGGGGAAGACAGCAGCTTAACATCCCACAGCTCGGCTGCCCCTAGGCGTGGAACCATTGTGGCTTAGCCCATGACCCTTCGCAAGCTCAGCTGAACACACAAGTTGGCGTCCAATGGTCATCGAGGGACATGCGTCCCGAAAACTGGAGAGGGTCATCTTACCTTATCTCGGACTGGTGACCCAGCTTTTTACACCCGAAGTACCAATGCATGACACCATCATGTAGATCCAATCCGACTTGCGCCGAGATGCATGGCTTCATAGCCTTGACGATTTCTTGCCAATCGCCATCGCAACTTCGAAGCAATCTTCAGCCTTGTAAGAGTCGGTCGATTCCTATTCGTCCCAAGTTCGATAATACAATCTCTCTTGGACACCGCAGTAGGATCCGAGGCGCCGTTGCGGAGCCTCAATTCATCCAATTATCTGCTAATTCGTAACAGTCAAAAGGTTCTGCTCCCGCTCTTCAGCTGAATGTTTCTTATGCCCCGTTGGCCCTTCTTACGAACTTAAGACCCTCACGTTTAGTGTAACATCACCTCACTGGAGGCCTTACGCTGTAACAGCCTTGTCATATTGCTGCGCACATCGCACCTATACGCCTGACCTCCTAACGCCTTGTGCCTGCTCCGCAGAGCACAGCGGTGGCACCGCTGATTTAAGTCCCCTTATCCTGCTTCAACACTTCTCCGATGGGCAAGTGGGGCCCAGTACGGAATGTCAGGACAGTAGTGCGTTCGGACAATGACAACTTTGACGAAAATAAAGTGCCAAGAGGATTGGAGAGGCCACGTAGAGACAATGGGCGTCCGGCCGAGCCAAGGCCCGATGGGCCAGCGTTGAGCAGTCCTTGCCTTCAAGGTAGCTACAAATCACAATACCTTTCGTCCTATCCTCAAGGATTGCCGCCACTACAACATTCTCAAAGCCAATACGGTGGAGGCTCCGGTGGCCAAAATCACAGTGCACCACAGGCTATGGGCGCAAATTCTTCCCAACCAAGCACATACTCATCAGGGTACGGGAATAACCAGGGTCACTATCCCCCTCCGGCTCAGAACCAACCTACATGTAACACTGGGTCTCAGCACAGTATGTCCGGCCAGGGCTACTCATCTCAACAACCTGCATCAGGCGGACACTACCAGCAGGCCCCTCATGGTTCTCAGGGACAATCAGGCAACCAAAATACATACCCCCAGCAGACGAGCGCAAGTTCATATGGTCAGGATTGCTATTCGCAGACTTCAGCCTCTCAACAACAGAGTCAGAGAGCCGCACCTCCAGGGCTAGGCAGCCCGTACAATCCTCACGACCCATCTTACAACGGAGGATACCCATCTCGAACAAACACAGCACCTGCAGCTCCAATCTGCGAGCACGGGCGTCCTAAAGACGGATCGTAAGTTGGCGATTTCACACGTGGTTGCCATAAGAACAAGACTAACGATTCCCAGCTGTCAGGAATGTGAAGCAAAACGGAGAAACAGGCGTTTCTTTCGATAGCATACAGATGTTGGGACTACCGTATAGCACTCTCTCGGAAAATAAGTTGAACCTAGAAATGCATCATCCCATGCCCTGGCAACTTGGGCACTCGTCTCGGCTGGGCCTTGGCAGAAACCCCTTGCAACGAGTCCCTTGCCAGGATGTGGGATAGGTTTTCCCTTGATTTGGGCTTTAGGAACGCGAGTCTTGTTCTTCACGACTTGGGATATTGTAAAGCGTTCAGTACGATTCTATATACCCTGGCACCCTGGTAGGTGAGCCACCGAACGAATGTGCTGCGATATCGTTTAGTATTCTACCGTCAGTCTTTGCTCACGTTGCTATGACACAATGTTGTACTAATGCGTCACGGTTTAGTAGTTGATATGATTGGATCTCAGGGTTCAAGTCACTACAATAACGACTTTCTCACGATAGTAATTTACTCTGCACAAACGTCAGATCAGTGTTGCTCGTTCATTGAGATCCAAATCGATTAGCATCTAGAACCGAAAATAGCAGCTGGTCACCGCAATCCCACGGGCACAGTATGCCGCAAGTATCGTTTCAAATTATCCGGACTAGACCGTGTCATGCGACTACGATTCCCCATTGCTGTTGCCCGATAGGTCTACAGTAGCAATGGCCGGAAGATATGAAACACTATTTGTCAGGGACTGCCGCTCCTTACTGGACCGTGGATTGAATCAATCGCACTCGCCCACCCGTTTCTGTGTACTTGCCGGTGCGGTTCATGGTCGTAGTCCATGAATGGATTGCAAGCCTTGGCTAAGATACGGGCATCGCCGAATTGCAGTAAAGTGATTCGGGAAGGGAAATCATCTTGGACGACGTATTCTCGTCGTGCTGCTGTAGCGGATCCCAAGAGTAGATCGCGTTATGCGGTCAGCAATAATTCATGCGGGACCCCAGCTCATAACTCCGACCTGCATGGACTAGAAAAGGAGTGACCATAAATTCCAGAGGAATCATGCCTCCACAATTTCACGGCGCAGAAAAGCCCCTGGGCACAAGTAAAAAGCTTCGAAGCTGCCTTAATTTCGCAGGTGTCTTGCAGGCTATCGACTTCCGCCTCCTGTACAAAATTGACGCAGGGGAAATCCGTCAAAAGACTCTTTAATGAATATACAAAACATCCTTCCGATGCCACTCTCGCGATATTGCCAGATTCCGTGAGGAATGCAGGAAAAACTGCTTCGATCTAGAAAAGGATTGGAACCACACGCACCATCGGATTAGAATTACCCGTTCAGATTGGCCGTATCCTCCTTCATGCAGGCCTCCTGCAGATTATGTTTTCCAAATTTAAGATCAAATTACATCCGAAGCTTAGTCCGCAAGTGCGTCTTGCTGTGTGGCAGGAACATCTTCCTGGCTGCGACAAGGCCGACCTGTTATCCTTGTTGTTTGTATCCTCCTCTATATTCTCACTCTTATATTGGCCCGGACTGCGTGAGGATGATAGAAGGGAAGGGCACTTGCTTTGAGCCAAAGTGGGCAGGCATGGTGAATTTGTTGAATTAGCTGACAGTCTTATTGAAAGCAGAATCGAATTCGCTCTCTATACCCTGTCTCGTGGCAATGAGCCTTTCGCGCTCTTGTGCCACGAGCCCTCCACTCATTGACATAGGCTATGGAAACGTCTCTTGATGTCTACAAGTCAGTTGAGTCATTTGCGTTGCAAACTTATCCAATCATCTGTGCATGCGACACTCTTCACATCTTGGTCTGCCTTCCCTGGCCTACGCTTCGTACACGATTTCCACGGACCGCCATCCATATCCTTGAATCCAGGCCCGTTTCCAACCTGACTATGGATGAAGAGACTAGTCTTGCTAAAATACTAGGTACCACCATCTTCCGAATTGCGATATTCTCTCTTCGCGCAATACCCTAGATCATCAAAGCGTGTGAGACCTGTAAACAGAAGACAGAATGCGCATCGCTTGACTTGGCATCATTCCTGGTCTTCAAACTGCTTTTGCTCACGTCTGACAAGACTTAGACCACGGCTACCGGCGCAACGACTAGCATGGGGGAAGCGCGTGCCTAGCATCATGAGAATGGATGGGTGTTCTACCTGGAATATGCCGCAATCTTCATCAGTGAAATGCGGATTATTCGTTGCTTCATCATTGTAGTGTATCATAGAATGGAGGTATTGCTTCGGTACAGATGGCTTTACTTCCTTGGATTGGCTTTACCTGGTGTCGACGACAAGGTTAGTCTTATAGCATCCTTTGGACCTTTGATGACAGTTTCACAAATGTGGAAGCTTCTATGATTATACCTCTAAATCTGGCATTATCCCTCACCTTCGATTTCTTGCCTTCATGTTTAGCAGGTGCCAAGTCAACAGAGCAAATAATGAGCTTTTGGTCGTACATTGCCATACTACCGGATGCACAAATGGTCGTTATTGGTAGCGCATTCCACTGTATCATCACTTCCATGCCACAGGGGAAATTCTAGTCTGCTAAGAGGAAATTGTTGATTTGGATGCTCGTGTCATTTTGACAGTCCTGGTCTACTGCACCTTCGTATACGATCCCACCGGAACAATTAAATCTGGGTGAGCGAATCAGCTGGGGCAAAAGAGGAGTCTCGAATAATGTAGACATGGCTCGTAGTGGTTGTATGAGGTAGCACTAGCGCAGAAAGGCTGTGATCTTGTAATAGAATGGGAATCCTTGTGGTAACGGAAATGGCGAGGTTGCCGTATAGTTTCAGCAAGGTGTACTTACTAAACCCAGACCCTATTGCTTCATGAGGAACATAGGGATATAACTCTAGATGTGACCTGTTTAGAGGAGGAAAGCAGCCCCAAGCACATTTCACACGACAGAAAGGACCGCCACGCCCGCCCAAGCGCGAAGTACATATCACCGCTGAGGGATGGCGCCCCGTAGTCGTTATGTGCCACCAACACATCGCTTCTTCGACAGTTTGTCTATTAATTTTCTCTGCTTACGGTGATTGCCATCGAAACAAGCAAAAATTCGCCTTAGCATTCTCCAACGTGTCTTCTATTCCTTCACGCCTGCAGACTATGTCGAATTGCGAGCGAGGTGTGCCAGTCTCCACCTCTACGAATCTCATCTGCTATGTGAGTAGCGATTGTGCGAAAATCATGGGTAGAGGATATTCTAATATCATTCTCGGTCGCGACATTGCAGAGATTTGAATCGACATTTTTGGACTTTGCGGGGTTGGGAGCGAGGATACTGGGTATGACTTGGCCTGTAGGCAGCTCATCGGTTTCTGGGTCAAGACGAGCGAGACCACCTGGGTTGATATTGGGACTCAGCATCACTTGGCCTGCTCGGGAGGGTTCAATTTCTAGGCTGTAGCGACCTTCATCTGTGAGTTCCTTCATTTTCCCATAGCTGTGGGTGTGCGGGTCTATTGCATAGCAACGGCTACGTAAGCATGCATTTGTGGGGAAGTCTGTCAGTAGCTTATCTGTTTTTGAAGGGGCTTGTTGCGATTTCGGCGATTGTCGGATCAAGGATGATGGATATGGAAGGGTTCCTTGCGCTTGGCGATTCTTGGTGTTTCTTGGGAGTATGGGTCTTGGTCGCTGTGCTGCTAGCCTCCTCGCCTGTAGCCTACATCGCTGCGAGACCATCTGGTCTGTCATTATGTCACCGTTTTCAGAGGAAGTGGATTGGAAGTAGAGACTGATAAAGTTGCCAAGGACGAGGGCGTGCATGTCAAGTATTGGTTTGCTTCATACCTTGGGAGTGTTGATATCTGGACAAAGACTGACCAAAGAAGTGTTGAAGGGAAACACGAATGTTCTAGTCAAAGCTCTAGTTCTTGATTGAGAAACATGATGAATCAAGATATTGGTAGCAAACAGTATTGCCCGAGACTCGGAGTCGAAATTGTGACAATGGGCAAGTAAGTTTATCACACTCCTAACCTAAAGCTGTAGCCTTGGTAAGCTTTAGGTCAGGTCTGGAGTATCGTACTTCCAGGCACCAAAACCTTCTGTTACACAATGTACTCATGTGTGGCGAAGAGGCAAACGATGGGATAGCGAAAAGTTCAATACATCGGCAGAAGTCGAGCTGTCCTGCAACTTCGATATTCTAATCACAGTCCGGGAATGTGACGGGCTGCGTGCCGTGTCGAAGTAGAGAGACCTGGGACATGAGGTGTTTGGTTGAAAATGATGCGATTCGTTGGAGGATAAGTACTTCATACATTGGTCCATCTGTATCAAAGGGCTTTACCAACACCAATTCTTCCATATGAACACCTGATGATGCCGCCATCTCGCGAAGATTACTGTATCACTCTGTCCTGTGTGAAGGCCGCTTGATATCCCTATCCATGACCAACGGTCGTCGCCGCGCTCGCGCAAATGCTTCAGCTGCTAATGGCGAATTGCTCTCGGTACGGATAACACTTCCTACTGACATAAAGAACCTAGCCACCAAACAAGTATCAGCGGTATTTGGATTACGCAGAGGATACTGCAATGATCTGTCAGTTGGACGAGATCTCGCAAAGCCATACCCAAAGGTTGCCCCAGAACCCAGCATGTACTGTCCCAGCGTCCTCATAGGCCCATTCGGTCCACCCCCGTATCTGATAATGGTCAATCCACCTTTGTGTTGTCTTAGCCCCTCTGAGAAGCCATAAAGGAGTGGTCTTGCGGAGTATTACCATATAAGAAGCCCATGATCAATCCCACAGCTAGTGAACGAAAGAGTATCAGCGAAAAGTGGCAGAGGGATCCTAGCGCGGTTTCATACAGCCTCCAAGCATCGCTCCCATTTTCCCTATTAATGTCAGCGACTGCTAGTACCCAAGCCCTGAGGGGGCGTTCGAGGCCTTACACTTGTCGAAAGTGGATGGACCGTGGCCTCTCCCTCCAGCATTCGATGGCATTGGCGGCATATTGACGGTAGTATCAGGCTATCCCGCAAGATATATTGGGGTGCACCAGCATCTGCGGACGTGGATAATGCGTCTCTGCTGCACGCCTCCACGCTTCGCCGTAAGCGTTCAGGCTTGCTCGGCTCCACTTCGGCCCGCAAGCCCGAGAGCAGTCACGTGCACGGCTCTTCTGGCCTTCTCGTGGTGAACCTAATCCTTAAAAGCCACACGACGACTGAATTGAAAACAATGTGAGCAGAGCAAAGCATCGATACCTGTCCTACTTGACAACACTTTGCTGCGAACCCCCACCGATTGGGCGTGGCATGGCTATTGGTCCCGCATGGCATTCGCTAGCGTATGTCTCGACTCGCGTTCCCGAAAAACCAACGTCTCTCCTAACGACCCCTCAAAAAGACCCATCCGAAACATCGCCAACAGTCGACTCCCATATCATTTCGCCCTCGACCAACGACTTGCACCTGCTTCCTTGCCTTCTGGCTAGCCTTTGCATGTTCATACCGGTCTTCAGCAGCACCTCGGCTTCCAGCACAAAAACCTGCTTGTGGTCGTCCGACATCAATCCTTTTCTGTAATACCATCAAGCACCGCCGGCCGATTCAATATCCGATCTGTCTTGGGTGCATCATTCGAATGAGGAAACCAAATTCGATCCAACCCACGTCATCTCGCATTCGACGCCTACAGCGGCGCTTGTTTCAGCGACGTGGGATATCAGGCGAAGGTCATCAAAAAAGAAATTGGAGAATCAGAAGAACTTTCATATAAATTTAAGAGTCCACAAGGCGTTCCTGTAATACCGATGACTGCCGTAGCTTCTCCACCTAGCTTTCAGCCTTTGCCGCGATGGAATTCTGGTGATGAAAGAGAAGGACTCGATGCTATGAGCGCAGAGGACGTAACCCGGATTTTCATGCCCCGCAAGAGCGCACCGCGTACGAATTCAGCATCTTCAATGGCTTCCTCCTCCTCATCGTCGTCTTCTACCTCTGCGTCGACCGCTCCTTCCACTGCCCCTCAAACCAATGGCGACCCTCCTATAACCACGGCCAGCAACAACGAGCAAGGAGGGTGGGGACAACGGAAGAAAGCAGGTCGAGGGATGTGGCCAAATTCCAAGGCCGAACCAGTATCAGGGCTTTCAACAGCGCGATCTCAAGCTCTTCCTACTCCTTCATCTGGCCAGTCCGCGGCCTCCACTATGAATACCGCTATACATCAGCCTTCTCCAATTCTGCCATCACAGAGCAGGCCACAATCGCAACAAAATGGATCGAGAGCAGATCAGCTATCAACTTCGGCGGATGCATCAGCCATATTAGCTCTGCTACCGATGACCGGCACCTTTGAACGGAAACAAATTGTGGTACCATTCTTTCCTGAAGTATTGAGGATTGGACGGCAAACAAATGCAAAGACGGTACCTACCGCGGTCAATGGCTACTTCGATTCAAAAGTGCTCTCGAGACAACATGCCGAGGTATGGGGTGACAGAAACGGGAAGATCTGGATTAGAGATGTAAAATCCTCGAACGGCACATTTGTTAATGGAGTCAGACTTTCTCCAGAGAACAGAGACTCAGAGCCACACGAACTTCGGGAGCAAGATACCTTGGAATTAGGAATCGATATTGTTAGCGAAGATCAGAAGAGCATCGTCCATCATAAGGTCTCTGCCAAGGTGGAGCTTGCAGGTATATACCCGAATCAGCCAAGTCTGCTGGAAATGGACAATCCCAACGCGGGCAATGCAATTCTAGGAGAACCGATGAGCCAGCAATTGTCACAGATGCGGGGCCGAGGAGCCAATCAAGGTCCGATAGGCAGCAATGGTCGCATGTCCGGCCCAGCCAATATGGCCAGCAATAACGCAAACATGATGGGCCCGCACAGGCAGATGAATTTGTGGATGGGCCCAATCACAATCGAGCAGGTGGTCAAAAGGCTTACAGTAAGTCGAACGCCACATCACGATGTAGTATACCATCTAATAGCTCTCCCAGTCCGAACTCAAATCAGCGAAACAACAGTCGCAAGATCTTCATCGCACTGGCGATTTTTTTGACACTCTTTTGAGGTTACAGCCCGGTGAGGAACCTCCAAAATCACTACCGAAAGTCGCAACGGAAGAAAAGCAGACAAATGGTGTCCCTCCACCAGCCCAATTAGACCCCATATCACCCTTCTCGCAGCCTCCAGCCCCACCACCTCAACAGCCTCTCCCTGAGAAGCCGGGTGTTACTCGGTTCCCCGTTCCTGTCCCAAATACTCCAGAATTGCCAAACCAGCCAGCATTGAAGAGGGCAGATACCGAAAGGTCGAGATCAGCGCTGAATTCTCCGACACGAGCCGAAAGCGGTCAAATAATATCATTGGTGGAAGCATTGAAGATCAAAACTCACGAGCTAGATTCGAAAGTCGACTATATCAAGTCGCTTGAGGTTGATTTGGCGCGGGAAAAGCAAAGACGTGAAATCGCTGAGAAGAAGCTGTCAGGCGACCGTCTTACCCGGCCAAATTATGATAGCAATGGTGCCGTAGAAGAGGAGGCATTTGAGCCACCATTGGACTCTATGGAAACGATGGAGCACGGTATGCCAAACGGCTATGTTGCGGACGACGGGAATGAGAAGGCGCTATCGAGGTCAGCATCGACTTCGACGATAAGAAATGATAAAGATCTCGGACGACCCAACGAAGACGCATCTGGCCTTGCAGCACGATTACAAGCCCAGTTGGATCTGAGGATCAGAGAAATGAACGAAATGAAAATACTTATGGAGTCGTACAGACAGAGGACGGAGAAAGCAGAAGAGGGCCGAAGAAGTCTGGCGGAAATGGTGGAAAACATTCGAGCTGGTGGCGACAAGAGCGCCATACCAGCTATGAATGATGACGATCCTACCCTCGTCGATAGCCAGGCTAATGGCAGCATCATGTCAACGAAGCCGACACAATCACGGGACCTAGACCGCAGCTCATCGTTCGCGCAGCTAGCTCACCGTCAACCAAACGGCAGCGCTGCGACGGGGAACTTGCACTCAGAGATCGAGAAGACAGTATCGAACGTATTGCAGCAGCACCAAAGAGAATGGGGTGGTCCTGGCGGAGGCGGTCGCATGCTGCAAAGTGCACCTTACGTGTCAATGGTCGGCGTTGTACTGATCGGTGTGGGAATCATGACCTGGCTCAACGGCTGGCAGCCAGGTGGCGACAAATGAAGCATACATAGGCTTTGGCAGCATTACTTGGGTTGTGCCATGGTAGCACCGGAGCGAGCTAGGGACGTCACTTGGAGGGAAAGCATTTGCGGTGGAGTTGGTTTACGCTTCTTGGGGTTCTTGTGTTACGACCGCATTGCGAGGGTTTGATGAGATACACCTGCTAGGTTTAGCAATACATACATATTGTTTTCTTTCTGTATGGTAAGGGACTGTGAATCGAAGTCATGGGTAAATGGAATGCAGCTTGTCAGATTATGCAACGTCTTCGCTTCTCATCTTCAACCATCGATGATCGAGCAAGAGATTCAAACAGCCTGATGATGGGTCTCAAAGTTGGCTGTCTTGAATCCCCGAGATACAGTCTGAGAAGGTGACTTATTGTAGGTTCGCAACACTATATATATATCATGCATATATCGTTCCACAAAGTGTGTACACTAATCTATCACGATAACGAGAAAGCGAAAAACAATAAACCGGTGATGGAGGTACAAATGGCTCAGCGCTAAAACCCTGTATATATTGGGGGGGACAGTCGACAAGTGCGATGAAGACCCCATTCGTTCCCCTACTTTGAACCCAGCCACGATTTCACTCTATTTCAAAAACATCAATCGCAGGGCCGTCCTCCATATATTCGCCATGCATAACGCCGTGCACATAAGCATCGCCAACGAGTGTGTAGGCACCGGTCGCCAAGCGACGAAGGACCAATGGTACTTCTGAGCCAAGGATGATGCATACCAGATCTCCCGATTGCATATGTCCTGGACCAAGGCCCAGATGTCCTTGGTTCGTGGTGAAGGCTCTCCGCTGGTTTGCGGTACGATACATGGCGTACATGTAGGGTGTCACATTGTCTTGGTACCAATGGTTTATGTTCGTGACGCCCTCCGGCGGCCGAACGTGGCCACGGAGGATCTGGTATGACTCCTGCAATACCTGGCCCCTTTGTTTCCATTTGAGGGTTTCCGGCTTCCTGAAGGCGATTGGTATCTGCCAGATATTTTCTTCTGAGATGTTGGAATTGATTGCGTGTAGACGCGAAAGATCTTCAAAGTCCGCAAACCATCTATGCATGGCTTCTGGAGAGTCAAGCATCTGCTTAGAGTTCCAGATTTGGCCTATAGAAGTGACTTCCCCCACTTTCATGCCATCCAAAACGATCATCCTTGGTTGGTCCTCGTTTCTGTCAAAGCAGTTGCTCGCTAAGGATGTCCCCGCTGCGGAAAACGCACGGTCGTCTGAGAATCCTTTTGTAATTGGAGTCATCGACATAGGACGGGTCCAATCTGGAACCCAAGAAGGCAGCACGGCTGCGTTCTTTGAACCTGAGTCTTGAGCGTGGAAGAGAACGTTCAAGCCTCCAGACCTGATCAAGGCTCGGGCAACTTCCATGAAGACTTCTTCGTAATCTTTCGAGTAGTCTACACATATCGAGAGCTCCTCCCAATCAGTAGCCATGGCTGAAAGTGCGAAAACCATGTCCCTTGGATTCGACGCGCGGGTATGCTGACGACAGACTTCTAGGAGTTGAAGAAGAGGCTTCTTTGCATTCGGTCCACAATATATTCTTTTATAAAGATATGATCCGTTCACGAAGTAATTCGATTGATCAACGGCTTCTTTGAGACTTCGCCATTTGACATCACTCTCGTTCCTCGACGCATAACCGAACCTTTGTAGCAGCCAATAACCGGCGAAGAAAAGATGCCAATTCATAGAAATCCTTCCACATGTAAAGATAAGGACCTTAGCCAGAGCTACCTCTTGCATGATCCAAACGCGTCGCCAGAAATCGCGCCCAAAGAGTTTGATTAGTGGTGAGATGGGCATCTTGTCTGCTGCTCTAGTTCTCGATGCGAGCCTTGTTTCGAGTTGGCATACTGTTTCGTCGTGGCAGCCATTTAATATCTCAGGCAAGGTACCATACGACAGGACTTCCTGGCCTATGTCGGAGATCCATTGCATGGCAAGATCACTTTTATCGACGGATGGCCCCAGCCAAGCAATCACCACGTTAGCATGATCATATAATGAGCACATACGCGGGACCTGAACGCTTTTCTCCTCTACGTCTCCTTGATTGATACAGACCGCATCGATCCAGACATGCCCACAATTCAACGATTTCTCGAGATGCCTGAGTGCATTCTCTAAATTCTTTGTGATTTGGAGCATCTGTCCATTGACTCCAAGGAAAGAAGGCGGCTGGGCAGCGCCAAACACGTACGACAAAGCCGCGTAGGTGGGCTTATCATCCAAAGATACATGTTCGAGATGGCAAGATAACGGCTGCAATTCTTTTGGAATGCCATTATCAAGTGGTGGAAGCAAACGAAGAAGTCGAATTTCGTTTCTTGCAGGATCTAGCGGCCAATAGTGGAAGCGCGGCCTCGTCCTCAAGTTCTCGCTCATCTCCTTGGGTGGCTTTGGGGAGAGACGAAAGAAAGAAGAAATTGAGCATGAGAGGATGGCCGCAAGATTTGGGTATTGTTGGCTCTGGATTTTGAGAACGAGGGATAGACAGCAAAGGACAATGCAGCATGGACTTTCATACATACTACACACTTCATTACGCTCAGACGCCCAAATCCCTGATCTCTTAGCCATAAAGACGAAACCCGCACACCACACCACTTTACCATCCTACAGTAGCTCGTCCTGACGAATGTCATTGGCCGGGAGCGCTCCATCATGCACAGAAGGTAAACGGGGCAAGGCCGATCTATATTAGAAGCGAAACGCATCAGGTTCATGCAACATCGGACGCAATGTAAGCCTATCAACGAAACTATTGGGAAGACTAATGCAAACAGTACATCGAAGGATCGGAAAGAGCCAAGCCTCAAACTCTCGGCTAATCCATAGGGGGCTAAGCCGAAGGCAGGGGTGGAGGTCGACGCTGCCCATTTTTCGAGCTCCAAAGCGCTAACCTCATGAGATGCTGCAACGTGGGACCACTTATTCGAGATGATGTAAATAGGCTCGGCGGCTATCATTGCATTGATTAGCGTGTAAATATATATTTCTGCCAAGCTTTGCGCGGCGATGATTAGGTGTATTTACGGTGCGTACCCAGTGGAGCCATGTTGCCACCAGTGAACCATCATTATGCCATCGGAGAAATGGGCAAATGAACAGTTGCTCTATTGCAACAACATTCGTATGTCGATTGCGGAGGAGTGGCAACAGGTCGCTTGATATATGCTTCGCAACGCGGCACTGCTTGACCATGCCAAGCTCTGGAAATATCTTCCAGAGCGCGATAATGCGTACCGTGGCCAAAGGTTCGTAGGGAGGTCGAGCTCGGCGACGCCGTCGATTGCATCCACCTTTCTTAGCAACAAGACTGTGCAGTCCTGTGCATTCTGAGCACGACAAACTATAAAGGCGACACTACTGAAACTGATCAAGGTAGTCCCATCAAGATGGATTCCAACATCTTACGTTTTCAAAGCGCACGGATGCGTAGGTGGCCAGGCTCACAAGGATCTCCCTCGCTCCGTCGAGCATCTCGAGACTGTCGACAAGTTGCTTATCTGCAATGAAAGCCTTCGTTCAAGGATTGCGAACGCGTTCCCGGGCCGTAGCATGCTCTCAGAAAGGGCGGCTGCGATGCTGAAGTAGCACGATGAGAAAGCCTGGGGGTCGCCACTATATCACTTGACGAGTAAATTGTGTCAATTCTCGCATAGAATTGGTCAACGCATCTTAGATTCTTTTCCCTGGCCGTCAACTACTCTTCGAATAGGTATGTGAAAGCACATCAAACCCGAACCATCTCCAGTCTCCAAAGCAGTCTGGGGTATCTTATGGTAAGCGCAGGTCTTATGTTTATTGACTCCTCGCGTCAATTCAAGACCATTTTTGATGATTTTAAGCGGCTTAGCAAGTACTTTGGAGCGTATGATATTCCTAGTGGCATGCAACATCTTGAAAGTAACGAGTTGGTTGTGATACCCGATCACCGCCAAGGCTTATTCGCGTCGAATTTCTCTTGGCATGTGGAGCATAAGTGTACTAGCACTTGGACTTTTGAGCGGTCCTTTGACTTTCAAGCTCGTCTTCCTGCGCCTATATGGATTCATATCTTTACATCAACAGAAAATTGCGGTTGCATCGACAAGCAATCCAACGAGAAACTTGCGAACGCCGCAGGTCATCGTCGACATAGCGCGCCCGGTCATGCGTGCAAGCGACTTCGACTTCGATATTGGGGATTTTGGTAAAATCTTCTCTCAATAGCAGCAACACGCCGACCCCTAAAAACAAGAAAGACCAGTGGCAGAGCATGTGGATGTCGCTTTTGCACTCGTGGCCGTATTAGACTGCACTTAGCGCGACGTGTCTAGTATGTTATAGGTAAACGGCACTTGGATGTTGCCATCTTACATGGATTGTATCTCGAGTGAGATCTCCGAAACAATTGGTATTTGGGTTGGACGAAATTTATTGGTAACATCAATGATGCCGACAATATACACAGAATTCGCGAAGCAAGAACGAAAGGTCTCACTTGCATCCTCTTTCTCGCTCAAATCGTTCTTGATTTTGATAAAGAATTCAACAGCCTCGTCAACGACGCAGCTGGCCTTCACCCTTTCGTTCCTTCATCTCCCGCTTTATGCGTAATTTTCTCCAGCATTGCTTGCGCTTCGTCCATAATCAACACCCCATTACTCGTTCCAATACGCTCTGCACCAGCTTCCATCATAACAACGCAATCACTGACGGTCTTCACCCCTCCCGACGCCTTGACCTTCATGCCATCACCAACTACACTCTTCATCAGTCTCACATTCTCTGCCGTCGCGCCCTGGCCATTAAATCCTGTGCTTGTCTTCACGAAGTCTGCTCTCGCTGCTTCGGCAACCTTACAGCCGGCTATTATCTCACGTCGAGATAGTTGTGATGTTTCCAATATCACTTTCAAGATGAATGGATGAGGGGCCATGTTCCGGATATCTACGATTTCGGAAAAGACCTCTGAATGATGTCCCTTTTTGAGAAGCGGCCAGTTGATGACCATGTCAAGCTCTCTAGCCCCTGCTCCCATGGCCCGCGCTACTTCGCTGCGCTTTGATCAGCCTTTCAATTTGGGGTTTTATGAGACTTTGGTATTCACGTTTCTTTCTGCGATAGTGACTGTGTCCCTTCGTGAAACCCTACTACACAAGCTACAACGACGCCACTATCTTGGAGGTTCTCAACAGCACGCGGGACCCACTCGAGGCGTACGCAGACCGACTATTTGCAGAATGAGCATTGTTTGGAGTGGAGTCGGTGTTGAAGGTGAAATTGCATAATATGTGTTGAGGAATTTATGGTGCATGAAACGGCGTACTTTAAATAGGTGCTTCCTAGCCTCTACACATAGTCAGTCAATATCCTCCTGGGTTGCCCCAAGCTTCAGGATGGTATGGTCGATAGTGTCAGCGAAGGCTGGGCTGCCAACAGCGGGTACTTTGTATTCTGGGAATCGGCCTGGTAGGGCCTGCTCGGCCTCATCGAAGATAGCGATCCAATCATCCTGCGTATATCTGGTTGTCATTGCGTAGACACTTTTTAATTTGGTCGTTTCAGATGGGTCATGAACATCTCTGCACTCACATTGGAGTATTGGAAAAAAGTCTTTGGCTTCATGTCATATGTTCGTTGAGTTTGAGCTCTACTAACTTATGGTTCTTTGATTGAAGTTATATCCGAGGGTTCTTGATCCCTTTACAGACGACCTAGTTCTAGGGGATGGCCCGCTGTGGCGGCTCATGACGTTGACTGCTTGAAGCGTGATTAGAAATACGCACGCTCAGCCCGGTTGAGGTCAGAATAAAGTTAATCGCCCTCCTCGGGGATTTTCTCCACTATCAGATGGCGTTATCAGACGAATTCTGCCGGAGAAACCTATTATTGCAAAGCGCTTTTCAACGGCAGAGGAGAAAAAGCATGGAGTGCAGATTTCTCAAAGACATTGGCGGTCCTCGGCTGGCAAAATACAACTTTGGATATCAAGTCCCATAACGCTTCAGCTTGAGACCTGGCATTCATCCTAGAGCACTCTCCACTTCAGGGCTCAGAAGCCTATTAGCCAAGTCCAGTCCAAGTTTCAATGCCATCTCCTTTGCTCACAGCCCTCGATTCCGAGGGACACATCCATCTGGTGATTGGCTCTAATCCATTAGCCAGCGCCAGATGCGCGAAGAGCATTGAAGTGGGCGCGAAGCCGGTGGTCATCGCCTCAGCAGACGCAGATGTCCATTATGTCCTAGCAAAGCGAATCGAGAACGGAGATGTCAAGTGGGAAAAGAAATCCTTCGAGGATGCCGACATATCAACATTAGGAAGGGACGAGGTTGATAACGTGGTGGACGCAGTGTATGTAACGTCTGGCGGGAAGAGCACCTCGAGTGAGCATGATTTTTCTTCAGCAATGGAATTTTAGTTGAAAGGCTGAGTTTGAAATAGGCACGCACATCTCCAGCCTCTGCAGACGCATGCGAATACCAGTCAACGTGGTCGACGCTCCTAATTTATGCACCTTTACACTCCTCTCTACGCACTCCGATGGACCTCTGCATGTAGGCATTACCACATCTGGCAAAGGTTGCATGCTTGCGTCAAGGATACGGCGAGAGATCGCTTCATTATTACCGGCCAACTTCGGCGCCGCAATAGAACGACTAGGCACAGTACGGCGCAGAATTATTGAGGAAGACCATCGCACTTATCAAGCCTACGAGGCAACGGCGGAGGCGGATGATGATGACGCAGCAGCACAAAGGCCCACATTCAACAGACTGGTCTCGGAATTCGACCAAGATGCGGCAAGAGGACGGCGCATGCGCTGGCTATCTCAGATCTGCGAATACTGGCCTCTGAAACGGCTTGCATCGATTACGGATGGGGATATTGAGACTATTCTACAATCGTACACTACAGCCAACGATCTCATCCCGCCTACTCTCGACGCAACGTCTTTGGACGGACGCAATCGTCTCCAACCACAGATCATGCTCGCCGGCTCCGGACCTGGCAACCCCTCGCTCCTAACACTAGCAACCCACCGCGCGATTCAAACCGCCTCCGTAATCTTAGCAGACAAGCTTGTCCCTGCACCCGTGCTGGAACTCATCCCGCGCAGGACACCCGTCCATATCGCTCGCAAGTTTCCCGGCAACGCTGAAGCAGCCCAGGAGGAACTCCTTTCGCTCGGCCTCGAAGCGTTGCGGAAAGGTCATACCGTACTGAGACTCAAGCAAGGAGATCCATACATCTATGGTCGAGGCGCAGAAGAGTATGCTTTCTTTCGCGAGAAGGGGTACACGCCCCTGGTTCTGCCGGGCATCACGAGCGCACTTTCGGCGCCGTTGTTCGCTGCTATCCCATCAACACATCGCAGCGTGGCTGATCAGGTCCTCATATGTACGGGCACCGGACGGAAAGGCGCTGCACCTGATCCGCCGTCGTACATACCTACGCAGACTGTGATTTTCCTAATGTCGTTGCATAGACTTTCTTCGCTCATCGATGCATTGACAGGAGCTGCTCCTGCCACTGAATCAAAGAACAGGCCTCAGCCTTGGCCACAAGAGACCCCTTGTGCGGTCATCGAGCGAGCTTCCTGTCCAGATCAGCGCGTGGTTCGAAGCACACTCCACCATATTTGCGCAGCAATCGAGGAAGAAGGCAGCAGACCTCCCGGTTTACTCGTCGTTGGATGGAGTTGTAAGGTTTTAGTGGACATGAAGGGAAAGGGGAAATGGATTGTCGAAGAGGGTTTTCCAGGCTTTGATGCGCTGGATCCAGGGGCAAACTCTGTCGAAGCTCTAGTGAGAGAGACGCATATTGGTGAAGAGTCGGACAATAAAATGTTGCTGCATCGCGACTGAATATCTGTTCACAGTATGTGATTCTGCTGGCTATATTGAGTACATATTCAATCATATAAAATGTCACTCTTTGGGCTCTTGACTTGCAACAGCTGCCAACCGTTGTCAAACCAGCTAGCAAAATGAACGGTTTTGAAGCCTAATCCAAGCTTTTAGGGTTGCGTCTCGCTAAATTTTGTGCGGGGAACCGTTGGAGTCTTGCTCTACAACGTGGAAACGTCCACCTGGACTACAAGCGCCGCCGAACCCGTTCCTCCCAGCGTCCATGCTTACCCCACTTCTGACACTCCCAAGTATCGAGATCTGGGCGTGACCTGCTCGAGCTCCCCCGCAGTTGTGCCCCTAACCAACCTCAAGCTGTGATGTACTAATCCTTGACTCTCTCACACCTCTAATCAAGCTTCACGAAGCTGCATTGACGGCTCTGCTTCGGCTCTGACCCAGCTTAACGCCAAAGTCTTCATCATGCTCACGCGACGGCTCCTCCTACGTCCTCAAACATCCTCTTCCTTCCTCCGCACCTTCACCACCACCACCGCCCGCCAACGCACCCCTTCCCTCGGCGACGTTACGCCTAATGGCGCCTCTGAGTTCGACAAGCGACAAGGCGAGTTTCGAACCAAAGTGCGTGAAGCCGAAAAGGCAAAGAAAGAACAAGATAGTCAGTCATCAGTGCCTGTCTCCAAAACCCCCACAGCACCCTACAATGCCGTTCTCGGCGCAGCTCCCACCACTCCCACAGCGAGTGATGCGAGCTCTGCCGCCTCTGATATTGGTCATGTGGCATTGGGCTCACTGTCTACGCATGATACAGAAGCCGCGCGCCAAAACGCTTCACAGCACGAAACGAGCAAGCGAAAAGGGGCGTTGAGTAGCTTGATCTACGGCACGCATGAGGGTCAACAGATGGACCAGGAGATTGAGAAGAGCTTTAGTCAGGTTTTAGCGAGGGGGAAGTATGTGCATAGCATTGTACTCCACAGCGTGAAGCCGGACAAAGTGGATGAGTATGTGAAGTTGGTGGGGGATTGGTATCCGAAGGTGGCTGGCATACAGAAGAACCACGTAAACCTTGTCGGAAGCTGGAGGACCGAGGTAGGAGATTGTGATACATTTGGTAGGCTCCTACTCAATTGCAGTGGACCGAAGAACGACTGACCACAAAAGTGCACATATGGGAATACGAACGTTATCATGGCTACCACGCCTCCCTCCATTCCATACAGCACCACCCCGACTTCCCCGCCTTCGACGCCGAACTCAAGAAACTCATAACCAACAAACAAAGCTCGCTGATGCAAGAATTCTCCTTCTGGCCCACCTCACCCCCTCGCCAACTAGGCGGCCTCTTCGAGCTCCGCTCCTACACTCTACACCCCGGCAACCTCCTCGAATGGGAAACACACTGGCGGCGAGGATTGAATGCAAGAAAAGAAGTCATGGAGGGCGTGGGCGCTTGGTTCGTGCAAGTCGGCGATCTGAACACTGTGCATCATCTGTGGCAGTTTGCGAACCTGGAGGAGCGCAAGGCGAGGAGGGAGATGTCGTGGGGGGTGGAGGGGTGGGGCGATACGGTGCACAAGACCGTGCCGTTGATACAGACGATGAAGAGTCGGATCCTGATTCCGATGCCGTGGAGTCCTGTTGCTTGAGCGAGCATCGTCCGTGATTTATGGTTTCAAAGGCAGCGAGCTATGCTACACCTTTGCGGCTTTAGCGAAAGCCCTATTGCTGTATTCTTCAACGAGGTAACAGCTGTAACACCAGATTTTTGGCGTTTGTAATCTTGAAAACAAGGCCTGATTGTTGACTTCATAGCTACCAGGAGACATCGCCTGCTGTACTAATAGCATGACTTGTACAATTTGCTGAGTGCATCAAGTATCACCTAGAGTGACATAAACTAGAAAAGAGGCCAAATAGCACTGGACATCGAGTCTGTCTAAAGTCTGCAGGCGAAATGCCAAGTATTTTTTTCCCGCAGCAGCTTCAATATAAACCCCGGTAATGTTTCAATTAGAAAAACCCTACTTCATGAAACATGGATCATGTTGGCTAACTTGATACATATAGTCAAAGTAAGTACTTGATGGTTTTGAGGTCATGATAGCTTTATTAGCAAAGCAGGCATGGGAGATATTGTGGACTTTACTAGGTAGGAATGTCTTATGTGATAATTTTTATTTTTGAGTGGTGAATGGGGAGAAGGGTTGTGAGGCTTGTTATTGTACGGAGTACGTTAGGTGAGATCGAGGGGATTGTGTTGAAGAAGGGTCTTGGTTAATCAAGTACGTTCAAAAGGAGCCCAACCTAATGGTTAGCCTTGCCGCGACTTCTAGATTTTGGTCTATTCGATTTGAAGCTGCTATTCAACCCAAATGCAACACATTTGCTCATGAGCTGACATGGGATTGGAGAGATCAGAATGCATATAATTACCAAAGATCTGTATCTATGCAACATGCTGTTACACAAGCGCTATTAGCTGTATCATCGCTGGGAATGCAAAATGCAACCTCTACCTTGGTGGACCTCTAATGCGCCTTTACAGCATTGTCACCAACCGGCTGAATCCTCGCCATCATCTCCTCCTTGGTAATGAGATGATCGATCCTCTCCAATAAGCCTAGCAAACTCTTCATGCTCCCACTCCACTCATTGAGCACCTCATCAGCATCCCTCGTCTTGGCAAACGTGACAACTCTGGCAGGCCTATCAATCTTGGCATACACTGTCTTTGCCGTTACCAGTGAGCTGATATAGCCCTCAGTCTCGTCTTCATCCAGATCCAGTAGTTGCGTAAGACGGTGCATTTGGATGCGTGTGTAGTACTTGGCTACCACACGGACGTTGTGTTCAATGACGCGCTTGCGAAGATCTTGCCACCGCGTGTGGGCTTTGGGGTCCTCCTGATCCTCGGTGGCAGAGAATACATCGGTGGAACAGAGGTGCGGGCCGAAGCGCTCTGAAACGATGGGCCAGCGCATGATTTCGGGAATGGTGAAAGTCTTGAGTAATTGTTTTTCTTCAGGGACTAAAGAGTTGCGGGTGTCTGAGTTGATGCGGTGTAGAAGGTCGGATTGTTCATTATCGTGAGGTGCAAGGAGGACGAAGAAAATGACTCGTTGAAGTACCTGAGACTCATTAGATGACGGCGCTTGATCATAAAATCATACACGGATCGAGAATCTCTTACTGCGTGAAGCTGCTCTGGGTTCTCTTCGACTGACTCGGTGTCCAAAACTTGCCGGTAGTGCTTGCATGCATCTAGATATTTGTCCTCATGCTTGGCTAATGTAATCTGCTGCTCGTAGTACCGTAGCTTCAGGTCGGTGACATCGTCTTCCTTCTCAAGCGGCGGATCGTCCATGCTCCGGTTCTTCTCCTTTTCTTCCCGCTCCTTCTTGTCTTTTTCTATCTGTTCCGGCGTCCGCTTTGGCTTCCTCGTGAAGAACTTGATACCGATCTTTCGACTTAAAATACCAGCTTGTGTCCAGTCCCCTTTCTCGATGCACAAGGCCACTTGCTCCAGGATGAACTCGGTCTTTTCCCTTCGCTCCATAGAGCCGAAAGTTTCCACTTGTAGCTCGCATAGAATATCGGCTGCTGCATTGAGGTCGCCTTGCTCTTTCTTCATGTCCGACAGTATACGCGTGACTCTCGCCCGTTCTACTTCAACGAAGATCTACGCCTTCATGTTAATGTCAGATCCGGGCTTCTCTATCGGAATGGCCCACCTTGCCCTCTGTGACCGTCCGTAATGTCTCGATCAGCGACAGCTTTTTCTCAGTGTCGGGTGCTTCGTTGAAAAAGGACATGGCGACCTGTACCATCTTGGTCGTCGCTTGTTTGAGCTGGCCATGCTTCTTCGAGAGCAGCAGTATCTGCTCGTTCAGCAAGCCCCAGTCGCCAGAATCCTTAGATATTGTGATTATGGCGACCAAAAGTCTCGAGGTTGATGCGAGATCTGATGCCTGTACGGGAAGACGTGTCAGATCAATAACTTTGCCATCGTAGCGCCTCTCAAAACTGACCTGTCGTGTGTGCTTTTCAAGGGATGATAGCTTCTCCAGTGCTGCTGTAACATTTTCCTGGCGCCATGAATGTCAGTAGTTGATGAGTCAAGGCGTCGCCGAGGCTTTTGTTACCTTAGCAATGTCTTGAGCCTCTGGTATCTGTTTGTCCGTTTCCTTCGTGTAGTCCTTTTCAGGTTTGAAAAGCTGCCCGTCTGCCATGCTAGTAGATAACGAATGTTAATGGCGTTTTAGACTCGATGGGATATATGAGATCAAGATATGAAGTCGGCTTGAACTTTTGTATCTACTGAGCGAGGAATCAGCTCGGAAGCTCTGACGAGTAGCGCCAAATGTAAGCGCGAACAACTAGCGCGTGCACGCCGAATTACACGCAGACTTGCCGAGGGTGCCGTCTTCTGCTGACCACAGTAATCAGATGTAGGAAAAGCTGTTCCAAGTGTGCAGCACTATTGGTGAATATGAGTCTTCCATGGCATTGATGAACCACGCGTGTATCTCGTTCCGCATGCTCCTGTTTCAAGTGGATCTGAGCTCGAGATGAACATATATGGACCTAATTACAAACATACAGAAGAGTATCTTGTCCAATCGCTTCTCGCAATTATCTAGAACAAATCGCGATATCACTTTCTACGAGTAAGACAACAAGATTTCCAAAGCACTAGCTGTGTCAAGGGATCAGACGGAGTCCAGCTCCTTTCTCGACAACGGATAGCGTTAGATTCAGATACTTGACTCGATACAACCCACTCCAAACAGTGTCTCAAAACACAGCTCTTGCAGAAAACCTAGCATATAGTCGGCAGCAACAACGCCCTACCGTAGCTCATGCCTCAGGCTTGACAACGAAGGGACTCATCAGGCTCTACGAAGCTCAAGTTGTACGCTCTCTTTGGGATTTCAAGTAGGAGAATTATAATCTTTGGATGCTCATTCCCTTTACTCAAGTCCGTTGCTCGTCTCCTGGGTTTGTAGCACACGCCTTCGAACTGAGGAACGCCCAGAAATCTACCTCGCTTATACCAGCATAGAGTTATCTTGCTTGCAGGTATTCCCCTTGAGAGATCATTGCAAGGGGATTGTCCCGAAGCAAGTACAGAATTGGTGCTCAAGCGCATATATCAACGTCGTATACCGTTTCAACTACGCACTCTTAGCAAAATGTTCGCACCTCTGTTGATGGCGCTTTTATTGATGGCCCGCTCGGGAATGGCGAGATATATGATGTATCTGACAGGGTCTGAAAACTCGAAGGTCCTAAGATCGACACTGTGCTGAACATTATGTAGGCAACATAACTTTGTGCCTGAGAAGTCTCTTGTATCAGATATCACACATGTTGCTCTCGCCTTTATGGGTCCTGCATACTTTAATCAAGAGGAGGCGTCTGCCTTCCCTCTCTTTACTACTGTCGAGACTGTACGGTCACACTTTCCTCGTGGCACGGCTATCATGGTAGCTATTGGGGGCTGGGGTGATACTGAAGGTTTCGAGATTGCAGCGGCGACGGATGGTAGTCGCAAGCTATTCGCACAAAGTGTGAAGAACATGGTGGAGATTACTGGGGCAGACGGTACACCTACAATGACATTACATGGTGCCGAAGGTTTGCCTTCTGACGCTTGATAGGCATTGATCTGGACTGGGAGTACCCAGGGTAGGTTATCAGGTCCCGGTTAGTCTTGTACAGTGAAATCCATGCGTTGATTGACCTATCGATAGCGGTAATGGCGAAGACTACAAAAAGATTCCAAATTCGGAGAAAGCCTGGGAAATAGACGCCTACCCATTGTTACTAGCAGAAATACGCTTCGCCCTACGGCCCCAAAAGCTGTTGTCAGCTGCTGTACCGGGACTTCGCAGAGACATGCTCGCCTTCACCAAGGATACAGTCCCCTTGATAAGCGCATCCTTGGATTTCTTCAATATCATGACATACGATCTAATGAACCGAAGAGACAACATCACCAAACATCACACCGGCATCACTCTATCCTTGGACGCCATCAACGCCTACGAGGAAAGAGGTCTCCCTGTCGAGAAGATGAATCTCGGCTTCGCATTCTACATCAAATGGTACAAAACCGCTTCCCATAGCGGATGCAAACAGAATCCCGTCGGCTGCAAGACGACACTGATGGAAGATCCCCTCACAGGTGCTGATCTGGGACAAGCGGGCGCGTTCTCATGGCATGACCCTGTTCCTCAAGAGCTGGCAGCATCGTATAAGAGAGCGATGGCCCACGGCAAGTATGATAGCGAACAGGGCGGTCATTTCTACTGGGATTCCGAGGAACAGCTTTGGTGGAGCTGGGATACGCCGGGAGCCATTGCGAAGAAATTTCCAGCGATTATGGAGGAGAAGAAGCTGGGGGGTGCGTTTGCGTGGGGGCTGGGCGAGGATGCTGATCACTTTGTACATCTCAAGGCTTTGACGGCTGAGATGAAGAGATATGGAAAGGGGCGTAAGGGAGCGAAGTCCACTACTCATGACTCAGGAGCCCTTAGGAGATCATCACCGCAAGACGAGTTGTAAGTAGTTTTAGTTTACTGCCACGCATTAAGCAACACTGGGATGCTTTTGGGTATATTGACAGCCAATGAACGCGTCATCTCGATCGTTACCAACACCTTGGTAAGGTTTATCGAACATTGACATGATCCCAAGTTGTATCTTTTCAAGCTTTTATACTTGTGACCATCTGTGAATTACCACAGTCTTCCCTTGACTTACTGGTGATGATATACAGCAGCTCCCCCACTGCGGTAGGCAATGTGCGGATTCAAGGAGATACAGATTTCCGCCCTACGTTTGATGGTGTTTCTGGAAACTGTCAATCATGGGTTCCTGGGTGGTCTCGAAGCCATGGTTGGGCAACGGTGGCGTCCAAACCCTGCCATGTCTGCATGTCTGGCATATCAGCCATTATCTTGCGCTTCTCTGATCGCTGTTTACGCACTCAAACGGTCGAATGTTTCGGGATAACGGGTTTGGAGAGAATTCGTTCATGAGAACTGGATTTCATGGTCAAGTCTTTTCACACCATACCATACCTGTGGTGAAATATATAGGGGCGAGGGTATCATGCATATCTCTACATGGCCACGCCAATTGCAGCCTATCAGTAGTCATCTTCAAGAACCTTCCGCTTTTGCTTCTCCTTCTTCGGTCTTTCGCGAAACACAGCCCTCGGTTTCCTGGGCACAGGAATCTCCCGCACATCCTCCATGTCCTCAGCGCCAGCATCAAGGATATCTTGCGATCGTGCTTTGACCTTCTTCAAACCAACCCGTATGTTCCTGGGGACCCTAGTTTTGGCACCAAGCGCCCACAGGTCTCCCCACTTGGATTTGCGGGCATCACGGTAAGCTTGTTTGCTGAAAGACCTGGGCACGGTCCATCGTTCAATCTTGCCCGAAGGCGTGCAAAGATCCAGGACGACATGCCCACGTCTTTTGATCGGTGGGAGGATGGCGCGTGGCAGGCTTAAAGTATTGGGTCCTGATACGCTGGACTCGGAACCCTTGTCTTGATCATCTGCGAATTCGGTTTCAACACCCGTCTCCTCGTATCCTGAAAATGCAGCCTCGGTAGCAGGTTGGCCTTGGAGGATGTGATCAGTCTGGCGTTGATCAACGCCTCGTTGTAAAGCTACATAGCTGAATGAGATATCTTCATGATTCCGATCGCGACCTCCGAGGATACGCTGTAAATAAGGTGGGCGGACAAAACGTTGCGAAAAATGGCAATAATCTTTTCTACCTTGACTTCGGCCGGCGGTAATGTACATGGGGCATTTTCCATGGTTCGTGCAGGGAGCAACAATCATGCCACTCTCCTTAGGTCCAAAGCGGTTTTGAGAGGCATCTTCGATGGTGTGCTCCACTTCTTCGGCGCCAGGCGATACAACATGATACTTCAAAAGCGTCTCTCTCGCACCAGCTATCAGCTCAAAGCCCCGGGGTACACCTTTCTCAATCAAGGCTAACACCCCTCCATTGGGGTCGAGTAAAGACCAAAAATTCTGCACTTGGGTTTTACGCATATAGTCTTCTTTCAGAGTCCATAGAGTATGAGGTGCTAGAATGAGATCATACTGCTTCCTGGGTTGAGGGTTGTTGATTTCGAGAGAGGGATGATCCCTTGATGGCTCATAGTCTGGTAGACGGGGAATGAAGGTTGTATCATCCAACAGATGGCTGGCACGATTCCGTAGAGCAGCTGACCCAGTCACCACAGTCGACTTGCCGAAGGGTACAGATTCGCGGAGCGATGCTTTACCAGGATGCATGAGCTCCCACTCCGCACGCAGCATTTCCCTCCAAGCAAGGACGCCCGCTCCTCCAGCACCAGCGTCTAGGACGCGTGGCCCGCCCGGCTTTTGCATAAGATCGCGTAGCCATTTGGATCCTAAGCGCTTGCGAGTTTCAACCAAGATACTCATGATGGTCACATAAGCTCCAGGCATTATCGCAGCCATGTAGGCGTTACCTTCCATTTCACCCATTTGAGGTTGAGAAGCCAACAGTGCGACCGGCTGTTGCTTTAAATTGGGCCTTGAAATGGTTGCTGTTGAATTCGGCAGTCCGGGACCGCCAAATGTCTTGTGGGACACCTCTGCCAATTGCTTATTAGAGGCATCTGATAGCAGAGCAGTGACCGGATCGACAACAGTATCTTTAGATATGTAAATGGTGGCGGGTGAAGTGCCAAATCGACCAGCCGTCGTAAAGGGGTGTGTTCTCACAGCATCCCCATTCTCGTACTCACCGCTCTCCTCCTCAGCATCATCCTCGTCTTTGTCCTCACGTATACGACTTTCAAGTAAAAGGTCATCTTCGAGCATTTCTTCATCAATGGTTTCTTCAAGCTCTGGGCCCTGATGCTCGCTAGACTGAGACTTTGCGGACTCAGCAGCGGCAGCGGCAGCGGCAGCTGCAGCAGCAGTATGCTGAAATGCTGCTATACGACTTTGGAAGTCTTCATCCATTTCTGATGTTTCCACCTCGACAATATCCTCCGCTCCCACATCCTCTTCCGGCTCCTCTTCCATTTGCCCCTCCTCGAAGACGACTTCTTCAAGCTCGCCGTCGGCATTCTCTCGCATGAGGGCATTGCTTGGCAACGCTTCCTCCTCAATCCCTTGAAGCAGGTCGACATCCTCTGGCAACGTGGTAGCCGTTGGTGGACCATACAGCCTTTCATAGATTGCATATTCCTCAGACGACAGGAAATTGTCGGGCAGGGTTTCTCCAAACGTCTGTCGTGCCTGTCGTACTATCGTCTCCATCTGTGCTGAGCTCCTTGATATATCTGTCTCGCGTAGCTCGCCATGCTCGACAGATGCTCTGAGCACTCGCTCAGTAGTGAAGACGCGTTTGCAAGGCTGGAGTCCTCCTCGATTACCATGTTGATTCCATAGTTTACCTCCATGCCTGGGTATTCGAGCTGATGAGGCAAATCCGTTGAGGAAAAGGGATTGAAGATGGGAGGAGCATGACTGGCATATTCGCTGTCTTGTAAGAAGAACGCGCATGCTATACCTGTGTCGAGACCGTGCTATGGTTCAGTATGCAAGTTCCAGATATCTAGAGTAGGTAAAGTACATAAGAGCTGCCACAAATAGACTAGCGCCAAAGGTCGATATCTTATCGCCGTTCGGAAATCCCAAATTAGGTACACCGGCATCCCAACGACCCTACATACTTGTCCCATACTCTTCTAATTCGCAGTCATCATGGCTTCCAAAGCAACTAGATTCCGTTGCCTTTTCGCTCCTCCTCTCCCTACCGTCCGCCCTTCCCTCCAGACCACCCGCACCTTCGCCACCGCGGTCTCCGAACCAACCGAGCCCACTGCCCCTCTCACATCTACCACCCGCCGGTCACCTACAACCTTCAGGGACCGTCTCAACGCGGGACCATCTCTCCAAGACTTCACATCACCTCCCCCACCCGAAGATGAAGCGCCGCCACTCCGCACCGCAATGGTCGGCCCCGCAGGCAAGCAGAAAGAGATTACACGACTGCCAAGCTGGCTGCAGACGCCGATACCTAACAATGCGAATTACAAAAGCATAAAGCGGGATCTTAGAGGACTGAATCTACATACAGTGTGTGAAGAAGCCCGATGTCCGAATATCAGCGATTGCTGGGGCGGGTCGGACAAGAGCGTTGCCACGGCTACCATCATGTTAATGGGCGACACCTGCACTCGAGGCTGTCGATTCTGCTCCGTGAAGACCTCAAAAGCCCCACCACCCTTAGACCCCCACGAGCCCGAGCATACAGCTGAAGCATTAAAGCGCTGGGGCTTAGGATACGTAGTGCTCACATCCGTCGACAGAGACGACCTAGCAGACGGCGGAGCGAACCACTTCGCCGAAACGATAATAAAAATCAAAAGCAAAGCGCCTGGCATGCTCGTCGAAGCCCTGACAGGCGACTATGCTGGCGATCTGGGCATGGTATCTAAAGTCGCCACCAGCGGTCTTGACGTCTACGCGCACAATGTCGAAACAGTCGAAGAACTCACGCCCATGGTCCGCGACCGAAGGGCAAAATTCCGACAGAGTCTAAGTGTGCTTGAGCATGCTAAAGAAGCTAAAGCAGGCCTTATTACAAAAACCTCCATCATGCTTGGTCTGGGCGAAACAGAGCCACAGCTCTGGGAGACTCTGCGGGAATTGCGCAACGTGGATGTTGATGTCGTGACGTTTGGGCAATATATGCGTCCCACAAAGCGTCATATGCCTGTTCATACCTATGTCACGCCTGCGGTTTTTGAAATATGGCGGCAGCGAGCCCTCGATATGGGGTTCCTGTATTGTGCCAGTGGGCCGCTGGTTAGGAGCTCGTATAAAGCTGGAGAAGCCTTCATTGAGAATGTGATTAAGAAAAGGGCAGGGCAGAGTCAGAGCGCATTGGCGGATGCGGAGATGGCTGGGAGTATGGATGGCACGATCAATGTGTGATGTTTGTAGGAAGTCAAGGCATCCGAAAAGGCGTTTTTATTTGGGTTGGGCATTGTACGCATTTGATGCATTTCGGGCGTAGGGGCCGCTCATTAAAGGCATTCTTCAACAGTGCGGAGCTCCCGAGTGATATTTTGAAGGCGTCTTGTGAATACTCAAGATCTGGAAGATTGGAGGACTCGGATCGAATCTGCAACATCATCGAGCTGATTGTGTCATGGAGTGCCCGTAAAACGTCATGATTGAGCACACACCCGCAGGTGATATGTGTGTAGAGATTAAACAATACCATTCTTTATAGATATACCTCGCACCAAATTACCACCACTAATCCTCCGTCCCCTTTCGTACCAATCTTTTCCTTCACCTCATGAATCGCTCAATTGATGCAGCATGTGAACCATGTGCTTAGGAGATACTTGGCAAACAGCAATGGATATCATCGCAGAGCGTACAAAGCGAGTGGATGCTTCCCCACCCCCAAGACCATGCTTTCCCCTATGACCTACCTTCATTCACCCTTCCCACATATTAGTTGGCACCTTGCCCGTCGATTAAGAGATGCCTACGCCCTGTCCCTCGTAAAAGAAGACCTATCCCCATCAATACCTTCGACCGCGGTCTCCTTATCCACAACAAAGCTGCCCCTATCTCTCGTACTCTTTTTCCTCCCAAATCTTCCACCACCACTTCTCTTCTCCTTCCTTCCGCCCGATAGAGACGCCGCGCCGCCGGCGCATAGCATCACCATTGCGAGGAAGTAGCATACGACTGCTGTCCACATGAAGCCGAAGTTGTAGCGGCCGAGGCTGGCGGTCGTGCCGTTTGAGCGGAAGTTGTCGCGGCCTTTGACGTATGCAGCGCTATGGGAGCGAGATATGTTAGTGATGAAAGAATGGATGGATTTGCATCATGAAAGGAAGCTGGGGGAAGGGACGAGGGGGAACGTACGTCATTAGAGCGGCGGTGATGGTTTGGAAGAAGAGGGCGACGGAGCAGAGTGCGCTGTCGGCGAAACTGACGATTTTGCTGCAGATGGCTAGGATGCCGAGGATGAGGGCCAGGGCGGCGAAGAAGCCGCCGATGAGGACGAAGGCGAACATGAAGCGCGTTAGATAGTAGTATTGATGTGTACTGCCGTTTTCCATTAGCAAAGACAGACTTCCACGACGCGCAAGGGTTGGGAGAGCTATTTCTCTGTGGCATACCCAACAAATTGCTTTGGTACACCAGTCTCCGAGCCAAAGTTTCTAGGAGGGTCGAAAGCGTATGCCGGATGTACTTTCGGACACAAATTGTGTCCGTCTGTGACACCGCACGCATTCCAGAAGGTCCATCGTGTCAGAGCTGCTGCGCCGGGGATGCCGGAGGTGTCGGCTTGGAGGAAGTAGAATTTGTTTGTAGGATTGTGGTCGACGCCGCCGGCGATGAGGACGAGGAGGGTGAGGAGAAGTCCGCCTGCGATTAGCATAAGAGAGACGATTGCCAGGACGGGTCCTAAGGCTTTGTTAGAGGTGGTGTTTCGGATGTCTGGTGGTTTAGTAGCTCACTGGCTGGTGTCATCCTTGCGGTTGTTTACCGGAGAGCTGGGGTACCCCTAGGCTATCAAAGTGTGTTGTCAGCACCCATTGAGGGAACAAGATCAGATGATAACGCGCAAACTCACCAGACACGAGCACGCACAGATTTGGACGTCGTCGGAGGAAACGTCGAGGGTGTATTGTGCAGGGGGATGAAATGAGGAGCTGTGGCTGACATGGCCGCTAGCGTTCTGCGAAAGTTTGGATAGGTCACGTTCTCGGCTTGCTGTCAATATTCAGGCCCAATTTCCCTGTTTTGCTGGGCATCCCGGCCTATCCGCTACGGGCTCTTTGGACATGTTCTACGTCATTTGGACTCTGGGCGACAGCGAGCTTTGCTCTGCTTGGCGCGATTGCTACTACTGATTGATGTTGAAGCCACTCAAATCTTTTGGTCCTACAGCCGAAGGTGATTAAAAGGGATAAAGATGGCGCATTCTTGTTGCTATGGGAATTCCTTTCTCTAGCGCGTCGGTTCCGGGCCACTTGCGTTTGATACATGTACGACCACGTCACGCATGGAAATGCACCTAATGTCAAAGGTTCGTTGAGTGAGTGATGTCGGCGACTGTGTGGCCTCCCATTAGTCATGAGGATCTCATCAAGGAAGAGGAGAATACTCTGGTAATGCTAAAGACTCACCAGGACACAGATCTTGTCGTTGATTCCTCGTAGGCAGCCGAACTCGAATGGCTTCTCAACCTCCTGCAAGAAAGCCTCGCATCTCTGAAGGAAGGTCTGCAAGAATGCGTTGCTTTGTTAGCGCCTAGAGAGCCTGGATCAACGCTCGCTCTGTCTTCGTTGCGATCCGAGAGCGTCAAAGGTTTCGTTACTAGGATTGGCACTCGCATTGTCAAAGGCGTAAGTGGCTTTCCATCAAGCACAGATGATCGGATGAGAACATCGTAGAAGCACACTACCATTGCACCGCTTGCATGCTCGCGGTTTTGCTTGAGCACCTTGCTATTGCGCCGCTTGTATTGGCCTAGCGAATCAAAAGATATCTCTCAACATAAAAGTCGAAATATCTCTCTGACATAGCGCTTTTTATTCCAGTCATTATACTTTTTCACAGAGCTTACACAAGCGGTAGGATATCAACCTCCGCCTCGCCACACTTCCCCCACCGCGCTCTCTTCCCTCCTACCCAATCCATGTCCAAAACCCACTGCCGTTACCTCAGCTATCCAGCCTCCTCACTTTACTCAACCAAGCCCTCGACATCATTGACATCTCCGCCTGGACCGGCGACCCTCACAACGGCTCTTTTATCGCCGGTCAACTGAAGCTCCTAGCAGACACTCTCGATGAAGCACGGCAAACCCTCAAAGGCGGGGAGGACGTAGCCGGTGGGAAATGGTGGGAATTGCCACCCGATGAATCGACATTTTCGACACCATTACCACACAATCTGTCCTTCCATCTTTCGATAGCGGACGCTGCTCTCATACTCAACATCCGCACTGTAGTCCCTCCGTCAGCGCCAGATTCCTCACTTACAGGCCTCTCGATCCGTACACGACTAGGTCTGCGTCCGCGACCACCCGCCCACGATGAGCTAGATCAGGTCTTTCAGTATCGTGGCGAGGAAGTTACAGTGAAGGAGAAGGTCAGGGTCGAGAGTCAGGACCCTAGCTTGATGGCTGTGATGGCCAAGCTGAGTGCATTGGGGCACGCAGTTGCGGGATGGAGGCTTAGGGTTAGCGTAGTGATGGGCGAAGATGGTGAAGCAGAGTGATTCGAGGTTTGTGGACGATTCATCGACACTTTGCTGAAACCATGTCACCTGTGAACACAATCATGACAGGCCCGGAAACCTCTTGGTTGGGACCTCTTGAGAGATCTAGTCAAACTCTCCTGGGATTCCGATGGATCCATGGTATGAGTATGAGGTGGTGATCGCTTGAAGTTTTTCGAGTTGGACTGTTGTCGAGCCTCGGAATAATTGTTCAGGATGATTGCAGGGCAAGACGTGCAAACTTACAATCATTCGAACATAAAGTCTAGCTGAGCTTGGACTGTTGCGGAGACGCTATGGTATAAGCCACAGTCTTCTGACGAGCATATAGCTTTAGATCATACTCGTTCAAACCTAGGATGGTCTGATATCGGTGGATACTAAGCTGTAGACCCGATATTTCTACAGTTGGCTATCAAGCTACTTGTCCTAAGGGAGCATATCTGAGCGCCATGTTGATATCTCAGGAGATATTGGTACAACAGAAAGATTTTTCAGTAAAGTACAGATGTTGCAAGCCAGTCCGAGGAGCAGAAAGGGGTGAGGTTCGAGTGCGGCCTCCATTCCGCGAACACAGGGCCAAGCTTTTATCTCTACATGGCAATAGCTCGAAGCTTTGTATTTACTGAATTCGATGCGAGAAGGATGCATATTGATCGAAGAAGCAGCACCAGGTTATCGTCATGGCAGAGATACAGCAGCCCCAGCTGAACTGGGAAGCGTCGGCTACAACTACACACCCACAGATCTCTTCATCCTTGCCACCAGAAGTCGAGACATGCCTGAAGAATGCAAGATTTGTACATCTACTTCCCCACGACTACCTTTTGGCTATATTGACTGCGCATGATAGCTACATCTGGCAACATGCGATGCCATGTACCCTCACATCTCGCTCATGAATTACACTTATCTCCCTTCAACGCCTTTCAATCCGAATCCAGTGATCATCATGACGACAAACCCTTCTTCAAAGAAGACACTCAATCTATTGAATAATCCTCGAGTCTCTCTCCTAGTCCATGACTGGGTCTCTCACCGCCCTCCAACACGCAATCCAGACCCCACCAGAGAAGGGTCCCCGCCACCGCAAGCAACACGATCGAGCCTGGCAAGCTTACTTCTGAATATGAACACCAGCGCCTTGAGCAGCATTAGCGCGACTATCAATGGCGAAGCAGTGATGGTCGATCAGGACAGTGCGGAAGAGAAGTGGTGCAAAGAGAAGCATCTGGAAAACAATACCTTTGGGGATCAGGCGAGTGAGGAGAGCGGGTTTTCGAGATCCCCAACACAGGTACCTACGGAGGGTGATGGAGGGGCAAGTTGTTATATCGAGGGAGAAGAGGTGAGGGTGGTCATCGTTAGGGTCAGAGAGGGGCGAATAGCGGATTGGAAGGGAGGGGTGAAGGATTGGCGTTTGGCTTCTCAAGACAGTGGGGATTTGCGAGGCAGGCATGGTTTGGTTAATGGGGCTTCATGAATGACGGGAACGGCTGGTTACGATTGCATAGCTACGGGCGTATTGTACGAGAGCAGGGTCAACAAATGACAGGAGCAACAGCTATGTATCAAAATGGATCTGGCGAGGAATCCTGCGTCACCTTGCAGAAAACCTTGGCGCGTCAACCATGGAATCGCGTTTTCGAATTCATGCGCGTGATGATCTGGTTCCCACTACGAATCATTAAGTTTGCTTCAGCCCCAGGAAAATCAAGCTGTCGCTGCATTCAAAATTGAGAATGGTGTACATTCGCCAAAAGAGACTGGAGGGTCTCAAGCAATACAAGTACGCCGGTGTGGACCACTCATTAACATCAAGATACATCCTCAAGCCATTCTACAACAATGTCGTTATCAACTGCTTCCCCATGTCCATGGCGCCCAATGCCATTACGCTCTCCGGTTTCGCTTTCGTCGTCTTGAATTTCCTAACACTACTATGGTACAACCCGACCCTCGACCAGGATATGCCAAGGTGGGTGTACGCTTCTTGGTCCATTGGATTATTTCTCTACCAAACATTCGATGCCGTCGATGGAACGCAGGCCAGAAGAACACATCAGAGCGGACCACTGGGAGAGTTGTTTGACCACGGCGTGGATGCGTGCAATACGGTGCTTGAGGTGCTGCTCTTCGCTGCTGCTATGAATTTGGGCCAGAGTTGGTACACTGTACTGACACTGTTTGGCTGTAAGTGATCCTCCAGCAACCTTTGCAATGTGCTGACCAGACCTTCGTAGCTACACTTACATTCTACATCCAAACGTGGGACGAATACTACACGCAAACCTTGACCCTTGGCGTGGTCTCAGGCCCTGTGGAAGGAATTCTGACGCTTTGCATTGTATATGCGATCACTGCTGTCAAAGGGGGAGGGAGCTTCTGGCAACAATCTCTGTTGCAAACCATCGGAGTTGCCAAGCATGGGATCATACCAGATTACATTTATGACATGCCCTGGAACCAGTGGTACATGGTTTATGGAGGCCTTGTTCTTGTCGCTAACACTGTGCAAAGGTAGATTCTCCATGCGTCTTATCTCAGATATTCTTTCAAGGCTAACCGATATCTCACAGCGCCTTACATGTCATGCAAGTCCAGCGAGAACAGAAGAAGCCCGTTGAAAAGCCACTCTACGGCCTCATCCCATACTTCGCAGCCTCGGCTCAAGTCGCTCTTTACCTGTACCTAAACCCTGTTATTCTCAATCACCATCTGATACCCTTCGTCTTCTATGCTGGACTTGTCAACGCTTACTCCGTGGGCATGATGATTATCGCTCACTTGACCAAGGACCCAGATTTTCCCATGCAGAACGTGCTTGTACTGCCTTTGGGTCTTGCAGTAGTGGACTCATTGGGACCTTTTATCGGACTCTGGCCCAGCGCTTTGGGCTCTTCGACGTATCAGATTGCATTCGTTTTCATGTTGCTGGGCCTGGGTGTGGGAGTCTACGGCAGCTTCGTCGTAAGCAGATTGCCATGAATTATTCACGGATGCTGACAACTTGTAGTACGATATCATCACCACGATTTGTGATTACCTTGACATTTGGTGCCTGACGATCAAGCACCCTTACAACGAGAAGGAAGAGGCTAAGAAAGTCAAGTAAAGGAGATTGGTGAGCAAGGGAGAGCGTCATTTCCTTCTTTGGGTCACTCAGACAGAGGCATACAGCTGTAGCGGTCTTGGTTTACTGATATGATACCACAAAGCGATATTACATTTCTAGCGCCGATTAGATGGTTCATCTTTTGCGGCATGGACAGATCGCTCTTCTATCAATTATTCATTATTAATGGACCCAAGACGCCGTTCGCTATGCGTCGATAACCAGATCTCCCTAGAACGGGACATCCATGTCCTCTACCGAGACCTCTTTCTCTTCCTTCCTACCATCACTACCCTCCACACAATCCTTCACAAACCCCACAACAGCATCTAACCAGGGCTTCTGACTTGGTACAAAATGGCCCCCAGGATGCACCACAACATTCCCCTCCCCACCCTCACAAACCCTCACCAACTCCCTCCCCCTCACCTCATCCACAACCACATCCACCTGCCCCAACACATGCAACACTTTCGTCCGGATCTCCGGCTCATAAAACCCCCTGTACAAAGCCCCAGGCGCGCGAAATCCACTATAACAAACAGCAAACTTCAACGGGCCCTGCACGAAAGCTTCCCCCTCCCCATCTCCCGCCAAAAAGCTAGACGGATACTCCATCCCTCCCTCCCTCTCAGCCCGTCTAAACGCTTCAAGCCGAGGAGCGCCCTCCAGCAAACTCGCCACCATCGCCGCCGCAGCCGCTCCCTGGCTAAACCCCACCACGCCCTCAAACGGTCCCTTCTCCTGTATACATCGCGCGATGGCTTCCATACCCTTTTCCAACCCTTCATACACCACCCCTCCATCAAGAGCACTATCTTTCCGCCGCCACCACCCGTATGCTTCTGGCGCTTCCTCCGCAGGTGAGTCTGCAGTGGAGGGAGGGTGGCCGGGTATGTCTGCCAGGGGGAGCTTGTGCGGTGCGGGGGCGTAGGTTAGGAGGAGGGTGTAGCGGGGGGAGGGGAATTGGCGGAGGAGGGCTTTGTGGAGGGCGCGGGTTTTGGCGTGGAAGAGGGGGGGGGATTGGGTGT
>JAABUK010000882.1_pt1 | contig 60509 bp, 70 predicted proteins | sample 5559141 | NCBI WGS metagenome assembly JAABUK01 (sample SAMN10711869, study PRJNA513367) | rock metagenome | isolation source: Antarctica rocks | place: Antarctica: Victoria Land, Pudding Butte nord | collected 2016-01-03
CGTGCAGGAAGTCCATCAGTCAAGCCATCAGCGATCAAGACGACTCCAACTGGATTAAACCTGAAGTGGATCCTGTAAAAGAGGAGGAAGACCGCCTGAGAAGTATTGAAAGAACTAAGGCAGGATTTAAGCGCAGGGGAGCAGCACAATCAGTGCAAGAGAAATACCGACAGGGTCACGTTAAGTCCCTGAAGTGAATATGGCTGATCTGGTGGTTGCCAGACATGCAATTTCAGTTTTGACAATGAAACTTGGACTACACATCCCTCATCAGCAGTAGGGTCTTAGGGGACTGTTGTAGTGACTGCATGCTGGACTTTATGTTTGTGTCTTGTGTGCAAATGTCAGAGCAGTCACTGGTGTTATTGTGATGTATAACCAATAAGTTACAGCAGACCAGACCACCACACATGACTAACAATTTAGCTGTTTCAAGAGTTTAGGACTTCTCCTTTCCCTCTGCACTACAGGGTATGGTCATAGCTCCGGTCTGCTGCCTTAGAGGGCTCCCGTTATGATGGCTGAGGAGCATAACTTTTTGTTTTTCTTTTCTAGTTGTATCAAGTAGGTAGGGTCAGCCAATGAAGGGGTTGACATTCAAGACATCACAAGTGTATTCACATATCAGTGACTGAATCAGGTCATGCCAACAAGGTCGTAGGACTTGGATGTTGAGCTATTGGTGAATGGATTGTTTGTAGCCGAACATCACATGGTTCATTTGACACTGCTGTCTACCTAATCTCTTGACTTGAGTGCACATCAACAGTCAGACTTTGGACAGCTACATTTGCCCACCACCTGCTGGTAAAAACAAAGCTGAACAACACTGAGCAACATACACTGGACTAATCCAGCAACCTGACTACTCATGTTGCATCTTTTGAACTCAACTGAACAGCTCTATAGGCTAGCATATGAGCTAGTAAGCAGATTTTCATTTGAACCATTGGTTCCACCAGGCACAGAAGCGCCCAATGTAAATCATCAAAGAGATTGAGCTGGACTGATGCACAGACAAGTGTTGTTCAGCTGAGGCACTCGCTGTCCTCGCTCTAATGTCCATGGGCCAACTCAATGTCTGCAAACTGATACAGTGTAGTGTCTGGATATTTTCTGGGAGACAGGGCACCTGCTGACGCTGCTGCTAAATCCTCTTGGCTTGCAACACCCTGCTGTCTGTTGCTTACGCCATTTGCCTCGACCCCTTGGGACTCATCAGATTCATTACCATTCATCTGATCAGAGGCCACAAACGCGGACTGGCCTTGGTCACATAACTGATGATGACTGTGCGTGCCAGCATGGCAACATGGAAGTGGTTCACACTGTACAGACAAGTTCTGCGCCTCACCACCTGCATGCAGTAGCATGCTGGTCAAAGACCACAGTACATACTGTGACTTGCTGGCACAATGCTGACACACGCCTAACGTGTTACGTGCTTGTAACAGTCCAGCTCACACTGCAGAGGAGAAACAGAGCAGTATAACCGACCAAGAAGTCAAAATGTGGAAATAAAGAGGAGGCAGTGCCAACCACAGACTCGGGTGACTCACTGGTATTTTGGTACATGCTCTAGCCTTGCATAGCGCGTCTAGATTTCTGCGAGGAGGAATGCAGGCGGGAAGCATTGCTGCCTGTGGGAGAGACAGGTTGAATGGTGCCATTGATGACATCTGGGCCCATGCAACATGCAATGTATGAGGTCCATGACCGCCTAGGACTGCCTGCATGCACCCGAAAAGAGCTCAGCAGACAGCCACAGACAGCCACAGGACCTACTTGCTGTTGCAAAGAATAGATCAGAATTTAATGTCTGAGCGGTGTCCCTCACATGAGCACATGACTTAAATGAGATTGGGCTGTGGTGGGCTGTGATCCAAACGTTCTGCCCCCCCAGGCCGTGTAAGTACACATCCCCCAGCCAAAAGTGAGCATTCTGAGGCTGTAAAGCCAAGAATGCTTTAAATGCATGCTGCATTCAGCATGTCATATCGCAGCATTAGCTTTGGTACCAGCAGGCAGTACCAGGACTAGCAGGCCTGCCCACATGTTGTCAGACGTTTCAGATGCCTAAGAGCATACTCATACTCAACTGGCTTGCCTGGCTACACCACAGAAATGACAGCGCACATTGACACATCTGCTTGCCAGGCCCTAGACACACAGAAAGCCTTTTGGCTTAGTATTGAACAGCCTGGTTTTTAATGTTGGGAAATCTGTTTTCTTAGTGGTAACAAGCCTCCCTTCCATAGCGTGTTAGAAAGCCTGTGTCTGCACTGACCTAAGCAGGAGCAGCTGGGGTGCACTACGACAAAATAGCAGCCTTGTACAGATCAAGCTATAAGCTTGCTACACAATGCAACACAGCAGCATGTACAGCAGGATCTGTAGTTACAGCATCATACTTAGCGCGCTTGTCAAGGACTTGGCTCGGGCAAGGAGAGGACTGCGTTCATGCTGCTCACTGGAGCCCCTGCTTTCCAACTGGTGCTCATCTTCAGCCAGGCTGCCTAGCCCCTGAAGCTGCCTGCCTGCTAGGTCCCCTTGAGAGGCTGCCCTCTGCCTTGCATGCAGGAAGCCTGCAGCAGCGACAGCAGGGGTGAAGATGCTACCATGTCCTGCTGAGGATGCAGGTGGGTTCATGCAGATGTGCTGCCAATTGATGTTTGCAATTTTGGGGTGTTTGTTGGCCTGGACAGCCCCTGCAACAGGCGAAGGGCTTGTTCTGTCACAAGCCCTTCAATAGTCAAGCTTTTGCAGTTGGAAAACACACAAAATGTAGGTCTCCCAAACATGCTGCCATATGTAACAGCATGACAGGCAGCGTCTTGAATACTTGGAGTAGCGTGCCAACATGTGCATCACATGCAAACTCAAAACTTGACAAGAGCCGATGCCCCCTCACAGGGAAGGGCCTTAGCCTTGGCAGTGATGTGGATTTATGCCGACAACCAATGGGGTATGGCATGTACAATAGGCTAATCACAACTGCATTGAATTAAACGCAAAACGAATTGGTCTGCATCGACACAGAGCAGAAGTACTGCCAGATGCCAACAAAATATGCTCATGGTGCAATGCCTTGCTGGTACTACACATGGACCAACTCAGGCTGTATGCACTTGACTCTAGGGGAACACATGAGTCTGGTGAATCAACATATGAATGCACAAATGGATGAAGGAATGGATGAAAAGACGAAGGCATGGATGAAAACACAAAGGAAAGAACAAATGAACAAGTACCATCAGCTGGAGTGCTTGCAGCAGACACCAGGGGCTCTGCCTCCCCACACTCAGCTTGCATCAATGCACTGCTGGACCAGGAGGGCCGCATCTGGATGCCCTTTGCCTGCTCCAGCCCCTGCTGGGAATTGCCCTGACTCTGGCCTTTGTTGAGCGCTGTGCCCTGCAGTGCTGCTGCCATGCCTCCAAACTGATACGCTGCAGCATCAAACCCAGAGCTTACCCCAAGTCTGTGTGGCAGGCCCTGCTGCTGATGATCATGCCCTGGCTGCTGCTGCTGCTGCTGCCCATACTGCTGCTGCTGCTGTTGCTGCTGCTGGCTGTGCTGATGATGCTGCTGCTGCTGCGGCTGACCACCATACTGCTGCTGCCTTTGTCCCTGCAGCTGTTGTTGGTCTTGCAGAGAGCCTGCAGCCTGCTGTGTGACACTTGAAGAAGGCACAGGGACAAGCAGACTGTCCTGCTGCTGGTCCTTCAGTGTGCCTGCTGCATGGGGTTGTTGGTGTGGGGAGGATGCAGAGGCTGACTGCATGCTGGTGTCAGGCTCACCTGCCTCTATGAGGGAGGCTCTGATAGCTGCCGCTAGCATGGCTTCCTCTGCATCCCTGAACCCACACAGGCAATTATAATAATAACAGTAGCAGTAGTGGTAATAATAATAATAATAATAATAATAATAATAATAATAATAATAATAATAATAATAATAATAATAATAATAATAATAGAAAACATCAATAAACTTGCTTTCCAGAGCTAGGTACATGCAGAACAAAGCCTGTCAGTGAAAGGCGTTTGACTAAGACATCTTTGGTACAGTTGACAAGGTTTCAAGATTAGTGATTGCACAGTCAGGAAAAAAGCTTATCAGATATTTGTATGATGAGAGGCATTGCCTGGCACACCAGTTGTCCGTAGCTGCTTGTATTGTTTCCCTTGCCATATCAACTGCACAAATATACATCGCTCCCCAATAGGGTGAGTGCATAGGCTGCTGAGCGGCACAAGGTTCAAAGGAGGCCTGTGTGGCTTGCTCTTTTGCATTGCATTGAATTTTGGGGCAAGTCAATCCAGCATGGCATGTGAAATCAAGCCTACAGCTGGCTACATGCTAGCAGCCACACTGTAGCAATTTGATGTTGGTTAGCATGTACCTTCTGTGCTGAAGGATGTTGTATTCATTATCATAACGTCCTAGCATTCCATCTAAAGCATGCGAACATGCTCATCACTACATTGGAGAAACCAAGTATGGGGCATGCACAGCTTCAACAGAAAAGACTCACTCTGGAGCCATGCTCTGCATATCCTGTGGTACGGTGTCTTGCAAGGCTGTGCTGGCTGCAGCAGCAGGCTCAGCAGCACCCACTCCTGGCACATGCCCATGCTCCTGGTGCTGCACTTCCATCAAGGACAGATGCAGTGCCCTTACTAAAGCAGCTTCCTCTGTCAAAACTTGAGATGGCTGCCCTTCTTGCCGCAGCTCTGACCTGTAGTCAAAAAGCATTGCATCAACTTGACCACTACCAGGAGCACTGTCTTGGTTTTGTTGTACATTGGTATCGTAGACATGATCTGCAGCTGTGACTCATGCTGGCTTGGAGATGCTGGCAGATGCTTGCTGGAACAGAACAGGCCATGGGCTTGATGCTGCACGCTCTCTCAACACCCAGACTTGCTTTAAGACCAGTTGCGAAATACAAGGCAGGCAGACAAATGAACTTCACATCCTACTGTGGGAACCTCAGTTGTGGTGTATACAGTATGGGAAGACACATGAGTGTAGCTGATGCTTTGCTGCAACAGCAACAGCCACCAGGCGACAAGAGCGATCTTCCACACACTCTCTGTATGACCAGTGTGATATGTATGGCAGTGAGTAGGGGCTCACATGTCTGGGACAGTGCCCAGTTCATCTAGATTGTCAGTGGCGTGCTGCTGTGAAGGCAACTCTGCATGACCATGTGGGCCCCTCCTTGCCATCTGACTGCATTCCACACAACACATGTTACTACCAAATGCCAAGCTCACTCAGATCACGAGCCTGAAATCAACTACAATGAGGAACATGTGTGTGTGCGTCTGATGATGAGTCCTGAGAGCCATGTATGCAGACCTCAGCAGGCAGACAGGTGCACATGCCTGTTGACAACACAACCCCAACGTTGCAAGAGGCATAGCAGAAAAGTGGACAACATGCAATGAAGCTGCACATCTTGGTGCTACAAGTGCAGCTGCTTGCCTACGACTACTCCTCGTCACCTACACACTCAGGCTTGTACCCTGGCCTTCAGCCTGCTTGCCAATTCTTGTGTAGCGCTTTACCCCCAACCCCTGAGTACGACTCCTTTGACAATCCATCTCCATTCAGGCTCCAGTGGGGCTGAAAGGAGATGGGTTGTCAAAGCAGTCGTACTCAGGGGTTGGGGGTGATGCGCTACGCAAGAATTGGTAAGCAGGCTGAAGGCCAGGGTACAAGCCTGAGTGTGTAGGTGACGAGGAGTAGTCGTGGGCCTCTGAGTGATAGAGTGCATAGATAGGCCAGCATAATCTAATTGGCCAGGTAGGTGAAATGGCTTTGTGCGCCTGTCTCTCTGCATGAGTGTGCGCACCTAGTGAGCTCATCAGCAAGGTCCTCCTGCATCTGTTGAGCATTGCTGGGGTCAGACATCAGCTCTGAGAAGTTGGGGCTGGTTGTGCGAGCCAATGCAGGCGGCTCCATGTCTTCAGCCGCCCTGTGATACAACCCATAGATGTTCTTAGGGCACAACACAAACAAACAACATCATGAAACATTATTGAAGTCCTAGAAAATATGTCGATCATTTTTCTAACAAAAGCCTTTTGACCGTTCATTCAGCTTGTGAAATAGACAGTCGCGCGTACATTTGTGTTCTTGGTACAACTCAGCAGCTGTGGCTGTCAAAGTGTGGAAGTTGGATGGATACGAACTTGCACACACAGGGTGTGCACAACACGGCAATGTGGGAGTGACCCATAAGACTATCGAATAGCTGCAGGAGCTGGGTCGTCAACATGTGGTAGACTGCTCTGACAGCTTGCATGTTTATGTACAGCTTGAGCGATGCAGGCGCAAACTTCCAGAGTGAGAAGGTGAATTTCAATGGCAGTTGATGTCAAGAAGGACAAGCCAGGCAATGTAAGCCTATGCTACCTAGGTCATCATGAGCTGCAGAGCCTTATTGTTATTTCTGTTCTTATTATCATCATTTGTTTATATCGTCATCATCATCATCATCACCATCATCATCGTCATCATCATCATTAGTATTATTAGTATTATTGGTAATAGTACTAGTATTATTAAGATTATTTATTACTATTACTGTTATTATTATTATTATTGTTACTATTATTATTATTACTATTATTATCGTTGTTGTTATTATTACTATTATTATCGTTGTTGTTATTATTGTTATTATTGACATTATTGCTATTATTGTGGTTATTGTTATTATCATCAATCTTATTATGCTAGGCGTTCTGTGGCAACAAGCAGCAGGCAACACACCTGGCTGCCTCTGCCTCCATGGCAATCTCATACGACCCACTGTTGTGCTCGTCTGGTATGAGCGCGCCCTGACACTGCAAGGCCTGATGGAAGAACATCAAGACCTTGCCGTAGAACTTTGTGGGCCGGACACTGTTGTGGTCCCCATCAAAGAGCATGAGCTCCTTGTCAGGGCTGCCATACTTGGCAATCAGCTTTTCTGAGTGCTCCTTGGTCACAAATGTGTCCTCTCTAGCATGGCCTACACAGCAAATAAGTGTGCTGAGGGCTAGTGCTTCTTACAATAAATATAATCATATGTATGTTTTTGCGGTGCACATTCAACAGCACAAAAGCACAACACGCAAGATAGCAAATGGGTATAGCCAGAGACTGCTCAGTTGCTTGTGACATCAGCAACTTGGTCTTATGGCCAACCATTGAAGTCTGTTCAGAAAGCTTGCAGCAAAACCTTGGGCTTCCAGACTACGACCTGGCCATGCACTAGCACACAAGTGTGCTGCTCAAAACAAGGTCAACAGAGAGACTGGTGAGGACAAGTAGAGCATAGCTCTTCAGCACAGCGGCTGAGAACTGTCATAGCGCCATGTTGCAGGGCAGGAGCTAAGACCAGTAGGCAACTGATGCAAACACGCTGCTTACCAAACAGAACAGTGACAGAGCAAATGTGGATCTAGTTTTAACAACCACTGACCAGCTGCACGATGGATGCAAGCATGCTGCTGACCAAACAGGACAGTGACAAAGCAAGTGTTGATCTGGTTTAACAACCGCTGATCAGCTGCCACACAGCTACAACAGATGCAAACATGTTGCTCACCAAATAGGACAGGAATGAAGCTTGTGTGGATTTTGTCAATGGGTGCAACTTCATCAATGCTGAATCCGGCACGCTTCTTGACAGACCGCCTCATCATGCTGAGAGCAACTCGCATCAGAGAGCGAGGTATGGGAATCTTTTGCTCTTCCACAAGCTCTAGCATGAGCTCTGTAAGCTTGGAGAAAGGGCTGTCCACTACCTGCAGTAGACGCAAAGCCAAAGCTGATCTGGATAGCAAGTCCCAGATTTCCAAGGCCTGGCATGCAACAGCATCGACTCCTAGCAACGACTGACATGCATGGGATGTTGCACAAAAATCATCTGTCATTGCACAACATCATTCTACTGTGTAACGAAAGTTCAAAACTAGTGTTGCGACACAACCAGTTTGGACCACAACGGCTGCAACAGCAAGGCCATAACATCACTCTGCCAAATCCAGAGTTCTCTAAGATGCTGTTCTGTTGGCGTTGTCGGCAGACTGCATGGTCACATGCAGGTCCTGCTCTCATGCAGCCAATAACTCACGTACACGCAAATTCACTGGTATGAGCATGACAATGCAGCAGCTGCTCCCACAGCTATCTGAGAGCAAGCACGAGCAGCTGGAACACTCCTTGAAGCGTTGTGATTCCTGTTGCTGCTAAATGTTGGCAATTTTGATTGGATCATAAGCAATGCTGAAACAGGGTAAGTCGTGAGTATGTATATCAACTTAACTCACCACGCCAGCAATTGAAGGATCTTTCTGACTGTACAGTAGAGCTGTGACAGCTCCCATGGATCTGCCCCATAACCCAATAGTAGAGACAGTGCCGAGATCCCTGAGGTGCTGGATTGCCAGCGCAAGATCATCCTGCTCTCGCCATCCAAGGGTCACGTACTTGCCATCAGACTGCCCAGAGCCCTACAGTGACGTTTCAGCTGTTCATCAGTGCCGCGATGCACTGCATGCATGACTAAAATGCATCATCACACCAAAACGCATTGGCATTGGCATGACACACTGCAGGCACGCCATTGTGGCAATGTTTATTTGATATTTCAACAGATAAATCAGAGAACGCAATGCATGTGCACGGCAATACACCAATCCGTGCTGTTCGCGTGAAATCTTGTGCATACACAAGCTTACCACAAAGTCCAGGGAAAAGACGGTCACGTTCTGTGGCAGCAGCAAATGCAAAGCCTCTTCAGAGTCTCTTCTGCTGCCACTGTTACAATGGCAGTAAACTACACACGGCAACTTTCCATCAGGAGTCTCAGGTGGGTACTTTGGTACCAGATGGCTACACTCGATGTGCTGTTTCTGACTGTTCTCCTGCAGGATACAATCGGTCGCATAAATGGGCAAGTTCTGCCACAAAGTGGCATGCGCAGCCGACCGCTCACCAGCCGAACGTCTTTGCGCAGGTACTCTTTGCCTTTGAGCTTGAAGGTGCCGGCAACACCGCCAGGCAGGTCAGCTGTAGTGTACCGGTCCCTGCCAGATTATGCGTAATGTATCAGCTTATTACAGCACACAGCGACATCACACAGCGACATCACACAGCGACATCACACAGCGACATTACACAGCGACTGAGCATACCTGGGGGGTCTGCAGATACAGTCGACAAGCTGGTCCCACAGACCAGTGATGTTCATAGCCGGCAGGCACGGCAGAAAGCTGTGAAACGTGCAGCACGAAGCCTGCAGCGACGATCAGACAGCGAAGCTTGCTGTGTCCAACGCAGCGCTATGCGTACGGTGAATCATGATGTAAGAACAGTGTAAGAGGTCTTGACGAGGGCAACTACAAAGCGCCCTGAAAGGGCGATCTGAAGGGCGATCGTGATCGCCTGTCGCTTCTACCGGTATTAATATCGCCAGTGGTGTAAAGTGCCATGCACGTCCATTGCATTCATCATACTAATGTCCATATATAGCTTGAGCCTGATTCAATTGCACTGAACTGGAGGCACGCTGCCGAAGAATCGGCGATCATGCTGAATTTTCCGATCGCTAGGCAAGCCCGGTTGCAGGGCTGCAGCTGGCATCAGAAGCCATCCTGCTGTCCAAGGCTTCAAATCAGGCATTCTCGGGAGTCACACCGACATGCCATGCCGGTCAGCATGGCGACAATTTCCGGCTATTTAGTCAAAGGTCGTAGAACGTAATGCCGTATTGTACACCGTGCAGCAGCATAACTCGGATCCGCAAAAGCCTTCACAGCTTCAGTTGGACGAGAACGGAAGTTCTGAGGGGCTTGGAAAGGCCTCACCTGACGTGCTCAGGCTTTTTAGTGAGACACAACGGAATCTGCTGGAGTTAAATAGGTCCAGATTGTCTGCCTTGGACGAATTGCGAGTTGCCAACCACAAAATTTCTGATCTAGGTAACCGCTGAGGAGTATTCATGCACCCAAGTGGCCTCATGACTGAAGACTGGATTGTTGCACTTGCTTACAGAGGGAAAGCTTGAAAAGGTTTCCAATAAGACTGTGTCGACGTCTCCATCAACCCACTCAGACAGTCAGCATCAGGTGAGATACTGCTTCCCATATCAAAGCATGTCATGATGCCACAACATAAGAGCTGGCATTGCTGCAAATCAACATTGCTGATACTGTTCCAGGAACCCACTCCAGAAAAGCAGGCTAGTCCACAAAACATCATCACTATTGCCTATGAAAGTGGATGGAGGCAAGTCATGATGCACTACTCTGCAGATGGACAAGGTAGTGCTCCCACCTACAGTGGTCTAAACCTTTGTGCCACCTGATTTGTCATGATTTGTCTGTTGCATGATTTGTCTGTGGTCTGTCACATAGTTGTATGTGTTGCAGCTTGGACAAATTTGCCAGGTGTGGAGATGCAGTTTGGATCAGAAGGTCTTGCAGGATGCAAGGTGCTGCAAGTACGAGGTCAGTCAATAGAGTTTGTCCTGAATGATGGAGCAGGGCAATGGGACACTCCAGATCCATATGGAAGCAGCCAAAACAAAAACTATACCGTAGATTCCCCTGGAAAGTACCGACTGCAGGGTGGCAGGTTGAACAAGCTGAGTTAAAGGCAACTACAGCAAGTCATGCTGGCAGAGTCTGTGTGACCATTAGACACATACCTTTAGGATCTCCTACTCCTAAATAGCTGTTTACAAGTGTGATGAAGCCTGGCAAAAGCTTGGCGAAGCTTCTGCACACTCTCTGGTGCAAAAGAGTGCATTCCTATACAGTGCTTGTGTGCACAATATTGATACACACAGACTCAAACTGATGTACACAGTAATGATCACAAGCTTGGAGCAGTGATCTTCTTTGTTGTTAAATTGTCGGGAGCACTGTCAGGGTGCCACACTGTGACAGATGGAGCCTATAGGCCCGTGAATACGATTGCCTGTACATGACGTATATCTTGCAAATGCAGGAAGACAGAGGGTGCAGGTGGTCGCGCTACATTTTTTGCTCTGATTCCCATCTAAATACCTGTTATTGCATGCACTAATGCCCGACCCACTGGCAGGCACGACTTTGTGATTGTTGGCATCAGTGTGTCAAGTTGCAGCAACAGACTGGCAATGGCGCAACCATTCACCCCAAGAAGCAGTGCGAGGCCCGACAGCGAGCTGGTCAAAGGGTGGAAGCAACTTGAAGCTGATGCAAACTTGGCTGAAACAGTCCTGGTGTCTGGGAACTTCGCGTTGGCTGCCAGCGACGCAGAATCACTTCTGCGCAGAACGCTATATGTGCCTGATAGCGGTTCTGTGCAAATCCGTGCAGCGTTTGTCCTTCTTCAGGCTCTGTACGAGCTGGACAGGTGATCACAATTGTGTGTTGTGTTGTTTTACCAACACAAGTCCTTCTGAACCTTTTGTGAGTACAGACTCCCAGAGGCCAAGGACTTACTTGTTCAACACTACACAACAATCGAGGCATTGAACCCTACAGTGGTCTGCCTCTGGTAAGTCAGGCTGGGCAGTCCACCAATTTTTGCACCAAATGTCAGGGCCTGCATGCAGATACCACCAGCAATTTTCACACTGAAGGTGCGTAATGCAGGGTGTCCTTGGCGATGGATACTCATGAAAAGAATGAAGCCGGTCAAGCCTTGAAAGCATACCTGCACAATGCTATCAGTGCAGATACCTTGTCTCGCAGGCATGCACCGCGCACCCCCAGCAAAGGACAGCCAAACAAGGTCCCACTGACCAGTGACCAATATGCAGCAGCAGCGCAATTGTATGCTGTTGAGGTATACCTACACTGTGCTCCTGTTCCACAGCTTTCATGTCAGTGCTGAGCATGTCAGTGCTCAGTCTATGGCTGAAAGCACCATGCCAGCCACTGCTGGACATCTTAAAGCTGATGACTTTGCTTCATTGCTGACATCTGGGGACTTTTTGCATGGCGTGACATCCATGTTGCAACAGGTTCTTGGCAAAAGCTGCAATCAGTTGACAGAAGCTGAGCGGTGGGTTAAGCAGGATGCTCACATGCTTCAAGAAACACAACAGCAGGTACATGCAAGTTGCATGTGATACATCCCCCGTGACCTGCTCGTGATTAGTCTGTCACTTCATGCAAAAAGCTGCCCTTTCATCAATACGCACATTTTAAAGCATTTCACTCTTTGTACTGATTGCTCACTTTCGTGGTCAAGCCAAAATTCGAAAAGTGTTGTTTTACTCTGTTGCACATGTGAATCGCATACCAGGTTTGTGACAGAGCCTAACAAATATGCATTTCACACATGTACTTCACACGGTGCAGCTGGTAATCTCCCAGTGTCTCCAGCCAATTTGCTTGTCAAGACGCATGTTGTGCTGTGGCTTCAGCTCTTGCTATTCTGCATTGTAAGACATGCACACACACATGGCCTGACCTGGTGTGCAGGACTTGCTGCATATGCTTGCAGATCTGAAGCCAAAAAGCTCGCCAATCAAGCCCTCCAAAAGGCTTGGTATAGACAGAGCAGCAAACACCAGCCATTCAGCAAGCGCAGCGCCTGGTCAAGAGGAGGCTCAGAGACCGCTTCAGCAGCCCATGCAATCGCGTTCCAACTCCAGCTGTGAAATTCAGCCTGCTGAGGATCAACCTGATAGCATTGTTGGACATGACATTCCTATATCTCAAGCCAATGATGCAGCCAATCAGTGGAATCAAGGCCATGCAGAGGCTGGCCAAGCAAGCTGGTTTCAGAGTGGCCATGACTGGGTCGCAGCTACCTCCAGCCAGCTTGCTAGCAAAGCAAATGCACTTTGGAATGATGAGGTGGGATGCAAAGCTCTGCATGTTTTGCATCTCAAACATGACATGCTGGAACGCCATGCTTCTGCATGTACGTTATGGTTCCATTTGTTTAGTTGCTTGAGACGTTCTTGCCTCAGAACAGATTAAGCATGCTTTCACTGCAATGCACAATTTGCACGTTGAAGTCTCAGCTGTTGGCTCATGGGTGCAAGGCAGTTGAAGTTGGGGGCTTTGAAATGACATCAACACAGCTGGTGGGAGCAACAGCAGTGGCAGCACTGTTGTCAATAGCAGCTGTGGCTGAGAGGAAGGCACTGAAAAGGTACAGTAGGTAGCTCCTTACAATTCCTGCTAACAACAAATAGCCAATTGGCCTTCATTGCGCAAATGTAAGTTTTGTTACATTTGAGCAGTGCCAGAAATGCAGTGACCTAGCACAAGACCCTGGGCTACCAAATTGAGTGTCATTATTTCAGGCTATATTTGTCCAACCTATCTGATGTAAGACAGGGCCACAGCGCACAACTTTTTCTCGCTGCAGGCTTGCAGGTAGATCAATGAACTGGCTTCAGCGAAGCATTGTGGATGCCAGTATGGCAGCTTTCAGCTTGACACCAAACCCGATGACAACTAGAGGCATTTCTCAGCATAGATGACAGGCCTCAGATAGCTGTTAGACTGACATGATTACCACTGGCAGATTTCTGAAGTTCACCCTGTCCCAACTGTCTAGTCAGGTTAGTATACATTATTGAAATATTATACTGAAGTATCATACTTCACTTGCTGCCAGCCAGCTCACCAATGCTTCCTGTCTCGCCCCCTGTCAGTTCTGAAACGCCTCCCGTTTTCCCTCCTGTCAGGCCAGAGATACCAGTCTCCTTGCCGCTGCCAGTGATACCGCTGAAAAGTCCACCTTTGTTGTCACCGTCTGTCATATTCTTGTCACCATCTTTGCTGCCTGTCAGGTCTGAGAAGCTGCTCGTCTCTCCTCCGGTCAAGTCCTTGATGCCTCCGGTCTTGCCTCCTGTTAGTTCTGAAGCCCCATGTGTCTTTGCCGGTCCCGGGTTGTGGTTGCCCGCTGAGGCAGCGAATCAGCTGATCAGACTCTGCTTCGATAAGAAACGACGTTCGATCTTGAACAACGTCAAGCGAAGACAAAGTACATACCGCCAGTATCACCAGCCAAAACCTTGCCGGCAGATGTACCCTTCTCTCCTGCGTTGCTTGACTGGGCCGTGGCACTTTCGGGACCACCGACCGAAGAGTTGATTTTGGTGTTGGGATCAGCCATATGTATGCCGGTGCGCGAACAAGCTGCGTGTCGCAATGCTCCTCCGATTGATTGCGATAACTGCCCGGCAGGTCCTTGTACGATTTTCCGTCACTGTTCTGAACAAAGGTGGTTCCGTTGCAACCGCAAGCAGTGAGGCACGTGTTTCTGGTTTCGGAGCGTGCCCTTGATCATGTTTTCTTTTTGCGTCAGCTCTCCGTTGTCGCACCGGAGTCACCTTGACGTCAGCACAAAGCTGTGCATTTGCGACAGGGTCGTACGGTTGACGAAAGCTGACAGTCAGAGATGTTGCTTGTCCTTTGGTTCTACAGTGACAGCTGACGTGGCCAAGCTGAGCAAAACCACGTTTCTGCCGTGATGCGGGGCCGTACCACTGAGTCATGACACATGCATGTGCCGGTGATGTATCTGGGCTGTTCAGCAAATCTGCAGCGTCTTACGCAAAGTATCGGCCAGATTACCCACAGGAACTGTACGAAGCCATCTTGAAGAGGGGAAAGCCACCAGCACGGGAGTTGGCAGTAGATGCAGCCACAGGTTCAGGGCAAGCTGCAAAGGGCTTAAGTCCATACTTTGCCAAGGTCATTGCTTTGGACCACGACTCAGAGCAACTGAAGCATGCTCCATGTTTGCCAAACGTGACCTTCCAGCTAGGCGCAGCTGAGGACACTGGCCTTGAAAACAACACTGCTGATGTGATAGCCGTAGCTGCAGGCTTACACTGGTACGGTACAGTCAGAACACACATCTAGCCTCTTCTATGCAGAAGCTGCATTAGCGTTTGATAGCATGGTCAATGTCACCAGGTTTGACCATGACAGATTTTACCCCGAAGCGCATCGCATTCTCAAGCCTGGTGGTTGTTTAGCAGCCTGGGGATATGACCTCATGACTTTTCCAGAGAACAAAAGAGCACAGGAAGAGCTGCACAAGCTGTTCACCTTCACTTTAGGGCCTTACTGGCATCCAAGAGTGGATCATGTTTGGCAACATTATAGGGGTATGTAAGCAGCAGATTTGAAGGTGCATGCAGCATGCACTGCCGCCAGCAAGGGCAGCTAATTTTCAGTCTTTTTGTGTTTTGTAGATATTGAGCCACCGCAAGCTCTGTTCAGCAGCCAGCATGTACAGCTTGAGGTGGACACGACAATGACCCTATCTGCGCTGGTAAGGCAGATCCAGTCGGCTACAATGCTTCACCTCTGCCCAGTGTTGTCATTGACATACCTGTATGCACCTGTCTTGTCATGGTGAAGGCTACCTTGTGGAATCAACAGCAACAAGAACGGACAGCAGTTATTGGCACACCTGTATGCAACTGTCTTGTTCTGTTGGAGGCTACCTTGTGGAGGCAACAGCAACAAGAAAGAACAGCTTGATGTGGCATGTAGGTCGGCTTAGTGTCCACCTGGTCTGCATACAACTTATATCGTGGAGACCGACCAAGCAAGCCAGATCCACTTATAGGTTTTCAGGACAGATTTCTGCAGGCAGCCCGATTGTCGTCGCCTGATGAGAAGTTCAGAGCCAGCTATCCGTTGTTTCTCATGTTGTGCAGCTCACACTCCTGAGAGTTGCCTGTTTTAACTATGAATCAGAAGCAATGAGTCAGACCATGACATAATTGTTCCGCAACATGTGCCCAGTGCCAGACATGATGGCTCGTCAAGAGCTGCTGTTTTTACAGCCAGGAGTCCAATCACCTTCATCAGCAGCCCAGAACTGAATCACAAATGAGTTTGTTGCAGGCACAGTCTTATGCTGCAGTAGACAGTCTGCAGTCAAAGCAATCTTTGCTTCCTATGTAGCTATGCTGTGGCTTTGCTTCTGCAACGGTAGCTTTGATTTATATCAGGGAAATATCAATCGTTGCTTGACTGGCAATTAATTTGTCAGAAACAGATCTAGGTAGTGACAAGGAGGTAATTGAAACCATCAAGTGATGCTGACAGTAGATGAACAGTGATTGTCCAAGCAATATGGCACTCTTGGGCAGCAAGTAGATGTTGACATACTTGTGAAGCATATGCGTACACCTAACATGAACATTGAGGATGCAGACACACTGTCATTGTGGCCTGAACACACCCCTTCATTGTTTGGCGTGTCAGAAGTGATATTTTGCAGGGAGACCAAGGCATCGTTCACGCATACTTGAGGCCTTCTTTGCCACATTGTTTCTGCAATCAATAGCATCGCAGACACATTCATGTGGGCTGTTGAAGAAGCGTGACGCCAGATCAACAGCAAATCATCCTGCAGGCTGTTCACTCTTCTCAACAGCAGCCGGGGCTTGTGGTTGAACACCAAACTGTACAAAGCCAGCAGGTGCAGTCCGTTGATTCTGCTGAGGCCGAGAGCTTGCATTTGACACAGTAGATCTCTGGAACTTCGGACGGGCTTGGGGATCAGTTTGGCTGTTTTGCACAGGAGGCCATTTGTTGGACGGCCTTTTTGCTGCTGGTGATATTGCCTGTGTCATGTCAATGCTGGTACTAGGCTGGAAGCCCAGTGGCTTAGTCTCATCTGACTGTGATGCTGCTGCTTGTGATGCATCAGGTGGCGGTTTCCTGAAGCTGAAGGGCTGGTCAGTGGGTGTAGAATCCAGATTTGCCGGGAGGCCATAGATGTCTCGCCTTTGCCTTAGAGCGTCTTGCAGGAGAGTTTCCTCATGCCTCTGTGCTGCAGCTAGAGCTGTTTGGCCTGGCCCTTGTTTGGATCTGCAGACAAACTCAGTTGTTCATGATTACGGGGTTGCAGCAATGCTTGCTAAGTGCATACTGGGTTCGCCACCATGCACTTTCACTAAACTGCAACACTTGCATGTGATTAGACCGGTGAGCCAAGTAACATCTGTAAAGGCATGTCAAGAGCACAGAGTGATGCAGTCTTGTAAATGTATATACTATGCCAGCAGGGCTGTGTTTTTTTTTGTTTTGGCAATGCTCATTTGTTGAGCAAGAGATGAAGCTGCTCACCCTGTCATTGCTTTGCTGAACTCCTCTTCCACAATCTTGTAGGCCTGTTTTTGGGTGTGCCCTTTCTCAATCAAGGCAGCTTGAGCCAACACAAACAACTTGATAGCTGAAGGATTGTCCGAATTCAGGTCCACTACCTGTTGACGGAACTGCAGAGCAGAACACCACTCTAAGCTGCATTTCAGCAATCCATCAAGATGTGCGTACATGCATGGGGCATTGTAAATACCTGTGGGTGTCTATGTATGTATGCTTGGAATAAGCTATCCTCCGGAAGAGGTATATGCTTGGGGGATTTGCCTTTCTGAGCCTCGTGCAACCCGAACCTGCACAGCAGCAAGCCTTGGTTGTCAGCAAGCAGCTACTCCTCTCCTCTCCTCTCAGAAGCTCTCAGCTGCCTGATCATACGTACCTTTCGATTAAGCTCAGCCATGGCGGAGGTGCGCTGCCGACTTGATCTATCATCGCACGAGCCTTGGCTGCATTCAGCCATTTCTTTGTAGCAGCCATATTTCTGTGGTGTCGTGGTGAAGGCAGTAGATGAATGTGCTGGGATCCGGCTACAAAGCATTGAGGAAATGTTCAAACCCTAATCAGGAATTGTAGTGTTTGCCCCCGGACAGCTGTGCGTACCAGAGAACATTCGGCGCCTTCGGACCTCTTCATGGAATGCAGTCAAATTACCATGGGTGCTTTGCATTTTGTTGCTGCACAGAATTTCACCGTAACGCGGCGAAACAGTCGGTTGAGATGCAGTTCAAAGACGACCCCTAAAGTTTTTTGCGCTTCTGATCTGTTCCCCACTCGTCAGGCGACGCACAGTTTGCAGATTCAGCACATTGCACGTAGCACTCATTTGCCGAGACACCGTTGCCATTCCCGTCAGGCTGATGATCACAACACCACACCTGAGCCAAGTACTTCAGGCAGACCCTTACCGTCAGTCTCCAGACAGCAAATTTTCCAAAATTGTTGTGCAGTTTCCGCAGCAATCGCAGCCACTGGCGCAGGCATACGTGCTGTTGCTCCAGTAGTCAGTGCTGGGTTGTTCAAGACTGATGCTGCAGCTGTGCAGGCATTATTGCAAAGTGGGTACACATATTACAACAATCGAATCGAACACGATCTGTATCCAAAGCAACACATTCTGTTATTGATGCACGGTTAAACGACATGTGTGCCATTGCCTTTAGTTGGCTCCGAAGACTATACACATCATTTACTAGTCACGCTTGCAACAGCCAGCATAGTCACAGGAGCTCGCCTGGCCCTCTTAGCAGTATGGTCAGATTTTGCTGAAGCCTCAGACACGTCAAATCAACAGGTACACGTAATCAAATTGGGATTTCATCAAGTCCCAATTTGACATGTTGTTCACTCCCTTTCAACAACAGTCTGCAAGGCACTGTGAGGCACACCATATTCTACAAAACATACTCATCAGAACATGTCATGTCGTCACCAGCAGCTGAGAAGGCTCTTGCGCAGGTGTAGGTACTGACGCCCCTCACAAGAGCTGATTTGATCTGGCTTAGCTGTCTGCCTGGCATTTCAGAGGAACTGTTGTTTCGAGGCGCTCTCATCCCAGCAACTTTTGCAGACTGGTACGTCATGCCCAAACTCCCATGAGAGCTCCCTCAGTTATGGCTCAATTTATAATGCACCTCTGCAGCATGCCATTCATGAGTACAATGGCAAGCTTGCATCTGCTGTCATTTGACATTACCTGCTCTAGCCCAACTGCAGATGTATTGCTGGCATGTTGTTCCTGCATGTGAAATTTTGAAACAATTGCAAGACTGCTATCAAGTCTGTCATAATCTGCTCTTGCCATTTGGAGGCTGCCAATCTGCAGGCGAGGGGCAGCAATTTCTGCAATCATCTTTGGTGTGCTGCACAACAATGGTGGCAGAAACTGGACATTTGCAGCTTGGGCAGGCGCTGTGGGCTTGCTTTATGGCACAGCTTTCCTCAGTACACAAGATCTGCTTGTCCCAGCAGGAGCTCATTGCATCGCCAACTATGCGTCTGCAACCTTGTGGTTGAGGAAACGCTCTCACGCTAGTCAAGTTTAGGTTACAGCATGCCAGCTGGGCATTTGTGGGCAACTGAGTTTGTGTCTATCTCGCACTTCTAGCCCGCAGCATTAGCTGAGCATGCTGACTGTGTGCTTAGTGCAAGTTGTTGCTGTATATCAAAGCGTCGTATGCACAGGCAGATGCCAGGTGCCAAGCTCTTGTAGGTTTGTAGAATCAGCTTCCTGCCAAGACAGGTGTGCTTGATTGTGTGGAATGTGTATTCTGCACTGATGACCTGGCACAATCATTCAGTATTGATGCAATTTTTATTTTATGTCTACGTACTTGTATCCGACTTAGCAAGTATTCAAACATGCTCAACTAACCTGCAATACTGCAGTGAAATGCTAGTTGTGTTCACAACTGATGGCCACAACACATTTATACACACAGAAGGACACAGACATCTGCATGCTGTAAACACAGGCTGCATATACAATGAGGACTGTATTCTACAGTCAGTTGCTGCCATTATGAAGATATACAAAGCAGGAACTGCATTCAGTCTATAGCAACACTCCATTCATGTGGCACATTTGCAAAATGTATATCTGTCAAGGCTCGCGTCAGCCTTTGCGTCAGTGTATCCATTCTGGTCAGGTCAAAGGGAACGGTGTACTCTTCGCCATTGGCACGTATAAGTGTTGTTACAGGCTGGATGATGCAGGCTGTGCCACACCCAAACATCTCTAGCAGACGGCCATCGTTTGCAGCCTATAGCAGACAGTAACGTAAACGATGACATTCTCCGTTGACGTTGACATGATGCAATTTCCAACTGTGCATCATGCTTCAGCAAACGCATGACAAAGACCTAGGCTGGAGAGCTACAGTGTGCAATATGCATTCAATGCATTGCATTACCTCTTTGTTTGTGACTGGACCATACAGACTTTACGCTTGAGAGTTGCAGCATACAAGAGGCTAGGGATGGACACGCCTCATGCGAGCTTCATCAACGGTACCTGCTTGATTTCCTTGATGCTCAGCTGGCGCTCTGAAACCTCAAATTCGCCCCAGCCCCTGGTGAGCTGCAGTACACTGTCCCTGGTCACCCCTGGCAAGATGGTACCGTCCAAGGGGGGGGTGACCAGCTCTCGTGTGTTGCCATCCGCCTACAGCAGCATGCATCAGTGTCACTCAGCAGCAGAATGCTGTGAGGAACCCAAGACTATCATCTGGAAACATTGTAATGTACTCATCTATGATAGCTCTGTCTTCATATTGAAAACAGTGCATAGAGGTACGCTGTCAACAAGGCAACCGTCTGATGTGTTCAGATGCATGGACACACAAAGTTGGGTGACCTAGAGGCAGGGTCTTGAGTCCAGACCAGGACAAAATCCTAAGGCGTGTACCTTCTGCAGGAAGAACATCAAGTTCATGGCGCCACACTCCGAAACCAATGCATCATCTGGCTGACTGCCCTGTGGGAAGCTATACAGCACTTGGGAGGTGCCATACGTGTCTGCTGCATCTGATTGTGGCCCTATGGTGGGTGCATAGTTGGTGCCCACTTTGTTGTTTCCTACGCCCCCTGGCCAGGCCCTCACGTTGTGCTCATCTATAAAGAGGCTGATGGGTTTCAAGCCTGTGGGGAAGTATGGGCCAACTGGAGACATGACAATGGCAATTGTGCTTCTGCAGCACACATCAGGGCACATCAGGCTTGCTTCCGCCTGCATGGGGCATGTGTTTGGTACAATAAGGCATGCTGTTGCTCGCCAAGCAGAGTCCTATGCCATGCATAGAATGCGGGTAGTCTTGTGAGCAAGCTGCTGGTGTGATACTAGATAGAACTTGGGATGTTGCCAACTTGACCACTTCCAACTCAATCTTCAGTGCACAGTTGGCAAGCTTGAAGTTTAAGACAGTGTTGCAGTGTTACTCCCTGACAATGCAGTGATACTCCCTGACAATGTCATACAGTCTCTAAAAGCAACTGAAACAAGGATCTTGCACTGCAACCCTTCAACTGCATATGTCAACAAGCATGTGGTTGGGTTCAATGTATCTTATTCCAAATCTTTAGTCACAAAATGTTGCACCTGCTGGGCTTGGATATGCCAAGTGTATGTGCGCTGGAGAACGCAAATGGCCTGATGTACATTGAGTAGCCTTCCTGATGAGGCAACCAGTCCTTATCTATCCTCAGCAGCTCTTTCAGACATTCCAGCAATTCCTGCAGTTATGATCAGGCTTGACTGGCTTTTAAGCAAAAGAGCATCTTCTGAATGTGCCTCATGACCAATCACGTTTTTGACATAATATGCAGCACATGATTGCAAAGATGACTTACATCAGCATCATAGTCTGCTAGTCTCAGTCGTGTCGTAGACCTTTTCATTCGTGCCATGTTCATGTCAGGCCTGCATGCACAGCACTTGTCAGCCAAAGACTTGCAAATCAACACGTGGCTGTGTGCTTAAACATTAATTATAATTTAGGGTTTAGGGTTTAGGCAAGCAAGCATGCTTACATCTGCCACATCAGCATTGGTTGCTTTACTACCAGCTATGGCCAGCAATGTGAATCACCTAAACAATCTGGCTTTGCCATCTTTGCCCAAGTACCCTTTCATTCCCTCAAAGCAGCACACACCGTAATGCAAAGCCTGTGCAGCTGGGTGCATAGAACTGTTTCCAAAGGGCTTGATCACAGGCTGGCCCCAGCCCTGCCCCTCAACATGTTCCACTAGGAACATGTGATCTGTGAAAGATTGTCCAAACACCAGGTCCTGTGTTGCAGGGACAAAGCTATACAGTTTGTGTACAAAGTTAGATTTTAACAGAGGAGAGGCCCAGCTGAAGTTGTAGCAGGCAGAAAGTCATACCTTGGTGTCCTGACGGGCTTTAGGCTGCTCTATGCGCTGTATAACCAGATCCGATGCTTTAAAACAGCCTTCAGCGGCCTGCACAGTGTCATAATAATCGCAGCTTTCACGATGAGTGACTTAAAGGAGTCATCAGGCAGCTTCGATGACAGCTGCACCTCACCGATGAGAACTGCCGGCAGCACTGGATCGAAATTGGTGAGCTCGCATTTTGTACGGCCGTGGTCGTGCGTTGGAACCAGCCTGTTGCACCCATTGACAGCGCTTTGATCTGCCGTAACGCCTTCCCATAAGGCATATTCACCAACAAAAAATGGGTCTCGGGTCAGATAGGCGGCAAGTTAATTTCGTCAGTAGGACGTGATGACAGCAGTAACATGATTGCTCTGTCCAGCCGTCGCCTGACGCTGCTGGGTCGTAGTGACATGTATGTGCTTCGCGCCTCGCCGGTTCATATTCGAAGAGGCGCACAGATTCTGTAGAGCTTGATGCATGTCCTGCAAACTTTTACGGACAAGCAGAGCTTTTGGGCATGCCGCACAGGTTGCCCGCCCGTCATGTACCTGAGTAGTGCTGCTGCGTAGATTGCTCAGCAAGCTTCCCCTTTGATGCAGGGCTTGCGTTTTTTTCTTCGATCTCGACGACATACTTCCCGTTGCAGTCCACCACTCGTTGTCTGCAATGTCTGGAAGACGCCCAGTGATGCGCTATCTTCGACGCAGTTTGTAGTCGAGTCGGCTTCGCAAAAGTTTTGCACGGCTGCAAGGCACAGCTCCTATGATCAGCTAAAAGTCCAGAGCGCCGCTGACTGGCCATCAAGGTTTGCTGCCTCTGCATCATGTCAAGGGAGGTGCAGTAATCCAGTAGGCATATCAGGCGAGTTTGTGAGGGTCTACTGAAGCAAACCTTCACATCCGTGCTTCAACAGCTTTCAGCCCATAGCTTGCAGGCGCTTCTGCACGGCTCAGGCAATTCAGCAGTACTCCTGCACACGAAGATGCACGCTCGCAGAAGCAAAAGGCCACACCTCAACAAACAAAGCAAGTAAGCGTCTGAAACAAAATCTGCTAAAGCAGCGTACAACAAGCAACAGCAGCACGCCAGCAACTGCAGGCTGCTTGTGCGAAACCAGATAGCCTGGTAAAGTTTGAACATTGCTTGCAGACACTGAGTGAGGCAGGGTGGACTCATCAGGCTGTTTACAACATCCCAAATGCGCTGTCAATGGCCCGTCTGATGTCTGGTCCTGTCATTGCCTGGCTCATCTTGGATGAGCAGTGGGGTGTAGCCCTAGTCAGTCTTGCCATATCCGGTGCCTCTGACTGGGCGGACGGGTGAGAACTACCTTCTGACCTGCAAGATGATCCAAATCCCTGATGATGCAAATCCCTGCATGATCCAAATCCCTGCGTGTTCCAAATCCCTGCATGGTGCAAATCCCTGCATGATTGGGCTCAGGCATGTGCATGGTTCAGCTGTCTGACTGCGTCAATTACCTTGTAAGTAATATGCACAAGGTAGGCCATGCATTGTGTGTGATTTTCACTGCAATGCTGGGCCTATGTTGTTTGGCATCAACCACTGTGCTGCCATGCAACTGGTTTTAGCTTGAAGCCCAACTATGACTCAATAGCCTACAACCTGAGCATGACATCAAAGGACTACAATGTCCCCTGTGCATCAGCATGCAGCTGCCCAGAAACCAAGAATGAAACACTACTTGCATCTGCAATGCTCAACTGGATGGTTGCAGTGATCACATGAGGCGCCCACAAGCTAATACCACCAGATCAGTAAACAGAGCTGGTACCACCAGATCAACAACAGTAATAATAAAAAATAGTAGTATCCACGTTCACGCTTTCTGGCTCATGCTAAGCTAGGTACGTACAGGGCAGGTCTTGTCTAACAGATCAGTCCAACGGAGGACTGTGTATGGCAGGTATGTGGCCAAGCGCTTTGGCCAGAGTTCTGTGTTGGGAAGCTACCTGGATCCCTTGGCTGACAAGGTCCTTATTGGCTCTGTGGTGGCTGCCCTGGGCTATCAGGTGGGGTCACCCCTCACCCTGGCATGCCACCAGCCAACCTCATTCAAGACAAAATTGACCCTTCATCATAGACAGTATTGCTGTGAATCAATAGTTTGCGGACAATAGCCAGGCAACAAACACCAGTCAGCTGGAACATTCAAGCACATTTTGTGTTGATAGCCATTGGTCTATGTGACAGCCTGTCAAATCTGCTCATTAGTCCTCACAGCAATAAGCTTATCTGGGTATTTGATGTGCAGGGTTCTCTGCCTCTGTGGCTTGTGAGCGTGATCATTGGGCGTGATGTGGTGTTGCTGTCTGGGGCGTTTGTTCACCGCTTCAAAACGGTGGGCTGGCGGTGGCCAGGAGCTGTCGAGTTCTTCCGTGTTGCTTCTTCCTCACCTTCAGCACAACCATCCACTGCTTCTAACACAACAGGACACATGCAGAGTGACTCTGTCAATACCGGCGAAGGCAGCACTGAGATCAATAGCAACTACGCTGAAACCCATGAGGTTACAGGCCGTGGCAAAGCTTATGACAACAGCAAAGGCTCACATGGCATTGAAGATAGCATCTCAAGCATCAGCTCTGTTGGCTCCTTGCAGCATGACACAAGCAATGAACAACTCAAAGCCAGCGTTCCTGATGCTGGCAGGGCATCAACTTCTGGAAAGGCACCGCCTGCAGTGTTTGTTCAGCCTCTGTATATTAGCAAAGTGAACACATGTTTTCAGTTGCTGTTGGTGGGTGGCTGCTTGACTAGCTCATGGTACGCATGGCCCCCTCAGGAGGCCCTGGCGGTCTTGGGGGTGGCTACTGGGGGAACGACCCTTGCGTCTTGCGGTGCTTATGCAAGAGCATATTTGAGCGGAACAATCAGGTGAAAGGTCACCAATTGAAGCTGATGCATGTAGGGTTGCTGACCTACGTGGGATATTTATTTTTCAAAATTGCATGATGTTTTGTTACATCTGGGACAAATGTGTGATGTTAATCGCCTAGATAGCTTGTCAAAAATTATTCAAAGCGCCACCTACAGGGCAGATGGCCCACCCATCACCAGTGAGTCGCAACTGATACAGTCATGCACCAGATCATGGTGCATGTCATAGCCCCTGAAGACGAGCAGCGTCTTGGAGACCAGATGTTGAAAACTGCTGTACAAAGAGCCTTTGAATGGCCATGCTAGTGTAACAGGGTGGATAATACGCACCCTGACACGCTAGCATGACCTTTTCACCTTCGCCCCGTTACAGCTAGCAGGAGTCCTCAGGATCACACTTGTTCGGTCCAGGCCTTTCAGCCAGCTTCAGACAAGTGCGGAAGCCTTCGAAACACCTCTGAACGCATGGACCTGGCCCCGGCCCTTGTTTAGTGGTGGTAAACAAGAAATGGGGCCAGGCAAAGGGCAGGCAGACAGTGGGCAGAGGGAATGGGCAATGATAAGCGATGGGCGGGCAGAGGGGTTTAGTGATGATAAGCGATGGGCAGGCAGACTGTGGGCAGAGGGGTTCAGTGATTGTAGGCGATGGGCAGGCAGACTGTGGGCAGAGGGGTTTAGTGATTATAGGCAATGGGCAGGGCAAGGATGATTAAAACAATTACGTATATAACCTGCCTACACGCACTTGTGACTTGTCCAGGTATGGGAGGCGGGAAAGGCACTTTTACCCTAGCGACAGACCAGGGGTCAGCTTGAGCGCGATACGGACCGAAACCTGCGCATCTCTATAAATTGAAGGATTTCTACAGCTCGTGTCAACTTGAGAAGCGTCTAAGACTGCTTTGGCGGTGTACAGAGGCATGTGATCATCAAGTTGATCCTGCAACAAAACATCGTCGTGCACCGCTCAAGAGTCCAGGGATTTCCTGGTTCAAACGCTTTTTAGTCTTCTCAGACTGTGTAGAAGCCGCGCAGCCATTCTGGGAGGATGTGCCGAAATTTCCACGTTCGTTACAGCTTCTAAATGGTCTTAAACTCCTATCAAGGAGAGTGAATGAATGCATGACGTCTGCAACAAGTCACACATGAGCATCAGTACTTTGTGTGCTGATGCATCTAGCCGGCAAGGTAGACGTGCACCCTTTTCGTGCAACACAGTGTGTCAAATAGCTCAGCAGCTCGTGTGGCACGCCAATATACATATGCAGGAGGTTGTTGCCATCCGGGGAGATGTAAAACAGGTACATCCCATGGGCCGCTGCTTGTATAATGCAATGTAATAGCACACTTGGATAACATTGGCTGATTGGACCAATACAACAACAATAAACAAGCCGACGATGCTTTTCTCTGTCACACATGGGCCAGTTCAGGAGTGGGCAGCTGTCAGGCTGCTTCTCACATTTACAATTTACCATTTACAAAGTAGGAACCTGTCGCATTTTAAGGCAGCTAGATTACAGCATCAGATACAGAGCAGCTACATTTGTTCACACTGAGTGCATGCGCCTACAAGAGCCCCAATATGCCAAAACTAAAGAAAGTTGGCGTCTTTCCGCAACCATAATGGAAGCCGCCTGAGGCGGCAGCCCGGAGCTCCCCAGCGTGCCAACCAGCATTTGCTATAAATATGTACATATACATGTCGAAGTATAGTCACAGCCAACTCACAAGTCTGTAGTAGTGGCTGCTGGGCAAGGACAGTCAGCAAGGCTAGGAGCTAGGTCCATAGTAAGTTGGTGAGAAGAAGCCATGTAGGCCATGAGGCACATGATGCTTCAACCATAGCTTGGCCACTGGGCCTTTGTTGAAGTCAGCAGCATCCAGAACCTGCAGCAGCCAGATCTCTCTTTCACCATGTGCTAGTGCAACTATGAACAATGAAATTGTGGACTAAACTTGTATAAGGGCAGAAACTCAGGAATGGGTGCAACCACAGGCAGAAGATATGTATCATCTCACAGCAGGCTTAAGAATGTAACATCACAGCTTACTTTTATGCTATCAAGGCATAATCTTAGCATGTATGAAGTGGTAAAATAACAATGGAATGAAAATAAGTTACAACCTGACTTCACAAACAGAAACAATTCTAGCTGCCATACACAAGCCAAGTGGTCCGTGTGGCAAACAGCCTGTGCTGTGAGCATGTAATGCACCCTATGCCAACATCAGCCTGATGTGGTTTGGTTACTGCTGTACTTTTTATTGCCAAAAAAAGGCGTCCAGACAACTTTTGTTATGGACATTCTACCATGTTGTTCACGGCAGCGACACACACTAACAAGGAACATCCACGCTAAATCATCAGCTGCCCAGGTGAGTGTTGAAATACAGTGTTGGTCTGTGCACAAGGAACCCTTGTGCAATGCAGCGTAATGCACTTCAGACCTTGCATGCAGCTGCAGAGCAAAGGAAGGTCTTTGCAAGCTGCTGCAGCAAGAGCCGTGCTCTAGACACAGCCCCCTCATGCAAGTCATCTACCCCCCCCCCCAACTTCCCCCAACCCAGCCAAGTCCCCAAGCTATAAGACAATGCACAGACTATCCCTGTCAGGCCCAGGAAGCTGCAGGAAGCTGCAGCAAGGACAATAGAAGAAAAGACTACACCTTTTGGCGTCAATTCAGTGTGAAGCTAAGTCTCATACCAGGCTGCCCAGGTGCAGCAAAGAAGCTCTTGTAATAACACATCACGCCAATAAACCATGCCCAGCAGCAGGCAGGAACATGATTGTATGTCACAAACTCCCACGTGTACACCGTGACAAGGTCCACCAGATGTTCACATGTGGCGGAGAAACTTACAGCCAGGAAGCTCTTATGCCGAGCAGCGTCGTAGACCATGCCCAGCAGGAAGCCATCGGTCTCCTCTGTGGCTGCCTTGGGCCCTGGCACAAACACCAGCTCCTCACAGAAACAGCGTATGCCCGGGAACCAGGTCTGCGTCTCAACTGTCTGTACATCCACCCGGGTGAATGCCTGCATTCATTGCAGGATTGGTGGTCAGTGATGCTGTTGGGTAAAAAGCTGTAGCAAAGTAGGAAGGGATTGTCTTGAAACACCTGTTACACATGTTGATGCATCAAGTGTGTCATGCACCTGATTGTGAGTACATATGTGTGATCATCATGCATGCAGATAGACATGAATGGCCTGTGTCTTGATGCAGCTGCTTCTCAAGCATCTTCACAATCAAGTTGTGACTGTAGCGCAAGTGTGTACAGTTTTTGCATGCGGCCTCTCATGGTCACATACGTTTTTGGGCCCACATCCAGGTGCACATCATGGCAAGCAAGAAACAATATGCAGCACGGCTGAGTTTAGGTGGGGGGTGGGGGGAAAGGTTTTTGGCAACACAATGCAAAAGAGGAAAATTGCAGAAGCACTTGTGCGTCTTTCAGACGCATAAGTAAGGCTCCCAAGACAGCAGCTCAGACATGGCTAAGTGGAACAGACCTGTGGTGGATTGGCCACATTCCCATCTTCAGGCATGCATGCATTGACATACACATATCTGGTAGGTTTGCTGTAAAAGCTGGGGTTCACTCTTGGGTGGTCATTCCTCTGATCCCCAAAGATGCATTCCCTTTTCACCTTGCCAGTCTTGACATTGATCCTGCAGCAGAATGCACAGTCCTTGTCAAGTCATGGGCATGCAGGATGACTCATGGCTGAGATGCTTTAGTCACAGGATGACACCAGGAGATTCCCGATGACAACCTAGGCGAGCCCCAAAAAGTGTTTAAGATTACAGCATATAAGATAGCCCCCCCTTCCCCACCCCCAATTCAGACCACACGGTGTCCGCCAGATGGGGACTGTTCTGCTTGCTGTACATTTATGTCTTCTGTCAACTGGGGTTTTCTGGGGTTCATAGTTGGGAAACCCCAAATTTCTTGGCGGCCAAACCTTGCTGAAGCAGGTCACATGCGGCATTTGAGCACACCTTACAAAAAGGGCTCAACACACAAACATCACAATAGCAACAGCAAAAACAGGGCAAGACACGAAAGAATACAGCAGTGGAAAGCAGCAGAGTCAAAAGTGCACCAGTTTATGCTGACTTGTCACTGCGCTGTTGCTGATGCAGTAACTGTCAGAACTGGTCCACATACAGGCAGCTACTCAAACACCATATGTAGCTCATACTAGGGACAGACAGTGCTGCAGTGAGCAAGTGGGTGGGCAGGTGAATGAGTAGGTGCATGAGTCAGCAGATGGTTGACTGGACAAGTGGGTGAAGGACAAATGCACAAGTGTGTAGGTAAATGAATGGGTGGATGGGTGGGTGGTCGAATGGGTGTTGTGTGGGTGGGTGGGTGAGTGAGATTACTAAACCAAAGCAATCAACAGCTCACAAAAGGAGAATGCAAGCATGAAGTGCTGACCTGTGTGACCACAAGCTAGTGACAGGCACCTTGTTGTAGTCACCCTTACTAAAGGTGCCAAACACGCCTGAGCCCTGCATGGCGGCCAGGTCACGCACAATCTCAGGACCCCAACCAATCGCCTGTACCACTACTTCGCCTTCTTCCTCATAGGCGTTTGCAAAATGGATCAAAAAACAGGGCTCCACATTGTCAATCACCTACACCATTATTATGCCAATATCAGGTCTCATGCAATACTGTGAGCTTCTTCTTGATCAGGGTACAGGCCTTCACACCATCTATCACCTGTACTATGGTGACACATACAGTTCAGGTTTTGTTCGGGTGAACATGAATCTGTACCATCAATGAGCAAAAGCACCATCAAGCAGTGCAAATCACTTCATCACCAAATTTAGACAGGCCCCAATTTTGGGATTCAAGTTCAGCTTCAGCACGCAGCAAGACAGCGACAGCTGTCACAGAAGGCAGCCTGATATGACGACTCCTGCAAGACACAAGCAATACAGCATCCTGTCAAGAGCACACAGGGCTGCAACAACAGGCATGTCATCTTGACTTTGCAGCGATCCTTGCAATACAGCAATGAAAGTTTGTCCTCTGCATGAAACGCAGAAGAGCAAGATGCTCACGATGGGTTTGTCTCCATGAATACAGCAATGCAAGTTTGTCCTCTGCACAGAAGGTAGAAGAGCAAGATGCTCACAATGGGTTTGTCCCCATTGCGGGGTACCAGATAGATCCTCATGGGGCCGTCAGTCATGTTGAGACACTGTGCTGGCCCCTGGCGCCCCAGCAGGAACTGCACCTGCACTTCACCAAAAACGTCGTTTTAGGGGTTTATGAGAATTTCTATTTTTCTGTCACTGGTAATGCTGTAAGTCAATGGCAATGTGCTGCTTCACAGAAAAGCTCAAGATATTTCAGGGTCTGGGGCTCTGTCGCTTGTGATAGATATACTGTACATCAACGGCAATGTGCTGTATTGGGGATGTATGTAGGGACATGTCCTTGTTGTGTAGCCAGGCGCACACACTGTCAACGCCAACACGGGAATGACATAAGGTGAATGCATGGAAGGCAGCAACAACATGCACAAAGGGCACAGAAGGCAATGGTCAAAAGGCAATTGTATTGCGATACTCCGCTAATAATGGCACTGAAAGTTGCAGTATTGTCCAGCAGCATGAAGCAACAAGGGGTGACGACAAAAGACAGTGATCAGGGATGAAGAGCAACTTGATGGGAACATTTGCTGTAATTGCACACATAGCCTGATCAAGCCCATGTGACAGCCATGCACTGGAGAGGAAAATGTAAAATTCTATGACAGTAGGCAAATGACCAGGAAGCCTGTGAAAGTCAGCTGCAGAGTCAGCGGCTGTGGCAGCACAGATAAGCATGCACTGCTTCACTGGACTTCTGCACGTATGACTGCTGACCAACTGACACACATGCAGCCCACAACACCATATGTTTTGCTTACACAGCTGCTTCCAAACCATTTTCAAGTCTTGCATGATGCAGGCACCATCAGGGTGGGAATGACTCATCAGGGAAGGAATGACTCACCAATTCAAATGTAGTGTCGCTGTAGAAGAAGATGTAGTAGCTCTCGCTGACAGCAAAGTCATGCGGAACGAATAGAGTGTTCTGCATGCTGAACTGCTGGCCTGCAACCCTCTGCCATTGCTCATCAAACTCGCCCACATCAATAACCACCTCAAGACCTCCTAGCTTTGCCTGACTGCAAACACACATGCACATCACCATGCATTGTGTTGCAGTGATGATGCTTGAGCACTGCTGTACCTGGGTGCACAGTACCACTGCCGCACTCAAGCAAAGCAATGCAGTTGATTAGGGCAACTACTCAGGCAGGGCACCATCAATAATACAGGCTGCATGCTCTACAGCAGTCATGCTAGGGCAACAATTGTCCATTCACCTTAGCAGCATGACAGATGATGCACTGCAGGATTATAGTATCATCATGATACATGTATTGTATCAGAGAGACAACTGGCCACAGGCAAGTACATGGGAAAGTAAAGCAACTTGGTCAAAGCAACTTGGCCATCACACAGTTTTGATGGCATCTTTGACTGACTAAGCAGGTGCAAGGGAAGATGACTCACACATTTGATGAATAAACAGCAAGTCTGTCGGATAAGCCCTTCCCATGCACAACATGAGGATGGGCCGTGCAAGCCTTGCCAGGCTGTGCTGGCTTGCCCTTGCTTTGCTTATCGATCTTGCCTTTCCCCATTGGCTTGCCCTTTGCAGTAGGTGGGCCCTGCCCATCAGCTTTCCCATTGCCAAAAGCCTGGTCCCACAGGTTAGCTAGAGGGTTAGTGGGGGCGCTGTCAGCAGCCAGGAAGGCTCCAAGGGTGTCCGGCCCAGGGTGGGTCTTCAGGGTGTAGGGGTCCATCTGCCAAGGCTGTCCTGCCTGCATGCCTAACAAAAGTAAAATGCAAACACAATCAATCCCTAAGGCATAAGCCCAACATTAGACAGGATGTGTAATGCAACACTGGTCCCCTGTTAAACAAACACCAACATGTCATCTGCAGCGTTGTTCAGCAATCACATCACCGGACAACTTCATGCATATGTAGATGAAGCAGGCTGGTGACAATTTTGCTGAACAATGCCGCAGATGGCGCATTGGTGCTTCATTAACAGTCAAGGTCATGTCAGATGCCAATCAGCAATATGGTTGCAGTCAAGTTGACATTGCTTTTCCAGAAAAAAAGGAATTCAGAAGTGTAGTAGACACTTCACACCCACAATTTCGCATGATCATTGTGACAGAACAGCTCATGTGCAGACAGACATGCAGGGGGTCTGCAGGCAGGCAGACAAGCAGGACAGACACACACACAGGCAGACAGGATGGGTGACCTCATACAGCGCAAACAGCTTGTTCCCCCAGAGGACCACATTGGTGTTGGCCGGGTTCTTGAGGTACGTGTCAAAGGCATTGGGCAGCCCCAGGGCACTCAGTACGCCAGACCGCTTGTTGGGTGCGGTCCCGAATGCACTACGGTACAGTACAGCATCTGCTGCAGCCTCTTTCTTTCTCCAGGTCACTGCAGCAGGCAATCAATCAATCAATTCTTTTTCTTATAACAGTGTTTGGATCTGCCTTGCTTGAGAATTTGCAGCCATGCAGCAATGCCTGTTGCAGTCTTTCCTTGGTATGTGCCTCACACAGTCAACAGCAAAATAAGAACAGTTTCTGGCCTGCATTTGGCAAAAGCTATGGATGGCCTTGTTTGTACACACCAACCAAATGGCAAAGTGACCACTTTATATTCTCACGCATGATATATAGCCTGAAACCTAGAAATGACAAACACAAATCATGACACCCTGGGTTTTCTATGGTAGGCATGGTTATCACAACAAGCGCTTCCCTCTTTTGCAAGCAAAGCTGGGAATACTGAACCCAGCAAAGTTGATAGAAACCAAGGTTTGTGCAGGTGTTGCTCCTTCTTTGCTGCCAGCAGTCCAATGTTTGACTGTGCCACCTCAAAAAGAGTTTCATACTTTGTAATGCAGTGTATGGCCATGGATTGCACCTCCTGCCGCTTAGATCCTGATTGAACGTGAACATCATCATAATGCAGCAGAAACATGCCTGGTGCTGACATATGCACTCCGGAAATGCACTTTGCCCTCTTGATTGAAGCTGAAGGAGGTCACATATCCATCCCCATCCAGCACATGTGCGTACTTCTGATCCCCACGCTCAAACCTGTTGTGCATTGCAAAGAGGTGTGACCCAGTGTGTCCTGTGTAACCTCTGCTGGTGACCAAATGCTAGCAAGCATGTCTGGACTGCTACTCCATAATGCAGTCCAGACTATGCTGACAACAGGAGACTCTGACAGGCAGAGGGTCTGTCACTACAGAGTGGCATTGCTGATGCTTTGGGCTGAGCGGCACTTGAACGCAGGTGTAGTGCTGTTATGACGAGGCCAGTGAAACGGGTAGAGTTGTCAACCTCCCTGGACCATTGCGAAACAGCGTGCCCCTGAGGCTTTCAGGCACTTGCCCCTCAATCTCGGTGATCCAGTAGTCATACTCCTTTGGCTGACTGGTGAAAGCAGCAGCAAAGTCTGAGCTTTGATACTTTCCAGAGTCACCTCCAGCCTGTACATTTAGTGAGGCCTGTAAGCTAGAATTGTTGCGGGTGAACAGTCAGAGTCCTTGCATGCATATGTAAATTCACTGAAACATGTATTGCCTAATGTGTCCGTGGGTGTAAGCAGTAGCGGTCGGTGTCAGCAGCGACTATTACACATGGTGTCAGCAGTTAGGTCCAAGGCGCACCGCTTCAGCACCTGCGACTGTCGTTCCCAACTCCGGAGCAGCGATTGCAGTGACTCTCAATCTTCTGCGTCCCTTCGGGCCGTGCCGGTCACAAGGGGAGGGCAATCGCAAAGGTGTGGAAGTTCGCAGGCTGCATGCCATATGTGGCTTTGATCCTCGGAGGTAGCACCTCCTGCTGCCTGTTGCCAGCACGGTATGTTGCATATTGCAATCTTCTATGCAATGGCAACATCATCGCATGCTAGTCATGCCCCAGTTCGCCGAGAGCGCAATACCTCGTCAGGCATAAATGCCACGATCAGTGATTGAGATGGCTACTCTTGGGATGGCTTTTGGACCCCGGAGGTGAAGTCATCCCTTAAACAAACGTTTGTAAAATTCACATGTGCCTTTCACTGTGTAATGTGCAAGCAGGAACAGCTTCAAGTATATGCAAGGAAAGTACCTACTATCTCCAAATCAGATCCACATGCAATGGCATCACCAGGTGCTTGTAATGCACCATCTGGCAGGTTAGAATGCTGTGTGAAAACCATGAAAGCAATGTACATGGGAAACAGGGACCACTGCAGGAGGTTGCCATCAGTGCAACAGCATCAATGTCAGGATGACACACATTGATGATCATCATCATTGACCATGCATGTTCTTGGTATATCAGACCTCAGACAAGTAAACTACTAACTAAAACAATGCACTGATCTGCATGTCTCTGTACAAGGTGACGCAAGTGTGATAAATCAATGCATACTGTTTGCGCAAAATCCACCGCAGCAGGCCTTTGTCCAGCCATTACATGTATAACAGAACCGGACAGACTATAATCAAGATGGCAAATGCAATTTCTATGCGTTGCTGGCTCCCATGCACAATTGTTGCAACCAGATCTGTTGCAGGCTACATATCAATGTCAAATCACTGGAAATACAAGCAGGGGTCATATATTATACGTCAATATGGCTGATGTCAATCAACGAAGCGTCATGTATGTACATTTCAATCAATTATGGCGCCCCACGAGATCATCTGTTGATCCCAAGATTGGTGTCACAGACAGCACCAACTCTCCGCTATGCATGCCACTCATCTGCCCTGGAGCGTCATGAGGGCTATCCCCAGTCAGCCCTGGTGGTTCAGCCCTAGTTTGATCCCATGAATGAGCCTTTGGCCTCTGCGCAGCTGCCTCTGGCTGATCCCGTCCTGCTCTGGCTGAACTTCCCAGTGACTGATCATGACTAATGCGCAACTCATCTACACTACCAGCTTCCTGCCTTGCATTCTGCTGTGTAGCAGCTTCTTGGTCAGCTTCCTGCTCACTTTGCCTGCCAGCAACTGTAGCAGCTAGCATGGCATGCCCCGCATCTCCTGACATGGAGCTGTTGAACATGCCTGCAGCTTCTGATTGCATGATGAGCTGCAGCGAGATGGTGGAAGATGTTCGTGCCAGTGGGTCCTTTTCCCCTTGCTCAGCAGCACTTAGAGCCTGCAGCAAGAAAAAAGGGTGAGGATGTGCTTGCTGATAAAAGCTTCAACCCATAGGAATTTACAGTCTTGTGAGGGTCAAAAATGGCTTCTCAAACTTGACTGTATCAATGGCTGATCATGAACTCTCACCAAGGCCGCCTCTATATCAATTAGCTAGAGCAACAGAGACTGTTCTGTTGACCCTTTTAAGTACTAACTTTGCCAAATCTGTCAACACACTTGCGCATAAACTTCCTTCTTGTGCCCAAATTCCTGGTAATTTATGCAGAAAGAAAAGAAAAGAAAAGACTACGCCTTTTGGCGTTAATTTAATGAGAAGCCAAGTATTATACTGGGCTGCCCAGGGGTAGTTGATGCAAATACCACATCGTATATCATGGCCGCAGAACTGACCAGGAGTCTCACCTGAGCCACCTCCTCGTTGCTGCAGGAGGCCAGAGCCGCATAGGCAGCTCTGTTGGCCCTCACCCTCTCCATGCAGGGCTGCAGGGCCGGGAAGCAATGCGCGCAATGCTCCCACAGAGGCGTCACCACACAGTCAATGAAGTTAATCTCCAGCTGGCACTGCACGCGCTCATCCTTGGCGTCCATGTGCAGGGCTGGGGTCAACCCTAGCAGCCGCTCCTCTGCCACCTGGGCCCTGTTACACACATTACAGGACTCGTATCAGTAACAGCTGCTGTGTCATGACGTGTAGGGCTGGGGTCAACCCTAGCAGCCGCTCTTCTGCCACCTGGGCCCTGTTACACACAACACACAACATGTATCAGTAACAGATGCTGTCTTACAACAAAATCAACCCTAGCTGCAGCAGGCCCTGATACACACAACACAAGACTTGTGTCAGTAGCAGATGCTGTTTCATGATGAAATCAACCCTAGCTGCAGCACCTAGCTCTTAAGCCCTGTTATACAGAAGACAGCCCACATGTATCAGTGACGGATTTTATTGGGTGATGTTCATCTATAGATATTCCTCCTCTGCCACCTGGTCCCTGTTTACACACAGGATACAATCAAGGCAGTGACATGTACCAGTAACAGAAGTTGTGTCTTGGTGTGTAGGACTGGGTATTGATTATCTGTGTAGCAGGACAATTCTTGCACATGGGCTTGAGACCCTGGTTTATAACACAAGCACAAAATGTGTGCAAGCTAGAATGATGGCTTGTTGCCAAGCTGTCACAGTGTCTGGGCATGTTCTTTGGCAAAACCAGCAAAGATTGCTGCATGTCATTGTGACACGCAGTACAAGCACAGCGTGCAACTTCTGCACTGCCAGACACTGGTTGTGTTGACTTGATGACAAGGTTTGAGTATGGTGGGCACCTTGCAAACATAGGCTGACATGGGGCTATTCATGCAAGATTGTGTGCTGCATACTGTGTCCTGCCAAATGCCTACCATGCTCATCAACATGCTGAGAACACACTAGAATATCATTGCACAGACTGCCATGCCATGCTATGCTATGCTATGCCATGCCATGCTATGCTATGCTATGCTATGCTATGCTATGCTATGCTATGCTATGCTATGCTATGCTATGCTATGCTATGCTATGCCATGCTATGCTTCGCTATGCTGTGCTTCGCTATGCCATGCCGTGCTATGCCACGCTATGCTACGCAAGACAATGCAGCAATGTTGTGTGCTATGCTGGGGATGATTGTGTGCAAGCCCTGTGGGCGTGCATGCTACCTGAACTCTCTGTGGACGCTGGTGGACATGACACAGTTGACATGGAAGGGGCGCACAGGGTTGCTGATGTCAGCGGCATGCAGCACTGCCTTCACCAGCAGCACTCGGTCTTCCTCCTTCTCCATCAGGAAAGGGCCTGAAGTGCACAAGTAATAATAATAATATTGATAATGATAACGTTGTTATAATGATGATAACAACAATAATAATCATAATGATTGTTACGCTTTCCAGCTCATGATGAGCTAGGTAGATGCAGGACAAGCTTTGTCTCTCCAGAGCAGCCTGTCTTGTGCATCCCTATAAACATCAACCTGTTTCATCTCTTGGTCTGGTCAACTTGTACATTGTCCAAGTACAATGCATTGCCCATGTGACAATGTCTTCTCCTGTCGGACTGACTAACGTGCAACTGCTCCATCTCCCTGTTTGATTTATACATTGTCCAACTCTATTGCATTGCATGTCTGACTGCTCCAACTCCTGTTGGACTGACTAGCGTGCATGCAGCGGGGCATTTAGGGTTTGCACACAGCACTGGGAATTTGAGACTGCCTATTTCCATTGAAAACATTGCATTCTGTACAGACAATGCGCATGCAATGGGGCAATGCCAAACTCTGATAGGTTGGTCATGTCAAAAACAACACACAAATGCATAAACTAAGTCACTGGACACATGAGTGAATGGCAAAAGAGGGACATGTATGTACGAAAGAGTTGAGTGTGAGAATGGTTGAATGAACACATGGGTGAACACTGAGGGAGCGGCCAACCTGCATGATTCTTGAACTCTGTAGTGAGGCTGAAGTGGAAAGACATGTCAGTTGCCATGATGGCGCTGATGATCAGCTTCCTGATTTCCTGCATAGAATGCCTGATTTTGGAGTCTTGCAACTGTGACATTGGTTGGCTGGTTAATCGACTATACTAATCACTGAACCTAAGTCTGCGTCCGATACTCCTGATGGACATGACAAGCGCATGCATATCAAGTATGTGTGACATCTTTGGATGTGGCTGTGTCACAGCTGTTCATAGTAAAGAGAGATTCAGGGTCTACAAGCAACAGCAAGCAAGCCAAGCAATGCAGAGAGTCTGCCAGCATGTGTGATGAGCAAGCAGGAAAGAAGCACGCAGGAAGTCATGAAAGGGAGAGGGCAAACACTCAAGACAGGGAGAGAGCAGTTGCAGGACACCACAGAAAAGGGGAGTGGGGGTGGGGGTCGGTTTGCAGGTCCGGGGAGGGGGAGAAGGGGTATTTGCAAGAGGGGGGTGGGGAGTGTGTAAGGGGTTTTGTGACCTGGCGTAGGGGCTTCTCCAGGTGTGACAGGATGGCACAGTCACGCTTGGCCAGAATGGCAAAGGTGAGGGCGCAGTGGTGGTTCTCCATCACACTCATGTCATTGTAGCGCTGAGCTAGGGGCGTCTGAGTCTGGATGTGGAAGCTGTTGGTGTGGCCTGCACCACCAAACAGATCAGGCCCACATCCAAACCATCAAGCCCATGTCTACTATGCAGAAGCCAGAGTCTGTCAATCAGATGATGTCAGGCCCACATCTGTATAATTGAGCCCACGCTACTGTGCAGAAGTCAGACAGCCAAATGCTATGATGACTCTTCTGGCACAGATGAGCAACACAAGGCCGAGGCTACTGTGCAGAAGCCAGGGTCTGCCAATCAAATGATAAGGTGACAACCCAGGCAAAGATGAGTAGCACAAGGCCAAGGACAGCGTGCAGAAGCCAGGGTCTGCCAACCAAGTGCTGAGATGACCATCCTGGGAAAGGTGAGTAGTACAGGCTGATCTGCTTGGGTCAAGCTCTTGCATTTGCAGACCGAGATGTTGATCAACATGTTTCCTCATGTGGCTTGCACCCTTATGACAAGCAGTGCAGTACAGCTCAATCTCTTGCCATCATGATTGACATCATGGCATAGCACAGCAATGCACAGCACGGGCACCACCTTACGACCAGCAGTGGAATGTAGCTCAAAGTCTCACCATCAAGATCGACATCATGGCATAGCACAGCATGGGTTGCACCCTTACAACAGTCATTACAATGCAGCTCATGTTCTTACCATCATGGTCAACATCATGGCACAGGGCAGCAATGAGCAGCACCAGCTGGTCCACTCTGTTGAGGCTCTTGGAGACCTGGCTGCGCATGAGCATCATGTAGGTGGTGTGCAGCACATACACCACATGGCAGAAGTTGTGGTATGGGTTCTTGTGGTAGTGGCTGCACACAGCTGCGATGAAGGCCATGATCTTGCGCTCCTCAATCTTGAAGAAGTCCAAGACGCCGCTGTCTGAGAAGATGTCGTACACCATCTTGACCTGTAGGAGCAAGGAGCTCTTTTCAATCCCAAAACATATATGTATATATATGCAGGGATCATTTCTACACTAGAAATCTAAACTCAGATCTAAACTCAGAAACAGTAAAAATGTGTTTGTACAATGTGGAGATGTTTTAGGTGACCATAAGAGTTAACTGCCCCAAGGAGTGGGGCCTTAGTCTGGGCAGGACTTGTAAATTCGATGCCGGCAACCATTGGGTTATGCCTTGTATGATAGGCCTATCGCGACTAGATACAGCAAGAAGGTGAAGGTGAACAGGATGCCGCTTTGGCTTTCAACAAGGCAAGCTGATTGAAGACTCAATTGGCTTCAAAGTTTGGCAGAGAAACCATTGCCTTGCTGTAAAAGCTGCTTGCCAGTTAGACTTTGAAGCATGGTTGTAAGACAGGACACTTTGTCATGAAGGCAGCTACATGTGTTCTAAACAGGCGCCCATTTGGCGTCATTCACTCACAATGGCAGTGGGCATATACACAGACATAGACCATGACAGCAGGCGCGTGCAGACACACTCACAAAGAACTCACACACACAGACAGCAGACACACACAGACGCACACACACACACAGAATGACAGCAGGCGCACATGAGTGTTATTACACAAAACTTGATTGACTCTACAACGATCCTCACGCAAAACTGCTGCATTGCACAGCAATATGCTCTTCCTGAAGTTGCTGCTGCGTGCCTCTAACTGAAGTTAATCAAAGTCAAATCATGCACATGTCAGGCTGCATATTTATGTGGTGCTGTGCTCAGTCTTTCAACAGCGCAGTGAGCGAGTCAACCAACAGCAAATGATGATCCAGGCAGATCAGCCTGGAAGGTGACATAAGAGGATCATACCAAATCTTCAGTGTGGAATCTGGTGATGTCCAGGTCCCACTTCAGCAAGTAGCCCTTGTTATGGGGAGGGGCTAACTGCTGCAGCCCTTCTGGCTCGCGCAGGCTCTCATACAGACTCAGCCTAGGAGCATGCCACCTCTCTGCATGCATACGTTTGCGTTGCTGGGGTTTGCAGCATGCATTTATCATGAACCTGTTTGTGAACTGTGACTGAGCGGCAGTCTTCAAATGATGCACAGCACAGCAAAACGTGCACAGCATACCTGTCATGCTGTGTTCGCCATGCCAGCTAGCAGGCTTGACACCCAAGTATGTCTGCAAGCCCTCAGGACTGTGCCTGAGCTCAGTCTTAAACAGCACAGCAAAGCATGCACAGCGTACCTGTCATGCTGTGCCCCCCGGGCGAGCTGTGAGCGCTGTCCCCTGGCGTGCTACGATTACTGATGGTGAGGCAGCTGACATAGGGCCCATGTGACGTCTCTGACTCGCCCCGGCTGTTCATGCTGCGGCTGCAGGTCGAAGCAATGCTCTCTATCTCCTCTAGGCCGGCATAGGACTGCAGCTGAGCTTGCAGCACATCCTCCAGACCTTCTGCACCACAAGACTCTGTCAAACACTGCTCCCTGGGCCTCACTGGTTGTGTTCATCATGTCCATATACTCACTTGCTGTTGGTAGCAGCTTTTGTCGCTCGACGCAATTCAAATTTGGCAACATGTCTCAGAAGCAAGACTGCAGGGTTAGCTGTTGTGCTGTAGACCGGGCAGGGCATAGGGAAGGCACAGCAGGGTTTATCTGTGCTTACAGCCAAAACTGCAGCTGACTGGTTGCTGCAAGTGCAAAAACAAACTGCCTTTGGTGTGGACACCGTGCCTTATGCAGTGCAAAGGCCTGGCAGTCCCTGTCAACAGAGGCCCAACCATCAGGCAGACGCAAGGTGGCAGATGCAGAGCAACCTAGTTGTTGTGTCCAATGTGTGCTGTCACACAATGTGCCCACATTCATTCACCCATGTCAGGATTGAGACCTGAGGGTAACAAGAGGCTGCCAATGCATCCTGTTTGGCAATGCTCTGTGATCTGTTGCAAACGCCCACCAGTAGTCAACCATGTGAATACCAAGAGAAAGGCAGATGCAGGGCTGCAGATGCAGGGCTGCAGATGCAGGGCTGCAGATGCAGGGTAGAGGTCTGCCGCAGCTGTTGCAGAATGCAAAGGGCTGCAGGTGCATGGTAGAGGTCTGCTGCAGCTGTTACGCAATGCAAAGGGCTGCAGATGGAAGATAGAGGCCTGCCGCAGCTGTTACGCAATGCAAAGGGCTGCAGATGCAAGGTAGAGGTCTGCCGCAGCTGTCATGCAATGCAGAGGGGCAACAGCAGCACTCACCTGCGTTGACATTGAGGCCTGAGGCTGAGACGGTGGACAGTGCACTGGCAAAGGAAATCTCCAGAGATCTCTCGCTGATGATGCTGGCTGCCTCCATAGCAAACACGGCCATGGCATCCCTGCATGCCCAACAATTCAACTCAGGGCAGGGCAGGGCATCATGCAGACCCAACTGCATGGGCAGCACAGCACAGCACAGCACAGCACAGCACAGCACAGCAGAGCAGAGCACAGCAGATACATCCAAGTGAACGGGCAGCACAGCACAGCCTGTAAATCTATGCAAGTAGACATGTCAATTGTGAGCAGCCCAATGGCATCGTTGACAGCAAACAACGCCCTCAAACCCTTGTACACCAGCCTGGATTATTCAGCAAAGCACGCAGAATATAGCACAGCAAACACTGTGCACTTGACTGATGATGCATGGCCACATGGGCAGGCCAAACAGGTGTTGCCCTAAAACAGCAAACCCCTAACTCAACCATTCCGTTGCGGTGTGTTATTTTTGCCATGTTGCTCTGGATGCCAGCGTCATCTTGGCATTATTTGAGCCCATTGGAAAAGGCACGGGGTGCTGAGGTGTCAAGCTCGTGAGCAGAAGTGCCACCAAGGGGCAATGAGGACGTGCCTGTCGCTAGGGGTGAACCACAGGGTGCTGATTTGTCATGCTCATGAACAACGCTGCCACCAGAGGTAACAAGGACATGCCTGTCACTAGGAGAAAATCATAGGGCGCTGATTTGTCATGCTCATGAACAAGACTGCAACCAGGGGCAATGAGGACGTGCCTGTCGCTAGGGGTGAATCACAGGGTGCTGATTTGTCATGCTCATGAACAAGACTGCAAGCAGGGGCAATAAGGACGTGCCTGTCGCTAGGGGTGAAGTCAGTCTCTCCAAGGAAGCCAGCCTTGGCTAGGTCATCTGTCTTGTCAATGGCCACCACCACCGCCAGAGTCTTGCTGGTCCTGGTGTCCCTGTGCAACAGTTGACAAGCCTAAACCCTTGTTGCTTGCTCACTGGCAGACTGCCTTGGAATGAGGCCCTCAGGTCATTCTGGACAGAGGGAAACAGGGAAGAAGACCACTGCCAGGGTCTTGCTGGTCCTGGTGTCCCTGTGCAATAAACTGACAACCTCAAACTCTTGTTGCTAAGATTTTGAAGTTCACGGTGTTGCCGCACTGCAGCTAAGAATGCCGTTGCTGTACCACAGAACAAGAGCCAGCTGCCTTGCTGACTTGCAGACCGCTTTGGGTTGCTGTCCTCAGGTCATTCTGTACAGAATGACCAACCCAAAAAACCAACTGCTGATGGTATTCATACTGACTTTATCCGTTCTGGCTCATGATGAGCTAGGTACATGCAGGGCATGTCTGGTCTCTCCAGAGCAGTCTGTTCTGTGTAACTCTGCAAGGTCCAACAATATGACTTTGCATATGTGGAGTACAAAGGCGGCCTGCAAATGTTTGCATGTGCCTGCAAGATATCTCAGCTTCCCTCAAAACAAGTACCTGGCAAAGCAGCAATGCCTGGCACACGCATCACCAAACAACAACAACAACGTCAATCTTGGTTCTGCCATATGTTGCAGCTCTGTTCAATCCCATAACATCTATCTCAATTCAGAAACATCCATGCTGTAGTGGAAATATGCACTCAGAAACGCCTGGGCACAGCAACAAAACCTGTTTCTACATTTGGAAGATATTTCAGATACGGCTCAGTCTATAGCTGTGCCAGTGGTGCTGTAGGGTAGTCCAGTCTATATACACATGTAGACATATGTGCATACAAATGCGTATATATATCATTATAGCTGTGATGGTGATGCTGACCTGATAGGCTGTATGAGGACACTCCTGGCATGCTGCACGCCCAGAACACTGGCAAAGGCCGGCATGATGTCTTTACCACTCACTGACTGGCAGCACATGCCCTCCCCCCGGGTGGCTGCCTGCCCTACCAGACCCTCCCCCATTTTCACACACAGCACCATGTCCTGTGTCACAATATGCACACAAGGTTAGTGTCCACATGTGAGTGAGTTGGTGAGTGTGAGGTAGGGAGTATGATGAGCAGGTAAGTATGTGTGTGTGTGAACGAATGAACAAGTTCATGGAGGAAGGGAGGAATGAATGAACGAATGAATGAATGCAAGAAGGTACAGATGAACAAAGCAACAGCAAAAACCAGTGCAAATATCCATTCATCTGACGTGTCCCCCTTTGCCTGCCTAACCCCCCTTTGGCCTTAGTTGTCAATCTCACATGCTTGTCATTTTGCATAAAGCAAGGGGGGGGGGGGGGGGTTTAAACAACACCAAAAAATGCCCGCATGCACTCAGAAGAAATAGCAAACACAGCAGCAAACCCCAACGCAACCTCTGAACAATGCAACTCTAGACATTTCCCTCTCTGTCAAGAATCCAGCAGGCTCGAGAGTGGCATGAGGCAGCAGACCTTGTTGGGGTGTCTTTGAAAGATCACAATGGTATGGCTGGGCACAGACTAATGACAGTGGCATGAGGCAGCAAACCTTGTTGTCCATGACAGTACCCAGAGTCCACTTGGTCCACAGCTGGTCACGTGAGTTGTCCACAAACAGCAGCAGGTTGTGCTCTGAATTGACCAGGTTACGCACAGCCTTCAGGATGATGGTGACCAGCTGCTCCAGGCTGCTGCCCCCTGCATTCACCCTCCTGAACGCCTCATACAGCTTTGCCAGCCGCTGCTTCTCAGCCCTGCAACAGCCACACCACACCCAAGGCTTAGCCTCTGTCACACTTTCAGACATGCTCAGTTGTAATCATCAGACAGCCGGCGCGGCCAGCACGATAATCTGCGGCTGTTTATAATCTGTATATAATCATTACAAGTTGCCAGGCACTGCTTCTCAGCCCTGCAATAGCCACAGCACACCCAAGGCTCAGGCAGTATTGTGCACACCAGTGCTGTTGCTGCCTCTTGCACTGCTAGCCGTCTCTGCCTGGCTGCACTGTCGGGCGACATGTCAGGCCCTAGCTTATCATACTGTGAAGCCTGCAGTCATGGAACGTTACCCTGAGAACCACAGCACACCCAAGGCTCAGGCTCTGTCAAAGCTTCACACATGCTCAGTACAGATGCTTGTTGGTTGCATGGATGCATCGCTCAATACTGTTTGAGCTACGGTCTCAACTCTCTGCCTCAAGTCACTTGGTGACCATGTGTGCTGCACCTGCTGCTGCTGCTGCTGCCTGTGCCGCCGTTATCATTGCCAGCTTGATGTGCTTTGGTGATTTCAAACGCCTCGCCCTTTGCCAGGTGGTGTAGTCCGACTTGCCTCAGCAAAGTTGCCCTCGAGCTACTTCACATCGATGTGCAAGCTGGCCATGCAGACAGGCAAAGCACTGGCAGCCAAAGGGTTCTCGAGCACAGATCCAAAGAAGCCCAAGCTTTGTCATACAAGTTTAGCTCGAGCTTGTCTGGATCTGTGCTCAGGAACCCTTTGGCTGTCTGCATAGCCACCTTGCACAGCGATGCGAAGTAGCTCAGAAGCAACTTTGCTGAGGCAAAGTCTGCACTCGGCAAGTTGGTTGACATCATGCCATACTTGCAGGACTCCAGTGCCTTGGCTTCTTGAATGACAAAGATTGTAGTCAGACAGCAGCGTCCCCTCAACTAGCGCATGACTAAGTGTCTGCCGGTGGCACTGCTGCGGTGGTAGCTGGTGAGCTGTTTTGTTGTTGCTGCTGAGCTGTTTGTTGCTACTGCTGAGCTGTTTGTTGATGCTGCTGAGCTGTGTGTTGAGGCTGCTGAGCTGTTTGTTGATGCTGCTGAGCTGTTTGTGGTTGCTGCAAGGCTGATGCTGCCAGTATTGGCATCTCTGTGCAGCTAGAAGCCCAGCACAGCCTTGTCATGCTCTGCCTACTCAGCCTTGCCATTGTCAGAGTCACACAGAGCCCAAGCAGCGCTTTACTAGGTCCTGCACACACCTGTTTCCACAGCAAGCAATGCCCAGGAATGCATGGCAGGGACTTGATGCTGCCTGTGTGTCTGGTGTCACGTGCAGATTCGGCCAGGTCAAATGTTGTTTGACACTCAAGCTGGAATTAAGCAATTTTGCATGTGCAGACCTCTGCCTGACCACCTAGGAGTTGTGTTGCCTCAAACAGTGACTTGTGACACAGTCAATTTCAAGTCAAAACCAGTCAGCAGCAGCATGCTGATCAGCTTGAGTAGCTGTCATAATGATTGGCATGTAGCTGTGCGTGAGTCGCTGATGTCTCTGGGCATCACTTGATGAAAAGTGACACAAGTACAAAAGGAGCTGCTGCTTGATTGCGTCGCCTGCCAGCCATACTGAGCTGAGGCACAAGTGTTCCTGCTGCACTAAGGCTTGCAGCAATCTGGCACACTTACGATGGCTGTTCAAGCTGCTGCCAATCACAGTTGTGCAAGCTCAGCTCATGAATGCTCTTCAAACAGCTGCTTCAACGCTACAGCTGCTGTGTGACTCGCAAGTCATCATTCACTGCTGTGACTTGCCAGCTGTGGAGAGGCAAGACAAGATGCAATATGTTGATGTATGCTGTCCTCCATGCCTCTGGCAGATATGAAGTGGCTGCCAGACATGCACTGCACAGATTCATGATGACCACAGCTGGCCACAGCTGATACAATGCAGACAGGACCCAGGATCACTCAATGCTGCCAATGGATGCTGCTACATCACTCAATGCTGCCATTGATTGCTGTCAGACCATTCTACACTGTCAGCAGTTGCTGTTAGATCATAATGTAGAAGAATACTGTACAATTGCTGCTGCTGCTGATGTGCTGCTGTGTGGTGTTGATAGCTGTCTGCTGAGCGTCTGCCTTTGGGTCCACACGCTGCTTCAGGCCAAGGTGTTCTTGAATCCATGAGTCACACCAGAGCCAGACTGTGTATATATGCTTTGTCATGTTTGAGTGTGGGAAGAAACTACTGCATTGACTGCGTACTCCCTGCCTTTTGTCAATGGCAGCGTGGCATGCTGTGCTGTGCTGTGCTGTGCTGGGCTGTGCTGTGTCGATGGCAGCATGTCGTGCTGTGCTGTGCTGTGCTGTGCTGTGCTGTGCTGTGCTGTGCTGTGCTGTGCTGTGCTGGCTCCTCTCACGCTGTGTCACTGGGTGTGTTGCTTCCAGGGTTGATGCTGACAGCTCTACTGTGGCGCAATTCAGAATCCCTAGCTCTATACAATGCATACATTCTCACGTTGCATGTACAAGATGGGTAAGAAACAGGAGGCCTGTATTTCATGCATCCATGGAGTCTCCCTCTTCCTGCTGCTGCGACACCTCACGTGCTGAGGCAGCTGCAAGTGCTGCCATGTCTGTTGAGCTGCTAGCAGAGCACTGCTTGTTTTGTCTCTTGTGTGCGGCCTTTGCTTGACCTTTTTTTTGTACCATTATATACAGGTAACGATGATCCAGCTGCTGACACGCACAGACGCACTGGCAACCATGCAGCAGCACGTCACTGACCAGACACCCCCACACTGTAATGTGATGCACATTGCTCCTGACTGTACAGCGGCAAGTTCTGGCCATGCTTTGATGGCTATAGCCTGAGCTACATCTGTCATACTCCAGGCTGCCATCACAGCTGAACCTTCAGATGGTTATCAGAGGCTTGCATGACCATCACCTACCTGGGCAGAGCTGACTTGTCTGACCTGCAGCTGTGGCCCAAGAGAAGCTGGTGACACTGAAGGATGTGGCGGTACTGCCTGAGGAGGCCCATGGATACCAGTTGATATTGATACATTCCTGACGTCGGCAGTGCATGCAGGAGGACTGAAGTGTCATAGTCCAAAGTGCTGCCACAGCTGAACCTTCAGCTGGTCATCAGAAGCGCCCATTATGATCACCCAGCCAGGGCAGAGCTTACTTGTCTGACCAAGCAGTGCATGCAGGAAGCCAGGAGTGAGAGGGGCTTACAGGGCAGCTGTGTGGAAGCGTGACTTGGTAAGCATGTTGCCCAGGTGCACTCCAAACAGCTCCAGGTTGGACTCGTCCAGGCTGCTGAACACCATCCCCCTTGCAACGCCTGTGTGCTTCTTGTTCAGGGCCTGCAATCACCAATTCCAGCTCAATTTATGGCATTGATATGTAAATTATAATCCATTGTGTACTGCCTGTGTGCTTCTTGTTCAGGGCCTGCAACCGCCACCTCCAGCTCGCTTTCTTACATTGGTTTACATTAATTTTGATATACTACACATTGCCTGGCAGCTGTTTTACATTGGTTTACATTGATTAGAATATACTACACATTGCCTGGCTATTGCAAACATGTAACATGGTATGGGACATGGTACATGGCATATTACACGGTACCTGGCATGGTGCATGCCCATAATGGACGTATGATTGTACATTATGTATAATTCATGTTGCTGGAGATGCTCAATATATATATATATATTGTTGAATGGTTCAGCAGCAGGGCAGCCTTTGCTGCATGACATACACTTTTTACACTGCTGTGCAGAGCACACTCACAAAGCTCCTCTAGCTTTTGTTGCCAATGACATGGATATTGACAAACATATGCGACAACAGTCTCAGCATGTTTCCAGATGACTCACCTGGATGACAGCAACATGGTTGCCAGACATGTCAGAGATGGGGCAGCACAGAATGTTCCTGGTGCGGAAGCCTGTCTTGCGGTCAATGGCTGGGTTGAAAAGTCCACAGGCATAGGCATCGGGTATGTTCATGCTGGTCCCAGATTCTGCCACCCTGCCGGCAATCCCCACCCCAAAGGGCACCCGGATCATCTCCCAGTGCTCTTCAGGATTTGCGACTCGAGCCCTGCAACACATCATGACATGTTGTCACGCAACACAGGCATGTCAATGTGCAAGAGATCATGTGCATTGCGTGACAGAAGAAGCTGCTACGGTCTTGATGGTACTGTATCTAGCATGTGAGGGTCTGCAGTGTTTCAGCTACATATTTCCCAGTACAATACGCAAGCAGTCTGTGCAGTATACAAGCAGTATACTGTACTGGGGCTGTATTCACTACATGTGAAGGTAGCAAGATGGGTCCGGCCATACTTGCTGACAGATGGTTGAGCAGTGCAGTGCCTTTGCACTCTTACAATACAGCAGATGTTAGAGGCTTTGCAACAGGTCGGGCTGCATTTGCAATGAAGTATGCACAGCACCGGCAAGGTGATGCACCTGAGTTCTTTCTGCTGGTTGTCAACCAGGAACAGGGTGACACGCTCACAGTGGAGCAGCTCAAGGACCACATCCCTGATATTGTCCACAGCTGAGTTGATGTCCAGCTCCAAGGCCAGCTGGTTCATCACGCCCACAGCCTGAATACACGGCAGATGATGTCACAACACCCTATTGTTGCTGCTTTGCTGCATGCACAGCTCCAGGGATCAGCGTCTCAACCTAATGCAGCTGCATGTTGCTGATGACTTGCACCTCTAGCCTGACCGCCCAGCTGATTCATCATGAGCTACTCTTTTATGCAGCGCTATTGGTGCTCGATGGCACCCAGTGTATGAAGCAGGGAGAGGCCATGATTACTGGTGATTACTGGGCAATGCTATACTTGACAATTGCTTGTTGTGCACCAGGCTATCCCTGTTGATTGCCGCATCAGCTCGGCAAAGAGTGAAAACTTCAGGTTGTGCTGCTGACCAGCATGCAGCAAGGTGCAGATGCAGTCTGAAGCAGTGAGCAGGTCTGCCCTGCCTTGTAAAGGTTATCAAGCTCGTTGCGCATCTTCCTGGCGCCATTCCGCAGCTGCTCAGGTGACAGCAAGTCATAGTTGTCTAGCATCTCTTTGTGTTGTGTTGGATTGCTGCTGGCCAAGGAGAAGCGGCCTGCAAAGGATCCAAAGCGCCGGGAGCCTCCTGGGGTTGTGACAGACCCCTGTGCATGCCGGAAAGGTGAGACTGCCATATTGTGCTGTTGCTGGGGGTCATACTGGTTCTCGCAGATGGCTGGCCTTAGATAGGGCACAGAACTGCCAATACCTCTTTGGGTCTATCGATTCTTCTGGAGACTGAGGTTGCAGTGATTTCCATAACCTCTGCAGGGTCATCTTGCTTCTTATCAGCTGTCTGGTGGGCGCAGCATCTGAACAAAAACATGCCGAGGCTGCTGCTGCAACAGCGGTTATCGCAAATGGCCTGCTGCCATTGCGTGTCCTGTTCGGTAGCCCGCTGCGCAAGTCAACGTTGTCTGCAGCTCAGTCGGTCAACTTTGCACCGTCTGACCCAATCAGGTGAAAAGAAAGCGGTATAGTCAGGTAGACCATGTGAACCAGCCAATATGGTGGCCGCAAGCTGTTCGCGCAAGCTTCGAAACCCGGTGCGCTTACGGAAGACAATTCCCTTATTGCATATGAGTCACGATTGCTTCGAATTCTGGTGAACTTTTTCCTGACAGATGACAAATGACCTGACAAATGACAAATGACAGAGTGAATGAGCAATTCGCCGGAGTTTCAAAGCATTTTTGTCAAAACGGGCCGTGTCATTTGTCATCTTCGACAGCGCTGCCGACCGTTCCGTCAAAAATGAAGCCTGGGCCAACCAGCCTGTCTCACAGCGAAACCCCTACCTTGTGTCTGCGAAATCACGCAGAATTTTGCCGATATGCCGCAGCTCAACCTGTGCATGGAGCTGTGATGCACCATGAGAACTCCGAAAGTACGCTTGGCCCGCCCTGCAGTCACGCTTCGGACGCTCTCACCTCTAAACAGCTATACTTGGTTGATGTGTTTACATAACAGACTGGCAAAGTTCAGACTTGTGCCTTTGTCGCGCCAGCATAGCGCTGGCTGCTTAGCTTCTTCTGCTCAGCACTGTGCTTCTGCAGAAGAAGCAAAACAAATGAGGAATGTTCTGGACTCGATTTTGGCCACTGGCTCCGCACAAGCAGTCTGCTGCCAGCTGGCTGCCTGCACGTCTTTCCAGGCATTTGAAATGCTCTGTGCACAGTGCGAGCACCGTGGCCTTGTCTTTGTGCCCTCCGGCGATCCTCAGCAGATGTTAGGCGAGGTCTTTTATGACAGAGATACCTCATGGCAACGTGAGCTGGTATCTGGTAACCTCAGCCACATTCTTGGTGTAAAGCTCGGGGGACGTGCCGGTGAAGCACCTTCTGACATGCTTGTTGCATGCCTGCAGTTGACATGCTGTAATCCTCTGCAGCCCTGTGTACCCTTGGCAGCAATGTTCAGAGAGCTTCTGTGATGCAGGCGTTGACGTAGCAGAAACGTTGAGCTGTGCACTATCTCCACGAGTTGCATTAGAAACTCGCAATAAAGAATGCGATTGTGCTTGGGTGGCAAGCGACTGTGCATCAATGGATGGTGTGCCTTCTGTTGTGCTGGAAGTGGCCGTTTTCAATGAGAGTGAGGCAGAGCTTGAGGCGGAGGGCAGTGAATGGATGGACCTGCTGCAAGTGCAGGTAGGTCATTCGCTATTGACTACTGACTAGACATTACAAGAGCAACAACAGTTGTTTTTCAATCCTAGTTGGTGCGCCTGTTGTCATTGCCCAGGAGGCTGCTGATTGCGAGTGATATCTAGTTGCTCCCGGTCCTGACAGCTCAATGTCTCAATGGTGTCATAGTGCTTGGTGTCACAATTGAAATTTTTTGGTGGTCTTGCAAGGCAGCCATCAGATGCTGACTGGATCATGTAGGCAGCAATATTGGCAAAGGTCCATCATGAAGAGAACCCCGTTGATGACTGCCCCAAAGTCTCAGTTGGTGTTCTTTTCACTCAATTTCCAGCCCCACAAGAGGCTAAATTGTTGCGTCGGCTTCTGCAGGCATCTGTAACAATGCAAGCTGAGCATGCCTCGAGCCACCAACAAAGCCAAGAGGCTATGTTGATTCTGCCCAACGGCTATGTGACAAGGCCTTGCAAATATGCTGTGAGCTCAACAGCAACCCCTCAATCCTCACAAAAGGCTGAGGCAGCATTGACTATCTTCAATTTCATGTGCCATTCTGTTGCAAAACTGAGTATGTGCTTCCATTCAGCAGCAAAATGTCGAGCTAGATTTTGCTGCATTGCGTCTGCTCAAATGCCGACATGCAAGTATGCACACAAATCAGCCGCGAAGCTTCTACATATGGAAAGAGCAGCAAGGCTGAGAGGATGACTTTGGTCTCCGCTGATGCACGCAGGGCCCATATGAGTATGCACAGATGTTGATAGCAAGTCGTCAAGCCACATATTGACATCTTGGAACTGATGCTCCATGACAAGAAAAATCCTCAACTGGCCCCAACAGGTTAACCTGCCAGACTTGTGCTTAGTAACTCTCGCAAGGTGTTTTGAAACTGATAAAACCATGATTTTGTGCACATGTGTATATACCCATAGTCCTGATACACCCTTGGTCTTGGATTAACACACCTAGTAGGATGCAATTGTTAAAAAAGGTGTTTGGCATGTTGATGTTAAGCATCTCTAGCACGCTTCCTGTTGAGAGGCATAACACCTGAAAGGGCACTGTTTAACAAAGCAATGCATGCACTGTAGTATGCTGGCAAGCTGTCTTTGCCTACCACCACCATTGGTGTGGGAACCACAAAGTTTAACTCATCTTTATGGCGAATTGGCGGACGCTCGTCAGTGACATATATCAATAGATTGTCAACACCTGGAATGTACAACTCCTTTCTGAGCTTTGCAGCCTGCATGCTTGATGCTGCTTGGCGCTTTTCGGACTGGACAAAGACAACAACTGGGTGTGATCCAGATGCTGCGTCATCAGAGCGCCGTAAAAGCAACCAGCTATCAGAACCAAAATTGCCTGGTCCTTGAAAAGCCCATTGTGCATCCATGTTACTGACCATGGACTGGAGCTCAGCTGAATCTGTGAGCTGGCTGCTGACATCACAGACACGAAAGTTGTTGTTTGGGACACAGAACGACATCTCATGGACTCCAATGTTGACGCCTCCGAGCAACTCCCTCAATGAGACAACAGGCTGGCACAGGACATCATGCCAAAAGAAAAGCTTGGCAACTAAAATGCTGACATCAGTAAGCTCCCGGTTTTGCCAGTCATGAGTAAGATGACTGAGCAGTGGCACCCACAACAGTTTGTTGCTGAAAGCTTTCATGGACCGGTATGCAGCAACCAACAGCACTGGTGGCATGGAGACAAGATGAGGCTCCCGGTCAGGATAGAGCCAGCCTTCTGAATCAGGTCCAGAGGCAGCTGCAATTGCAGCCTGAATAGCTCCGCTGCTTGAGCTGTCCGAACTATCTTCAGATCCTAAGCCTTGACCTAGCAGAGCGTCAATCTGCAATCAGCTCTGTACATATAGCTTGCAAACGGCTGTAGTGTTGGACCTAGTCTCCAGAATTGCAATGTGCAGCTTGGCAGTTTGCTTGCAAAAGCTTCAAGCAAGTCTGGAACAAGTGCAGTTGGGCAGTACATCCAACAATGGTAGCCACTTGGCAAAAGCAAGGGGACTGGTTGCATACCTGGCTCACCAATGTATGCAATGCCGTCATTCTCCAGATCCTGCCAGGTGACTGTTGCCCCAGCTGCAGTACTGCCTGGCACCGATTGCTGCCGGTCAATGGGCACGCGGCACACACAGTGAGCAACAAACTGGTTCATGAGATGTACATTCAGGGGATTGCTACTGAGCCAGCCTTGCCATTTACCTTCGCTCATGGCATTGCAGAGTCCATCCACAATTTGGACAAGGTAGAAGTTACCTTGCAGCCACGTCCAACAGTCTGGGTGGCCTGCAACACAGAGCGGATCACTGAAGGTGAAGCAGCGCAACATGTTAACACATATTGACAGTGCACCTCTTGTAACAGACTAGCGACAGTTATGCAAGTGTAAGCGTAGCGCAGCAGCAAATAAGAGCTTAGATAGCACAAGTTGAAGGTGTTGAGAGTACACCGGTGGTGGCAGGGTGAGATATTGATAGCCAAAAGTGCGGCTACTATTTAGTCATCCGTAATACAATCATTACGGAGGTATTGTGACGGTATCGTTACACCCCTGGAGTCATCAGTTGGCTGCTGCAGCTGCATTCCTGCAAAAGACTGTCATGAACATATATGTTGCCCAAGATGTCTTTCAATGCATCAGCACCAACTTGCTGGAAACTCTTCGTTTTGCAGCAGCGAGCTCCCTGCCAGCAGGCATAAGGTTTGGGACAACATTCTAGGGTTGCCACCAATCAGTTGCAGCAGCAGCAGTGGTGGCAATGAGCGCGGTACCACAGGGGCGTTGTTTATGCGCTTTGCCAAATCACAGATCACTGCCTGCATCTGCGTCTCGGTCAATGGCCGCACATGCACATCCTACACTCGGCTGTGCCGACAACCTGCGCCCTGCAAGCTGCTGGCTGAGGAGCGGGTGCTGGCAGTGATGACCACAGGCATGCACAACAACTCGCCCTTTTCCTCAAGCGCAGCTGCTCTTACGCAACATCACAAAATGTGACAGGGCGGATTGTAGCCAAGAAGGCTCTTGCAAGATTGGAGCGGGAACCGCTGCACCCGCCTGCAATGGATTGCACTCAGCAAACATGTACTCATGGTGTGCTTGCTTTGAGATCAGACTGTGCAGAATGGCTCAACGCTGAAATTCAGCTGGCTTGAACAAGCTTTTGTTTGCAATTCTATAGCTTGACACAGACCCTGGAGCCCACAAGCTCATCAATTGACAGATAAGGAGCCATGTTGCTACGTGAAGCTGGATGCAATGCAAGAGTTGGAAAGCACAATGCGTTTAGAATCCCCTTGTTGATTGCATGCATACCTCGTCTACAGCAAAGACTGCCATCCATGATGTTCCTGCACCGATTGCTCCAGCCTGTTGCCAGAAGTACAAAATATCCAGTGGCTCCAAGGAGTGTCGCAAGCAGCGGTCCATGCCAGTCAGAAAGCTGTGGTAAGATGGTTGGCTGTTTGAAGAAACACTGGAGTACAACATGCGTAGAGCAAGCACGCCACTTGGCCCCAATGTTTCCTCAAGAGAATGTAGCCGCTGTAGGTCTGCAACAACCAATCGCCAGGCATTAGACCAAAGAAGCAATATATGATACAATGGGTAGCAAAGGCCATTTTCCAACCAACGGATGCAGTCTGGACAGTGTGAACATTGTATTACTTGCTTACCATCTGCAAGTCATGTTGCTGCTGCATGGTACACACCCCTTGGCTGAGGGAAGGCATACACAGAGCAGATGAGCTGCCCTCACTCAGATCAAAGCATGCTGAATTCCAGTACCAGTAACACAGTCATGGCAAGATCCCAGAACTGTACATGCAAGCTGTGCACAAAAGCTGCTGAGGGGCACATCGTACACTTGAAGTATGACTGCAGCTATTGGGAGTGACAACATGCTGCGTAGGAGACCTACCGGACCTCGCAAGATCCAACACAAAAACCATTGTTTTGTCAGGCCTGAAGGATGACAGGATGCGCTTGTTGAGACAAGCGATCCTAGTGTCACTATCTTCATCAATGTTAGCTTCACGTGCCAGCTGATACAACCTTCTCCATACCTCTCGAAGCACAGTGCTCTGCAGTGAACAACATTTACATTGCCATTACATTATAGGGAAGACGCCAGCAACTCCAAATTCATGACAATCCCATCATGCCCAAAATCAGCCGCCGATGGCAGGAAAGCGTCTCAATGATGTTGTGCATCCCACCTTGCCCAATCCTGGTGCAGCCACAACCCGGAGCAGCTGCAAGCTCCTCATAAACACCGGCAAGTCAAAAAATCCAGTGTTTAAGCGAAGAAGCCCGCCATAAATCTGCTGGACTATTGTGTCAAAGGCTTGAAGGCCAAGAAAGCTGCCGATGCCCGTTATATTCCCATGGACATTTGGTGCTGGTAAGTTCTCCTCTCTTTTGCCAAGTGACCCAGGGCCATGCAGCTGGAAGGTTGAGGTGTATTGCTCCACCAGCAGGCGGCGCACAGCTTCTTGACCCAGATGCTGAATAGGTGCATCTGCACCTGAGCGAAACAACCAGATCTCTGTCATCAGCAACTCCTCAAGTCAGCCAGCTTGGGAGGCTGAATTAAGCTTTATATGATTGAATGTGAGCAGTGCACCATCATGAACAGCAATTCTCAAGTTACAGACAAGGCTGAGAGGCTGTGTTGACTCTGCTCTGCTGCTGTGTGACAGTGCCTCTGAGTATTCTGCGTCATCAACAGCAACTCATAGCCACAGAAAAAGCTGACAGCCTGCATCCACTCTGCTCAAATGCTAGGTGAAGAGCAACTATTCATGTGGAAAAAGGGTTGATAGTGTGAAGGGGAATGAGCGCCGAGAGAGTACCTGGATGTTGCTGCTGCTGCTGCTGCTGTGCTCCCTTTGTGACGCTACGCATTCTGACATTTAGGCCAGTCAACTCTGCTGTATCCATGCTTGAAAATGGACCAGCAGCATCTTCCTGGCGTTTAAAGCCGACACTTTCGTTCTCCAAAACTCGAAGGATGGTCTGCAGATCACCTTCAGCACCAGCCTTTTTAAGAGCCTCTTCGATACTCCCCATGTCTAGCCTACCAAAGGTGTGCTATGCTTTGTACACCTGTGTGCAACAATTTCATGTTGGACCTTTCTTGTGAAGCTTACGTGCTACGGCGTAGTAGCTACGCAGCCCTATCTGTGAGCTGCATTGCTTTTTAATGACTCGAATCACCTGTGACCTGACAGACACAGCCTGACGCAAGGCTGACGCGGTGCTCCCTGGTCCACGGAAGGAGAACGGTTTGCTACGAAGACCGTGTTGACGGGAGCATGCGTGGTGAACCGAAGATCAAAGCGAATGTCAGCGATCAACCTATCAACCTTGCAATTTGGGTCAAGCCGGCTGAAATCTGATGCGGGCAACCTCCCCTGTTATGTTGTCTTGGACAGGTTGTTTGCTGCATGACCTAGCTTGGCCATAAACTGGCTGCAGCTTGATGTGCACGACATCATAGCATTGACATTCTTGCAAGCAAACCCTATCTGTCGAAATGTTGCTGCGTAGGGTTGTGATTGCCCAGACTGGGAGTTCCCAGATCAGGCTTTACAGCTTGGCCGCACAACGCGTTCAAGGCAAAACAGCATGATCACCATGTGTTTCCAGCGCATGGCGCTCTGCTCAAGCGTGCGGCGTTGGTCGGTGCCGTCGCGTCTGCTGGATTTTACCCCCAAACCAGCGACTTCACTGCTTGGTCAGACACCAAACAAGCGCGTGTGCTATGCTACGAAGACGGCCTGCTCCGCCACCAGCTTGAGCAGTCTAGCAGACGGAAGCATTGTAAAGCAGGTAAAGCGTTGTCTGCACTCAATGGCATTACTGCACTTCTCGTGAGCCATATTCCGTCCACCTGTCTGAACTTGTTTTGCGTCCGGCTACAGGAACGAAGCCCACGTAACTCAAAGAGAAGGCTGGACGAAGCGTGCTTGGAGCAGAGCCCCTCTACTGCTCGCAATGTGGTGCAGTCTTGGATCGTCCAAGGGAAAGTGCTTGTCAACGGGAAGGTGGTCACCAAGCCAGGCACTCCGGTCTCATCACAGGCCAAAATAGATATTCTAGCAGTAGAGCAGCAATATGTCTGTAGGTAAAATTGAAATGCAGGTGGTTTAACACCTCTCACTGAGGTGTCTTGCTGGGATATTCAATTACAACCCACACATATTTAGACAGCTTTTGTACCTGCAATGCCTGACATTGCATTTTGCCATGATGCTACAGAGCTGGACACAAGATGGAAGCAGCACTAGAGCAGTTTGGCATAGATGTCACCGGCATGACTTGCCTGGATGCTGGTCTATCTACCGGGGGCTTCACAGACTGCCTCCTGCAGAAAGGAGCTGTGAAGGTGTATGGGGTAGATGTTGGGTTTGGACAGGTGACACCAATGCATGCTAGCAACCAAGTAGCTGCCTGCAAGCAGTGCATACGTTTAGTAAGGCCTTCATCTGGCCATTGTGGCAGGTTTTGCTGATGCAGAACATGCCATCTATTCAACCATGATACATCTGTTGCATCATCATTTTTCCTGGTACAGCAGCACATCTTGAGAGCAGTGTGTTTGCATATGGTTTCTTGCACGATCGACTGGATCAATGCTGCATGTATGCCCTCATGCATCAGCACAGCATCAAGACAGGCATGCAGGGTCTGATGATGCTGCTTGGCTGTCTACAGGTAGCTGAGCGTTTGCGAACAGACTCCAGGGTTGTTGTCATTGATCGCACCAACCTGCGCTACCTCAAGCTGCAAGATTTGCCTGGAGCCGCTGTGCCTGTGGACCTCATATCCCTGGACCTGTCTTTCATCTCTGTCCTGAAGGTCATGCCGGCTGTCTGTGAGATGCTGCGGCCTGGAGGAGTCTTGATTGTTCTTGTCAAGCCGCAGTTTGAAGCTGGCAGAGATAAAGTAAGACTTGTACCCGCTGCTTGTGCTCTGCACAGTCGCAACACCTTGCATCACTGAGCACGCTTTGGGAGTCTGAGAATGTTGTGCTGCTGTCAAGCAGAGACAATACTTGCATGCTCAAGCCTGTCATGTTGACGTGGCATGTAGTCACCACACTGGGCATGCGTACAGTGGCTGCTGTGCTTTTCTCAAGAGAGCAAAGGCAACAGTGACCATGATGCTGCATCTACCATGCTGACTATCTCATTAATTTGCCTGCTTGCTACAATATTGTAAGGACAAAGTGGCATTAAACTACAATGTGTTTTCCACAATAATGAATGCCACCATACAGCAAATAAGGCAGTGTCCCTATCCTTTTAAAAATTTCACAGCCTTCTCAAGATAGGAACCTCTAGCCCAAGATCTAGACTTGAGAAGACCGCTAAAGCTTTGAGAACAAGAAGGGAACAGGATATATACTCATATATGTCATCAATATTGAGATGTGTCTGTGCAATCAGCAACATTACAGCACTTATGGCTTCTGGCAGTGGATCATTGACTGCAACATTCCGTGTACCCGCTACGTGGCATATCTGTCATGTCGATCACCTCTTCATGATCTCACATGTTTCTTGGGACGAATACTTGTAGATTTCAGATTCCTAAAGTCGCAAGCCTTGACGCGCAGAGCTTAGACTCACGGCCGATTTCAGATTCCTTGGCAATATTTCAGCTTGCACCAAGGCAAACTCTTCCCCGCAAGTTGCCCAGAGACTGTTTGTGGCACGCTTGCGAAGATCGAAGTTGCAGCATAGCACGCATGAAGTGTTATGACGGGTCACGATTTCCATCATGTTGAACCCTGACATTGGGCTCAGGTGAGGCTTGACCGGCCACACAGCTGTAGGGATGCCATCGATTGCGAATCGCCTCTTGGAACGGCAACCCAATATGTTTTTTCGAGTCCTTTCTTGACAGTGTGCTGATAGGTCGCTTATGCACAGGTGGCACTCTATAGATGGGAGTGAAGAAGCTCTTGCGCTCGGTCTGTTGCTTCGGGGACTCCCCGGTGAAAGAGGAACATCAAGTGAGTTGCCAATATGGGCAGAACGCCTCCAGCGTTCAACACATACCTCCCGTGTGTTCCTGAAGTGACTCAGCACTCCCTAGTCAGTTTCAGCGTTGAACGTCTAGACACGGAGCAACATCTCAACAGCTGTACATTGATGCCACAGTGCTGCTTCTGCCATTTCGTATGCAATGTTTGAGCTGTCCAAACTCTGCGCATCCCAACATTGGTTTATGTGAGGTGCAGTTGACCACAGTGAGAAAGCAATTTGAGAAACAGCCCTTGGTCACCCATCATGTCAGTACGCAAACAAGCGACATAGAGGTATGCTGCCATGGGAATCAAGCAAAAAAAGCCCTTTCAATGCAACATCTTCTCCACTTTGGCACCAATGCACTTTTTGGCACGGCTTGTTGCTGACTCCATGCACTACAAAATGCAGGTTGACGCGTCAGAAATTTGGTTTGATGCATTGGCTGAGGAGATCAGCTTGCCAGCCTCAGCGGAGTCCCTGTCACCAGTGCGCTCTCTTTGTGGTGTGGCCTTTGCTTCGCCAACCGCAGAGAACAATGGTCAATCACACCGACGGCCATTGTTCCATAGGCAGCATTTGCTGCAGCTGCTGGTTTACATGATTGTATGCCAGGTCACAACTTTCCTCATCGTCAGCATGGCGCGCCACCCAGCAGCCTTTGTTGCTTCAATAGCTTTGATGTGCCTGGCGACAGCAGAACCACAGCAGCGAGCCAAGGTGTCTGCAGCAGCTCATCATCTGGCCAGGCATGCCCAGCAGCATGCAGTGCAGGCATGGAGTGCAGTGAGCAGAAGCTGGTGCTGCTGCTGGTCAGCTGCAGCTGCTCTAGCTACATTGATGTGGCGCTTAAACGCCCATAGTTGGCTGTATGTCCGATCTTCAGCAGCTTCAAGGTTTGCTGCTGTACGCACTATTGGTGTCAGTGCCTGGACTTCCACAGCTGCACTGTGGATTGCCATCTGCCACTCCAGTGGCAGATCCTGGTCATACGCACAATCAAAGGCAGCTTCAATCTGTACCTTGTTTGGATGCATCAGTCAAGCCATCCAGACATCCAGCTGGCAGGCAGCAGTACTCACAGTAGCAGCTGTTCAGATCCTCTGCTGTACAGCTTGGTCGATCCTGTGCCACCTATTGGTCATCACAGGCACCGCAGTTCTGACCACTGGAGTCATTGTTTTCTCCACCTTGTTGGCAGCAGGTTTTGTTGCAACATCCATGATGTCAGCTGCAGCTGCCACGTGTAAGCTGTGGTTTGCAGCAGCAGCTCACAGGGTCACACGTACAGCCACATCCGCAGCGCCAGTAGTGAAAACCATAGCAGCCTCATCTCTGTCTGCCTGCCTGAGCATCTGGAGCAGCATAGGAACAGCTGTTCAGACCTTCTGCTATACAGCTTGGTCAATCTTGTGCCATCTGTTGGTCATCACAGGCGCTGCAGTCCTGACCACTGGCGTTATTGTTCTGTCTACACTG
>JAABUK010000883.1_pt1 | contig 60495 bp, 84 predicted proteins | sample 5559141 | NCBI WGS metagenome assembly JAABUK01 (sample SAMN10711869, study PRJNA513367) | rock metagenome | isolation source: Antarctica rocks | place: Antarctica: Victoria Land, Pudding Butte nord | collected 2016-01-03
TACCAGGAGACCCCCCTTGGCTCCCCTGCCAACCTTGAAGCTGCCCTGGGTCGTCTCAGGTGGGTCTACAATTTGTCTGTCTGTCTGCCTGCCTGCCTGCCTGCCTGCATGCCTGCCTGCCTGCCTGCCTGCCTGCCTGCCTGCCTGCCTGCCTGCCTGCCTGCCTGCCTGCCTGCCTGCCTGCCTGCCTGTCTGTCTGTCTGTCTGAATGTCTGTCTGGATGTCTGGATGTCTGGATGCCTGTTCCTGAAGCCGCAAATTTGAGATGGATGTTTTGATTTTTCTTTGTTCCTTGCTTTCTGGAACAACAGCTAGGCCTGTAGTTGTTTTGCATGTGTCACAGTAATTTCACCTGGGACATCATGTACTTGGCTGCAAAATGACAGACAAGCTGCTTTCTGAACCAGCAAGTCACAGGGATAGTCTGCAGCATTGCGTGAGGCTCTCGGTCAAAACAGGGGACATGCCAACCTTCACCTGTTAGTCGGGGATGTCCCTTCTCATGCTCTTGATCATGCGCTGGTACATCCTTCACCAACATGTGGATGTTGGCATATCTACTTTTTTCACTGAGAACGTCACGCAATGCTGTCAATGTCTTCTGACTTGTCACTACTTACTGCAGCTTGCTAGTTGTTCAGTACATTGACTGTGCTTTCTCATGCGCCTACACAGAAAACTCGCTGAGACTGTGGCTACTCATTATGTCAAGCTGGTGGTTTTCACATCATGCAAAATGTGCAAGTTGTTGACACTGTGATTATGCAAAGTCTAGTTGTAATGGTGACAAGATACTTGTGCGTGGTGTTCAGCTGGTGACATATGGGATGTGCAAAGAGCTTAGGCTGCTCTGCACCATGTTGATGCAGTGCATTGTTGTTATGTGGGTACAGAAGTTGTGCAACAGATGCCTTGGTTGTAGAAACAAAGGCTGGTGTGAGGTTGTGTGTTCTGATCTCAGCAACAGCAATGCACATGGCTGTTGGTATATTGACTGTCATGACAATACCTTGTACAAAGAGGTGCGGCAGGGGTGTACATACCTGCCGCTAGGGGAAGATTTATAGTGTGAAATTGCCGTAGGGTAAGATGTAAAGTGTGAGAGTGCTGCATGCATATATAAACACAGATGCCAAAATTCCCAATCTTTCCCTTATTTCAGAATGAATGAGTCATCACATATCAGCCGCTCATCTGAGTGTCTCCTTCGGATATGACATTATTTAACATGGACAACTGTGTGCAGGGTTGGAACTGGGTAGATGAAGGGCGGGACGGGCGACACAAGTATGGCTACGTTACTGAGGAGCCAGATCACGATATCATCTTTGTGGTAGGCTCTCCAATATTAGTAATCATCATGTTTGTGGTAGCGGCTACCACTGATAATACTACTAATAATAATAATAATGACAATAATGATAATAATAATAATAATAATAATAATAATAATAATAATAATAATAATAATAATAATAATAGTAACAACAACAACAGTAATAATAATAATAATGATAATGATGATCATGATAATATGGATCATAGTAATGATTAATATAGTAATCATTGACTTTGTGGTAGGCTCACTGCTGCTCTGCACGTATTGCCACCATCCCTCTGTGATGTCTCTTAGCTCTTTTCAATCCCAAAACGTCTGTTTTAATTCAGAAACGTTATCCCTACACTAGAAATCTAAACTCAGACACGTCTGGGGACAGTAGAAACGCATTTCTACATTGTGGAGATGTTTCAACCTCTCAGTGCTGTGTGAAGAGAGCACAGCACAACAGTGCAAGTCAGCAGCTTGTGTGTAAGCTTTATCTTCTTTCATTGTCTGGATGCAGCGTCTGACAGTGCATGAATGGTATACACCACACTGAGCATCATCATATGACTGAAGAAGAGCAACGCCAGCACACATGCAGCTTGCATACATTGCTTACCAGTCACAGCCATGTTCATGAAGCCTCAGCGCATTTGCATGCGGGGGCAATCACGGCCCTAGTTTGAGATATAATAAAGCTTTTGAGGAGCATGGAAAACTCAGAGCGCTAAGCGTCGCTCAGTGTACACATTGTATGTGTTTGTCTGCCTAGAGTCAATGTTGTGCAAGTCTCAGTCTGGTTGGCATGCATTCCTGCAGGTGAACACAGCAGGGTGTCCAGATCCTTCCACCATGGTCACACTCGGCATCGGCCACCTCAAGAGCTACGAGCGCATGGGCCAAGCCCTGGTCAGCTGTGTCTCCGGATGCATGTGCAACCCAACCGTGTTCGATGGGCACAATCCGGCCAGTCTGGCCAGTCAGGAGTTCTGGGCCTACATCGCAGTGACACAGTCTGAACAATGTGTGTTTGAGGTGGCCAGCTTGACTGCCACAAAGAGTGGCCAGAATAAGGTGAAGGTCACGTCGCTGCTGCTGACGTGCATGGATCCAGAAGATGCGCATGAGATTCCCATCTTCAAACAGAGTGCAGCAACTGTTGGGGCCACTGTGAGCTGACATGTCAGTAGTCGTGCGTCTGCTTCGGCTTCTGTACGGTGGAGAAGAACATGGTAGCATGACTACTCCCTTGCTGGCTTAGTCAGGGCGTAAAGCTCAGCTTCTGCAGCAGCTGCCTTTGCTCAAGTATGACCTAAGGACGGCGCCTCTGGTCAAACCTGGAGCTACACATGTTTCATGATGTGAGCTTCAGCCTGTGGCGTTCAGTTTCTAAACAGCGACAAAGACAGCTGAGCCTGCTATCTGAGTTTCAATTTCGCCCTCGGAAGCAGTGACCTAGACTAGTAAAGTGAATGCCTAAGAAACAAACTCTACACGCTGTAGGTGCAGGAGTGAGTATAATTGTAGCACCAAGCACTTCTACTGCTGCGGAGAACTTATTTTACTATGTTAGGTTCTGCCCTTTTGCATTCAATGCAACCAATTTGGCTGTGTTGTAACCTTTGCACTCCCCCTCCCCCCCCTCTCTCTTGTTTTTGCTGACAAACCCAGGAAGTGACTTTGACTAGCTGCTTTAGTGAATTCTCAACAATTGTCTGACTGAATCCATCTTTTGATATTTTCTGTTGTATCCCCTGATGTTTTGCTTGAAGTGCACCTGTTGAGTGTTTTTAACCAACTAGCTAATTATTGGCGATCCATGAAACAGCCATGTTGGCCTTTGAGACTCTATGTTATATGCAATTGCAATCATCATGTCTTGACAACAGAATAGAATGCCAAAACGCATTGTGACCTTTGTGTGCTAACATTTAAGGTCATGATGATCAGCACTATTGTTGCTTAATGTCATGATGATCTTTTCAAGGTCAGCCCCCGGAGTCACCTTGTCTACAGTGCTGCCATGGACATACAAGGAACCTTACAGCAATGACAGCGGCATACGCGGCTCGACAGCTTGCCCATTTGTTCCCAGCCGCATAACACAGCCCATTTCTCATACTTGCTTTCCTATTTTCGCTATTTTCTCGCAGGGCATTCTTGCATCCACATTCACATATCTAAACTAACTTGTGCCATATCACAGACTTGGCGTGATTGCTCGTGCGGATGAACGCGGATCACGTGCAAGGAGCACTAAAGTTTTAAAGAACCTTGCAACACGTTGAATTTTTGTCTGCACATTCCAACGGCATCATCTGCAAATGCATTCACACATATGTGCAAAGCCTCATGAGAAGCTGGGGAGAAAACGCAAGACAATGCAAGACATACTGTGTCCGGAGCCCAGACACAGTGAGTGACGCAAGCAAAAAAAACCTTAAGCACAACTACAAAGCATTTTGATCCCCTGCACTTTGCGGTGAAAGCAAATGCCATCTCTTCTGGAATGCGACGCAGCACAGACTACACAACAGACAAGCTGCAAGCACAAAACACAGTACAATTACAACGTAAGTCCATTCTGATGTGATTTGAGATATGCTTGTAGAATACCGGTACATACATTGTTGTCAACTTGAAAACCAAGTATAACTGCAGCTAATTAGTTATAACCATTGACAGGCGCTTCCTTTCAATGCTGGGTTGACTCTGCGTAATGGCATGCACATGTGAGTGAAAGCGGGCAGCACAACAGAACATGTGCAACAGTTGGACAGCGAAAGAGAGAGAGTACAATGCTTTAGCCTGTCAACACCTCTTCTGACATTGATGGTGACTTTGCAGGCGTTACGTCGGGATGTTTGGGATGATGAGACTCGCGAGCGATTGGTGTCAAGAGCCTGGTTGCCGGCATACCTCCGCTCATCGGCCCTGATGACTATCCAACTTACGGTCAGCTGCAAGGTGACTTTGTTTGTGGAATAGCAAACCAGGAGTCGTGATCTGTGCATGCCTTCTCTGTGCCGATCATTCTGCCTGCGCGTGCAGGGATCCCCAGGAGTACAACTGGACATCGCTCTGTTGCCAACTACATTGACAAGATCTGTCTTAAAGCGGTTCTGCAAGCAATACAGTCTTTCAGAGCAGGACTGTCAGCTATTATGCGACGGCCAAAGTGTCGATCTAAATAAGAGGCTGCACGAGGTCTTCCAATTGTTTTGTTGTCTAGTTGCTGTATCGCTAGCCACACGCGAGCACGTCAGCTTTCAACAATCGCCGATCTGCAAACAGTTTGTTTGTTGCAGTTTCCAGGCAGTTCCACAGGCACTGTATGCCTTGAAGCCACCTTGAGGCCATCTGCTGCTTTACACATTTGGCAGGCCTATCATCAGGCCAATCTATCAGGCGTCAATGTTGCATATCTGGCAGCTATTTGGAAAGGTGCCACAGGACAATTTGTCATGGCCTATAGGAGACAAGCAGGGCAGCCTTCGACTCTGCAGACAGCAGCTGCAGTACAGGCAGCAAACCCATCAGTTGTCATGTTTGACACCAGCCGCCTTGGCACCACACATGCAGCGTACCTGCCAGCAGTGCAAGATGCAGTCAGGCCCTTGTTACAGCTCACTCAGGTTCTCCTGAGCCAAAGTGGCAACTTGCTGTCATATGATTGTCCCGAGCGTCAACTGGAGTTCCTGCAAAGGCTCAGCAGCGTCAACAACATTGATACAGCTTCAAAGGGCACAGAGCTAACCCATGATCATGCTGCACATCAAGAACGCCGAATTGTGCTGCTGCAAAGCATGCTGCTGCTCCTCAAGCTGGTGACGTTCATGTCAGCAGTGGAAGCCAAATCTCCCAGTGCAGATGTAGCAAAAGAGGTACTGTGGCAAATCTTAGAGAAGCTGGATGTTGAGCTACTCGTATCTGAAGCACAAGCTGACCGCACTGGTCTGCACTCTGGGCCTGCAAGCAACCTAGCTTCCTCACAGCATGAGATGGAGACGGAACGCGATGTCTCCGTTGCCTTGGCAGCATTGCTGTGCACAACCTTGCGTCAGCACATCCTGCAGCCCACCATTCATGCTGACATCTGCTGTCGACTCATTCAAGCGGTGTTACTTGAGAGCTCAGATGTGATAGACTCTGAAAAGGCGCAGCGTCTTGCTGCCGTTTTCGAGAGCAAAGGTATGAGCTTTTGCCACATGCAGTTTCTTTTCCAGTCTCTGCAAGCTGTGTCTTGAGGGCTGCAAGTGGACTGGGTTTTCAAGGTGATCAGATATGTGTACAGCAGTGATTTGCTCTGTGTGTTTGCCGAGCCTCACAGTTTGTTGCGATCATCACAGCTGCGTGCTGTATGCAACCTGAAGCTTAGTTGCTGCTTCATGCTGGTCTGATACACATTTCTGCAGGGACCTTGGTTGTGGCTCTGGCGGCCTTGAACTACAATGGGGAGGGGAAAAAAGACAAAGTCATGAATGCGTTCCTGGTGTTGCGGTGCTTGGTATCCTCCAGATTCTTACCCAGCGCTGATACAGCAAAGAACATGACTACCTTGCTGCACTTACAAGGGCTCAGGAGGATTTCTGCCCTTCTGTGTCCTATAATATGCCCTGCAGCGATCTCTACAGATGGTATGCAAGAAGGTGTGCTGCCTCTGGTCTTCCTGGGATCGCTTTGTAGGGCTGTAGATAACCATTATCTTATGGGATTGTAGCATGTGAATTGTGCAGCATGCTGTCCAGGTCAATGCATGCAGCTGTGTTCAAGTGCTTGGGTTCACAACCATGTGCTTGCCAACTTTGTTGCCACTGCAGAAGAAGTTGACCGGCACAACATCAACTGATACCATGCTGTTTAATAGTGTCCTTGTGCATGCAGCCTGGGGTCCGTTTGAGCCTAACAATATCATTGTTGAGAGCAAAGACCCAGAGCTGGTGCCCCAGATGCAGTTCATGGCTCGGGTTGCACAGCTGCTGGTCGACATGGTCAAAGCCTTTACTGCACAGTCGGCCTCCACAGTCCTTGATCACTCCTCCAGCTCGCCTGCTCAGGGTTCAGATACATTGGAAACGCACAGCCAAGATGCAGACATCACAGCTGAAGGGGCCATTGGTACAAATGCATGGCCTGGTTGGCCAAGCATGACACCAGAACTTTGGGCGACACCCAGATCTGCAGAGTGGCAGCACAAGTCAGTAATTGCGCTGAAAGCTCTGTCTACTCTGAACTGGCTGAACAAGCCTGAGCAGCTGCAGAAGCTTACAAGGGAAACTCCAAATCCTCTCAGCAGCGCCACTCAAAACTTCCAACTCTGCATAGCTGCCCATCAAACAGTAGGAGAAGCTTTGGTGCGGCTGCTGCATTGTTGCCTGGCAGGTGAGCTTACTGCACTGTGGGCACCTTTGAAACAGTAAGCCAGCAACATGTCCACAATGTCTTGCCTGAGCTGATAAAAGATATGACCATACATATGCCCTTGTGCTTGCCCATAGCAGCATGTCACAGCCTCCAAATTACCACATGAAAGTTGAGAAGATACATGCCTTCCGACATGCATGCTGCTTCATTGCACTGCCATGCCATGGTGCTGGAACCAGTCCAGACATGAGACCTGCATGTGCTTATTGAGCGAGGTGTCAATGCTGTTGCAGGTCATTTGCTGGATCCCGAAATATGGGTTGGACCATATATCAGCAGGGGTCTTGACCCTCTCATGCATGACTGGTCTTCCCAACCGGACACTGCAAAGAATCTCACTTTCAGCATCTTGGTCCCAATGTTCCTGCGCCTCGCAATGAGTCATGAGGTGCTGTTAGCTGACAAGCAAGCTGCGGCAGAAGCTGCTGAAGATGTAGTCAAGCCACAGCAGGCAGCACTTGTCTGGCAGCTCATTGTAGGTGAGAGGAGTGAAAGCTTCCTTGTGGGCTTCTCTCTGCAATGTCCCAGCTGCAGGCACATCTACATTGATGGTCTGCACCTGTCTTTGTGCCCAGTGGTCACAAGCCAGTGGCATGAAGGCGTTAGCGTGTGAAGCTCTGTGCTTGCAATGAGCCAGAAGTATACACAGTCATCAAAGCATTGAGACAGGCCGCTTGTAACTGCAGTCTCATTGTGCTGTGTGTTGCAGACAGCGTTGACAGCCCCTGGAGCTCTCTGGTGGAAGGGCCAGCAGTGGAAGCCTTGCATGCCATGGTCTCCCATGACAAGCAATTTCAGAAGCTGCTAGAGAGCGACACAGTCGATTCACAAACCTTCCGGGATGTGTTGTGTTGCTTGCTGCCCTCTTCAGAACTCACTTTTGGTGCTTGCTTGGCTCGCCTGGCCACCCAACATTGGGATTTGGCTGCCAGCAAAGGCAGGGAGTCTATTGTTAAAGGCAAAGAGTCTGCTCCCAGAGGTGTTGTAGAGCCAGGCAGCAGACTTGTGCCTCAAGACATCAGGGTCACAATTTGCAGCAGCATCCAAGAAGCCGTTCTGGTGGGGTTCCTCTTCATTCATTGTATATCATCTCTGCACGTTGCATTCTTGTCTGTGCGTCTCGCAGCATACTGTTGACAAGCTAGGTTTTGCTATCAACAAATCTCAAATGCTTGCTACTGGGTTTTGTGGATGCATAATCTGCTGCACTGACTTACTCAGCAGTGAGTCACACTCCACTTCACTTATGCTTTCATCTAAAACAGCTTTGGAAAGCGTCTCCCTGCCCTCTTGATAAACAACAATGGTGATGATATTGCTGACAAAGGCAAAACCAACAGCATCGGTACAGTGGTAATAGTGACAGTGAAATTGTCAAATATCATAAAAGCTGTCATGATGGTGCCAGTGACGCAAGCCGGATTGTAACAACAACCGTAAACCATATTTATAGCACTAGCAGCAGCAGCAGCAGCAGCAGCAACAACAATTACGGTGAAAACGACAACGAAAGTGATAACAATACCTAAGCTGAATGAACAGTCATAATCATAGTTGTGTATCCTGGCAGCTTTGCTGAGACAGCCCAGAAACATGTTTGTGTATGCGTGCAGGCACCACTGCCATGGGAGCTGTCTACATGCGTCAGCCTGGCTCGCGTGCTGCAGCGAATGGCATATCTGCTCAAGCAGCAGCCCTTGCAGAACAGCCCAGTGCAACAGGTGAGCATCATTGCACAATGCTCTGGCGTCATGTTTCATTTGCATGGAGCAGGCGTATATGCAAGTGCTATTCCGGGACCCAAGCTTCTCCTGAAGTTTGGCTGACGCTTGTGCTGACTCTGCTAGTGAATCATGCCCTGTGCAACTGACCTTATGTTGCACTGCACATTGCAACGACCTGGTTATTGATGCTCAGCAGCAGACCAGTTACTTTGTTTGGTTGACCCTGACCAACTCTTACAGTGGGGGACCATTGACTGAACCTACCTGACATTACTTTAACCCTTTGCACTTAGAGAGTGGCTTCAAAGTGCAGGCTGTGCAGCGCACTGTGGGGATGAATCTCGTCAAGCTTTGGGATGCATCAGACCAGCCGGGACTGAAGGAGCAGCTGGTGCTGGGGGGCCTTCTGTTCACACAGCTGGCAGAGCGCCACTCCTTTGACTGCACCGGCAATGCTACCCAGGTCAGGTTGCTCCTGTGTGGCATTGCTTTTTGCCCTTGTTTTGCTGTGTGATGACCAACCTTGAATGCCTGCTGGGCCACCAAACACCTTATCAGCATTAAATACTGTTGGGTTTGATGGTTGTATTCGCATCTGCAAGATTGCTTATGGCCAAGCCTGCACAGACAAAAGTGTTGCTCTGCTGCTCAGAAGACAGCCTGTTGAGCCCTGCAGCATTAGCTTTTGCAGTAAGCTCAAGCCTTCACATTGATAGGTCTTATCTTGCACAACGTCAGACCTCTAGTTAGATATACAGGAGCAAGGTGAATGCAGCTGCATCATACCAACATCATCTTTGTTACTTGCATGATGCCTTCACAAGAATTGCCCTACCATGCACCAGCAACTCATTGCCAAACTATTGTGTTGATATACAGGAGCAGGCTGAGGTGCTTTTAAAACTGATCAGGGCAGCAAACCCACATGCTCTTCCCCACTTGCCTGATGCAGCAGCACCAGCTTTGCCATCGGCTCAAACAGCTTCCAACATTGCCTCAAGCTCAGTTTCAGCCTCAGCGTCTGCCTCAGCATCTGCCTCAGCATCTGCCTCAGCCTCAGCCTCAGCTTTGCCCACAGTCTCAGACCCACCTACAAGCGCAGCTGCACCATCCTCAACCCCAAAATCACCTGGGAAGCAAACTCAAACGCAGTTTTCCCCTACAGTGTCACCACCAAAGGCACCTCTCTTTGAGGTTGCCCCAGAGTCTGACACACCAGCTGAGTTCAGCTCGCAAGATCAGCCTCGTTTTCCTCATGTTGGGCTTATAGATGCGTCACCACCACTGCTACATACACTGATGCTGCAGTGTCTCTTGCCATGCCTCACTCCAGACCATGACTTTGGGCAGCTGGTGTATGCGCCCTGGCTGCACTATCTGGTTCTGAGCGCTGGCCAGCTCCTAGACAAGTCTACTGAAACAAAGCAGCAAGCAGAACTTGTGCTTCACATGCTGCCTTGCGTTGAGCTAGCAGGTGAAAGCTGCTTTGTTGACTGTCCATAATGTGCTTTGCCATCTGATGATCGCCCCAACATCTTGCTTGGATAGACTATTCTGCAGAGCTATATGTGCACTGCAAAACGTTGTAATATGTTGTTGTCAGTAGTGAAAACTGCCTTGGTGTCTATCGTGATATGTCTATGTGTTGGCACCAGAACTACTTTGCAGCGTCAGCTCAGTTTCTGCAACAATGTTGAAGCAAGTTCAGGCACCGACAACCAAAGCTGTTGCTTGCTACACAGCTTGCATGCGCCCAAACCTCAGGTGTCACTCTGCCGGTATTCACAAAGCAACTGAAGACTCTGACAACACTTCCCCATGTTTGCTCTGCAGCTTGCATGCGGCCAGACCCTGACTTGCCTGCTTTCAGCATGGAGCCACCAGCAAAAGTGGCCCAAGCCCTTCTGCAGTACCTGGTGTTGCTGATTTCAACCCTTTGCAAGAGGCATCAAGAGGTCAGGACAATCCAGTCAGTTGCTCTCTCAAGGCGTGAGAGGACTCCACAGCAGAAGTTCCAACAGCAACTGAACTCAAAGCTTGTGGCAGCTATTGTTGCTAATGAGGTGTCCTGTGCCTCATACCATGAGAAGCGTGGCCGGCCAGTACCTGCCAAACTCCCTCTGCAATTCAAGATGATTGAGCCGAACATCAAGGAGTTTGTCGGTAAGTCTGTTGCTGTCATCTCAATCTATAAGTGCATGCACCAGACATGTAGGGTAGGCAGTGTGTTTGAAGCCTCTCTCTTGTAAAATGTTGTGGAGCACATGCGTCTCCCCAAATTGTTTCAACTCCTGCTGAAAGAGAAGTTCATGTGTCTAGATGGGCAGCCCGGTATAATACTTGGCGTCTCATTAAATTGACGCCGAAATGTGTTGTCTTTTCTTTTTGTATCCTTTTTTTCTTTTCTTTTCCTTTCTTCCATGTGTCTGGCTTTTGCTAAAAAGGCAATACATCTGGTTGGACTCATGCTGGAAGAGAGGTCTGTCTGTCAGGATGTGTGCTGAAAGGGGAAGCCATCTGTTTAGATTCACGCTCAAAAGACAGTTCCATGTGTCTGGGCTTGTGCTGAAAGGGAAATCCATCTATGTGTACTTGTGCTTAAGGAGAACATTCATGCATTTGGGGTGTATGCAGAAGCGCAATACCATGAGCAATCTTCTGTGCTGCAGCATGTGGAATTTCAATAAATACAGGATGAGTGGCATGTGCTGAGATGCATGTGAATACATTCCTCAAAATGGCCATGGTGTGCAACAGACTGCGTGCTGTGGGCAGAACTTGTGCATTTGCATTACTCTCTCCAAAAGGCGTTGGCTGCAGATGCGCACCAGTTCTTAATGCTCAGCTTTGGCTGCTTCCTGCCCATTGTCCAAAGACACTCAACTGTGCCAAAACAGAACCACATACAGGCAGCTGCTCAAGACTTCACATACGTAACCCTAGTGAAGCCACATCTGTTTGATGGTACAATGAGTGATGTTGAAGCTGATGCACTGGCATGCAGAGCGGGTGGTGCCCAGCATGACGCGGATGTGGAGAAAGCTTGGCTGGGAAGAGATCTTCCCAGAAGCTCAGCGCAGTGGTGACAGGCAAGCACAGCTGGAGCTGAAGGACAACATTGCCAGCATTGTCCGTGCCAAGGACCTGCCTCACAAGACTCTCAAAGACATTGTGATGATCTTTCGCTACACGCTGGTGAGCTGCGTCTGTAGCATGTTGATAACATTTGCTGCCTAGTACCATTGTCTGATGAGCAGCAAGAGCTGAAGCTTGCACTGTCAGTAGATGTGCCTGACAGCTGCACTGGTTGCCTCTGTTTGACTGCTGGTCACTGCCCAAATAATGCTTGCTGGCTCATGAGTGCATTCTTGCTCAGCAAGTGCTTGAGCAGTGACTTTGACAATGAGACTGCCTCATGCAAACCTTTAATCTTGTTTTTGACAATCAAAGCGTCTCTTTCAAGTTGTCAGTCCTGTTATGCCAGTCCCACATTTCGTTCACATCCACATGTGACAGTAGTTGCACTCTCGTGCTCAGCAGCTCAGAATTGCACCTTAGCCCAAACTCACCAAGGATGGTTAGCTTCAGGAGGATGCACCAGCTCATGACTCTGCCTCAGCAGCAGCTGCTGAACTGGTGGCTGAAGAGGAGCAGGCAGCTGCCAAAGCAGCCGCCAGGAAGGCCAAGAAGCAGAGACAGAAGGTGAAGGCCAAGAAGCAGGCCCAGCCGGAGCCATATGCTGCTTCTGTTGCAGATTCCCATGATGCTCGCACCCCATCAGATGATGCTCAGAACTTTGCAGCAGAATCCGCTCAGCTCAGCATGGACTTGTATGAGCTCACCTCCTCAGCTGGTCAGCATCAAGCTCAAGGTTCCCTAGCGCATGATCTTCAGCAGCAGCAGCAGCAGCAGCAGCTTGATGTAGCTGAGGGCACCAGTTTTTTTGTCTCATCTGCGTTGGATGCTGCTGCAGCACAAGAAAAGGATGCCAAGGCTGTGGCGAGAGAGCTGGAAGGCCTGCATCTGCCATCCTGTGACCAATCTGCCAACAGAGGCCACACAGATGCTGACTTTCTGCAGCAGCTCTTCTGCTGTCCACTCACCAAGGTGAGCCATGTTCTTGCCATTCTTGCTAGCCAGGTACCCATCTGTAGTACTGCTGCTGTGCAGCAACAATGCAATGCTTGGGTAGCTGGGGCTCAAGTCTAAGAATGTTTCAGCTCAGCTGCACATGCATACTTCCTATCTGGTTAGCCATGCAGGCTCATTCCATTAGGCAACACCATGCAGCAATGCTATTACTTGGTGAACAAGTACACAGTGTCCTGGTGTTTGTTCAGCAAGAGCCTCAATGATCAGGCGTTTGTGCAGCAAGTACTCATTACTGTGGTGGTTGGTGCGCAGGCTACCATGGTGGAGCCAACCATTGCTGCAGATGGTCACACCTATGAGAGAAGCGCCATTCAGGATTGGCTGACTCGCAGCCGCAGGTCTCCAGTCACTGGTCACCCTTTGTCCCATACTCGCTTGGTGTCTAACCAAGCTGCTAGGGTGGCCATTGCCAGCCAGCTTGGTCGAGTCCAGTGAAACCAGTTTGGTCAGCCGGCATGAGAATGAGCCCAGGCCTCTTTGGGGGCAGGTGAAGTACATTTGGTCAGCCGGCATGGGTGCAAGCTGAGGGCTCAGGTGTGATGCTGCCCTCTGGTCAGGTGTCTAAATGTTCAGATGGCATGCCTGCAAGTTGTTGTAGACATAAGTGACGCTGTGGTTTCTTGTTGGCATTCAGTGATAGAGAAAGGTCGATGAGTTGCTACAAATGCGGCAATTGCATGCCTGCAGATCTGTTTTCCTCTTCTGGATGGTACAAGCAATGCACGATAATGCGTGTGCTTGTGCTAACTAGATGTTGATCATGGCTCTGAATATGCGTGCATGCGGGCTGGTCGTTGCAGGCTGACATGACTTGGCGGATAACTGCAAGAGCAATGCGCTCAGGTCAAGCAAAACTGCTCTCAAATGTAGACATTGTCTGGTATTGATACTGTAGGTAGCCAGTTTCTGATGGTGGTTCACAATAAGTTTGGAGCCCTGATACACGAGTGAGATGAGCTCAAGACACTCTCAGCAGCTCAGCAAGCCCTGAGTTGGCACGGCGGCTTGAGGATGCTCAGACTGAGTTGCGAGTGCTGAGGAAGTATGCTGATAGGCAGAACAAGTTTGGCTGAGTCGGGCTGCCGTTTTGCCAGAATTGACAAATACTGATTATCCTTAGATGCTTTGAGGCTGCTGTATGCTGCATGCTGTTCCTTTTGTGTTAGCTGTATACTTTAATTTGGCAGTCACTCCAGTACTAGTGCGACAGCCATGTTGGTCAAGCTCAGGTTTGAAAGCATGGATTAGCTGATTCCACTGCTAGTCATTGACTATTGCTTTGCACATGCATGCAACTTTACTCAGCACCTCTCTCTGAAATTATCCAGTGAAAGTGTATGTCATAGCGTAGCAAAGTAGGAAACGAGCCTCCTGACGCTATATATATAATGTATAATAACGTCTTGCTGCAACTCATTTGCAACCCTTGCAGTGTCGTTGTCAAGCTTACAGCATTGCACTTTTCAAGACAATGGATAGTCCATCCTGATATGATGTAACATATGACTGCTCATTCCATGTGCATACATTGATGTTGATTTAATAGTGCAGTATAGCTGCAGCCACTGACAGGCGCTTAACCTTCTTTTAAATGCTGAGTTGATTCTGCATAATGGCATGCACATGTGAGTGAAAGTGGGCACTCACATGTGGCACTCACACCACAACTGATTCTTTCCATGTTGGAAAGCAAGAGGATGCAATGCTGTAGCAAGCTAACAACTCTGATCATCAAGGCACTATATCAGGAGAGTCAATAGACAATAACTGGGAAAACAATATACACTAAGCACTAAATCTTCAAAAGGCGATGTGCAATTTTTTTAGTGGTATGAATCCGATGGCCAATTCCCGAAACTGCACTCTTCAGCAAAGCTCGGTCAACTGTCGGGATCAGTTTGTACATAGAAAGTGTCATTGCAAAATGTGTCAGTAGGCATGACGTGTTTCATATGCATGTAGGGAGTGTTGTGTCACAACAGAGGCTGGCTGAGATCTGACCGATGTGCAATTCGCACAAAAGCATTGATGATGATTGTGCAGGCGTTACGTTGGGTTGTCCTGATCATCCGATGATGAGACTCGCGAGCGATTGGTATCAGAGAGCTGGTTCCCAGCATTCTTCCGCTATCCCTCATGAGTATTAACCTTACGGTCAGCTGCAAGGTGAGTTTGTCTGTGAAATGTCAAATCAGGAGTCGTGATCTGTGCATGCCTTCTCTGTGCCGATCATTCTGACTGCGCGTGCAGGGATCCACAGGAGTACACATTGACATTGCTCTGTTGCCAAATACCTTGGCAAGCTCTGTTTTTAAGCGATTTTGCAAGCAATACAGTCTTTCAGAGCAGGACTGTCAGCTATCATGCGATGGCCAAGTTGTCGAACTGAAAAAGAGGCTGCACGAGGTCTACCAAGTTCATTTTTGTCTAATGGTGTATTGCTAGCCACACGCGAGCACGTCAGCATTCCATCATCGCCGGTCTGCAATTGCTCTGTTTGCTGCAGTTCCCAGGCAGTTCCACCGGCACTGTATGCCTGGAAGCCACCTTGAGGCCATCTGCTGCTTTACACATTTGGCAGGCCTATCACCAGGCCAACCTATCAGAAGCCAATGTTGCGTATCTGGCAGACATTTGGGAGGGTGCCACTGAACAGTTTGTCAAAGCCTACAGGAGACAAGGCCAGCCTTCACCTTTGCAGATAGCAGTTGCAATACAGGAAGCCAAACCATCAGTTGTCATGTTTGACAGCAGACACCTGGGGACCACGCATGCCACGTACCTGCCAGCTGTGCAAGATGCAGTCAGGCCCTCGTTACAACTCACTCAGGTTCTCCTGAGCCAAAGTGGCTGCTTGCTGTCATGCGATTGTCCTGAGCGTCAACTGGAGTTCCCGCATGAGCACGGCAGCGTCGAAAGCATTGATGAAGCTCCAAAGGGCACAGAGCTGACCCACAACCATGCCGCACATCAGGGACGTTGTATTGTGCTGCTGCAAAGCAGGCTTCTACTCCTCAAGCTGGTGACGTTCATGTCAGCAGTGGAAGCCAAGTCTTCCAGTGCAGATGTAGCAAAAGAGGTACTGTGGGACACCTTGGCAAACATGGTGGAGAGGGATGGGTCTGAGCTCACTTGCCCGGATCCTGGGCCAGCAAGGAACCCAGCTTCAGCTTCCTCACAGCATTGGACTGAGACAGAACGTGATGTCTCCGTTGCCTTGGCAGCATTGCTGTGCGCAACCTTGCGTCACCACATCCTGCAGCCAACTATTCAAACTGAAATCTGCTGTCGCCTGATCCAAGCAGTGCTGGATTGATAGCTCAGATGTGATAGACTCACACAAGGCGCAGCGTCTTGCTGCCATTTTCAGGAGCCAAGGTACGGGCCCTGGCTCCACAAGCAGCTGAGATCCTTTCTGCTCTTGGCAAGCTGTGCCTTGAGGGCTGAAAGTGTACTGGTTGCCCAAAGTGATCAGATGTGTGCACAGCAGTGATGTGCTCTGTGTTTTTGCAGAGCCTCATGCCCTGTCGTGATAATCACACCTGCATGCCCTATGCAACCTTCAGGCCTGCTTGTTGCTTCCCGCTGGTACAACATATATTCCTGTAGGAACCTTGGTAGTGGCTCTGACGGCCTTGAAGTACAATGGGGAAGGGAAAAGGTACAAAGCCAGGAGTGCGTTCCTGGTGCTGCGGTGCTTGGTGTCCTCCAAATCCTTACCCAGCACTGCTACAGCAGAGAACATTACTACCTTGCTGCGCTTGCAAGGGCTCAGGAGGATTTCTGGCCTTCTGTGTCCTGTAACATGCCCTCAAGCGGCCCCTGCAGAAGAAATACTGCAAGGTGTGCTGCTGTTAGTGTTCTGGGGGTCAGCTTGTACTGGTGGAGGCACACATCACGTTGTAAGATGGTGGCATGTGATTTGTGCAGCATGCTGTTCAGGTCAATGCCTGCAGCTGTGGCCATGTGCTTGGAGTTACAGCCAGGTGCTTGCCACTGTTGTTCCCAGCGCAGAACAAATGACCAGCACAACATTGAGTGGTGCAGTGCTGTTCAGTGGTGTCATGTTGCTTGCAGTCTGGAGGCTGTACGACCCTGCCAGCATTGTGAGTGACATTAAAGACCCAGAGCTTGTGCCCCAGATGAAGTCCATGGCTCAGGTTGCGCAGCTTCTGGTGGACTTGGTCAAAGCCTCTGCCGCACAGCCAGGCTCCACAGTCCGCGATCACAGTGCCAGATCTGTCAGTCCAAGCATGACAGGAAAAAGCTCGGCCATACCCACAGCTGCATTGTGGCAGGACAAGTCAGCAATAGCGCTGAGAGCACTGTCTACTCTGAACTGGCTGAGCAAGCCTGAGCAGCTGCAGAAGCTTACAAGGGAAACTCCAAATCCTTCCAGCAGCGCCACCCAAAACTTCCAACTCTGCACAGCTGCCCATGAAGCAGTAGGAGAAGCGTTGTTGCGGCTGCTGCATTGTTGCCTGGCAGGTAAGCTTAGTGCACTCAGGGCACCTGTGCAACAGTCACTTATCAAGGTGTCTATGATGTCTTGCATGGGCTGGTGAACACGGCGACCTTGCGCATGCCCTTTTGCTTGCCCATAGCGTCATGTCCCAACCTCCAAAATTGTCACATGAAAATTGAGAAGACACTTTCCTTCAATGATGCATGCCGCTTCATTGCAATTTCAAGGTGCTGCCAAGATGCTGGAATTCATCAACATGTGAGGCCTGCATGTTCACCTGCTTATTGGGGAATGCAACAGACCTGTCGCAGGCCATCTGCTGGACCCCAACATGGAAGTTGGGATAGCTATCAGCCGGGCTCTTCACCCCCTCATGCATGACTGGACTTCTAGAGGGGACACTGCAAAGGACCTCACTTTTGGCATCCTGGCCCCAATGTTTCTGCGCTTTGCAACTGATCATGAGGAGCTGTTAGCTTACCAGCCAGCTGTGCAAGAATCTGCTGATATGGTGGTCCAGCCCGAGCAAGCAGCACTTGTCTGGCAGCTTATTGTAGGTGAGCCCAAATCAGAGTTGTGAACATTGTGAATCTGCAATGTCCCAGTCTCATGCACAGCTACATGTGTGCCCAGTGGTTACAAGCCAGTGGCAGGATGTGAAGCTCTGTGCTTGCAACAAGCCAGCAGTATGTACAGTTATGTCATGAGGTATTGAGACAGGCCACCTTTAACTGCAGTCACACTGTGCTCTGTGTTGCAGACAGCATTGACAGCCCCTGGAGCTCTGTGGAAGGACCAGCAGTGGAAGCCTTGCATGCCATGGTCTCACATGACATCTACTGTCAAAAGCTGCTAGAAAGCGACACCATCGACTCGTACACCTTCCAGGATGTGTTGGTTGCCTTGACGCCCTCTGCACAGCTCACTTTTGGAGCTTGCTTGGCACGCCTGGCCACCCACCATTGGGATCTGGCCGCCAACAGAGCCAGAGGGTCAAGTGCCAAAGCAACAGAGTCTGCTCCCAGAGGTGTAGAACCAGGCAGCAGACTTTTGTTTCAAAGCACGCTATTCAAGATCTGCCGCCACATCAAAGAAGCTGTTCTGGTGGGGTTTCCTCTTCATCCGTCAAATGTCATATCCGCATATTACATTCTTGTCTGTGCATGCACAGCATATTTGACAAGCTGGGTTGTGCTGTCAACAAATGTCAACTGCTTGCTAATGGGTTGTGTGCATGCACACCCTGCTGCACTGAATAGCTCAGCGGTGATTACCATTCCAATTGACTCATGCCTTCATTTCAAACAGCTTTGAAAGGCGTTTCCCTGCCTTCTTGATTAACAAACATTGTGATGATACTGATTACAACAGTCAAAACAAAAGCAGTGATACAATAGTGATAGTGACAGTCAAATTGTCAATTGTCACAAAAGCTGTCATGACAATGCCAGTGATACAATGCCAGTGATACAAAACTGATTGCAACAACCATAAACCATAATCATAGCAGCAGCAGCAGCAGCAGCAGCAGTAGCAATAACAAGCACGGTGAGAATGAAGACACAAGTGATAACAATAGCTAAGCTGATTGAATAGTTGTAATCATAGTCATGTATCCTTTCAGCTGTGCTGAGACTGCCCAGAAACATTCCTTTGTATGCTGTGCAGGTACCATTGCCATGGGACCTGACTCAATGCGTCAGCCTGGCTCGCGTGCTGCAGCGAATGGCACATCTGCTCAAGCAGCAGCCATTGGACAACAGCTCAGTGCAACAGGTCAGCATCATTGCATAATGCTCTGGTGTCATGTTTCGTCTGCTGTTGGAAAGGTGATGCAGAACGCAATGTCGAGGGCATCATGTGGAGTGTCGTGCAGCAGGCACGTTTGCAAGTGCTGTTCTGGGATTCAGCTTTCTCCTGAAGAATTAACAGGCATTCGTGCTGAATTTGCGGGTGCTCCTTGCCCTGTATTGCATTACATACTGCAATAACCTGGTCATCAGTTCTCAGCCGCACACTGGTTGCTTTGCTTGTTTGACCCTGACAAAGTGCTTTAGTGAGTGACCATTAGCTGACTACACCTGAGACTACTGAACACTTTCACAGTTGAGTGGCATGAAAGTGCAGGCTGTGCAGCGGACTGTGGGGATAAGTCTTGTTAAGCTTTGGGATGCATCAAACCAGCTAGGACTGCAATTGCAGCTGGGGTTGGGGGGCCTACTGTTTACACAGCTGGCAGAGCGCCACTCCTTTGACTGCACTGGCAATGCTACCCAGGTCAGGGTGATATTGATTTTTGCCTTTGTTCTGCTGCATGGAGACCAACCTGACGTGCATGTTGGGCCTCCAAGCTGTTGTGGTAACTGCCTGTGTCTAAGCCTGCACACTGAAAGCCTCTATTAGCCTGAGATGCTGTTGGGTTTTCCTCAGTTTACTTTAGTGTTGAATGCCTACACTCAAGCCTGCACATGTGAGTATCTTGGTCTGCCGCTCAGAGAACATCCCGATGTGCCTTCCAGTATTAATCATCATCTTCTTGCATTACTGCATTAAACTCAGGCCGCCACATTGAAAGCCTCTAGCATGCATCTGCCATTCAATGTTGAACCTCTGTCTTGACCTACAGGAGCAATGCGAGTGCAGCTGCATCATATTAACATGATGGTTGGCACTTGCGTGATACCTCCACAAGAATTGCCCTACCATGCACCAGCAACTCAACACCAAACCTCTGTGTTGATATGCAGGAGCAGGCTGAGGTGCTTTTGAGAGTGATCAGTGCAGCAAACTTACTTGCCTTGTCTAATTCAGCATCACCAGCTTTGCCATCAGCTCAAACAGCTGCCAACAGAGCTTTAACCTCAGCTTCAGCCTCAGCCTCAGCCTCAGTCTCAGCTTCAGCTTCAGCTTCAGCTGCACCCACAGCCTCTAACCCACCTGCAAAGGCAGCTGCGCCATCACCCACTCCACCTGAGAAGCAAAATCGAACAGCAGCTTCTGCTACAGAGTCACCTTCAAGGGCACCCGCCATTGGTGTTGACTCTGGGTCAGACACACCATCTGAGTCCTGCTCAAATGACTTTCCTGATGTCAGGCTCATAGATGCGTCACCGCGAATGGTACATACATTGATGCTGCAGTGTCTCTTGCCATGCCTCCCTCCAGACCATGACTTTGGGCAGCTGGTGTATGCTCCCTGGATGCAGTTTCTGGTGCTGAGCGCCGGCCAGATCCTGGACAAGTCTACTGAAGGAACGCATCTAGCAGCACTTCTGCTTCACATGCTGCCTGGCATTGAGCTAGCAGGTGAAAGCTGCTTTGTTGACTGTGTACTGTGTGCTTTGCCATCTGATGATCACCCCATCACCATGTCTCAAGGGAACCTCTTGCAGAGCTACATGTGCCCTGCAAAACGAAGTAACATGAGGTTGTCCTCAGTGGAATCTGACTTGGTGTCTTTTGTGGCACGTCTGTGCACAACAATTCCTTTGCAGCAAAAGCTGAGTCACTGTAAGCAATGTTGAAGCAACTTCAGGTGCCAACAACCAACACTGATGCTTGCGAAGCAGCTCGCCTGCGCCTAGACCTCAAGTGTCGCTCTGCTGGTTTTCATGAAGCAAACCGACAAAGGCTGCTGATGTTTGTTCTGCAGCTCGCATGCGCCCAGACCCTGACTTGCCTGCTTTCAGCATAGAAGCACCCCTCAGGGTAGCTCAAGCCCTTATGCAGTACCTGGCACTGCTGATGTCAGCCCTTCGCCAGAGGCATGAACAGGCCAGACTGATACAGTCGGTCGCTCTCTCAGCTTCAAAAAAGCGTGAGAGGAATCCACAGCAGAATGTGCAGCAGCAACTGACTTCAAAGGTGATGGCGGCTGCTGTTACCAAGGGGATATCCCGTGCATCCTACCGTGAGGAGCGTGGCCGGCCGGTGCCTGCCGGGCTGCCTCTGCACTTGAAGCTGACTGAGGCTGCTGTTAAGGACCTTGTGGGTGAGTTTGTCGCTGTCGCTCCATCTGGAAGTGCGTGCATCAGGCACGTAGGCTGGGCAATGGTTGTGGCGCTTCTCTCTTACAACAGACTCTTTTAAGGTCTTGTGGAAGACATGCGCCTCCCCAATGGTTGAAACTCCTGCGGAAAGAGAAGTTCATGTGTCTGGGCTTGTGCTGAAAGGGAACACCATCTATGTGAGCTTGTGCTGAAGGAGACAAGTCATGCATTTGGAATGCATGCAGAAAGCACAACTTCATGAGCAACCTCCTGCGCTGCAGCCTGTGAAAGTTGAATAAGTAAGGATGAGTGGCACTTAATGGAATGCACGTTGGTACATTTTTTCAAGCTTGCCACGGTGTGCAAGAGGCTGCATGCTTTGGGCAGGACTTGTGCATTTGCATCGTTCCAAGTGATATTGGTTGCAGGTGTGCACCAGTCCATGATGCTCAGCTTTGGCTGCTTCCTGCCTATTGTCCAATGACCCGTCATTGTGCTGACACAAAACCACAAACAGGCAGCTGCTCTGGACTTTACATTCATGACCCTAGTGAAAGCCACATCTGTTGGACAGCACAATGAGTGACAGTGAAGTTGAGGTACTGGCCCTGCAGAGCTGGTGGTCCCGTGCCTGACACGCATGTGGAGAAAGCTTGGCTGGGAGGAAATCTTCTTAGAAGCTCAGCGAGGTGGTGACAGGCAAGCACAGCTGGAGCTGAAGGACAACATCGTCAGCATCCTCCGTGCCAGGGACGTGCCCGAAAACACTCTCGAAGACCTTGTACTGATCTTTGCCTACTTACTGGTGAGCAGCGCCTGTAGCGTGTTGAACAGAGTTGCTGGCTAGTTTCATTGGCTGAAGAGCAATAAGAGCTGAAGCACGCAGTGTCACTAGACAAGGACTGCCTGGTTGCTGCACTGACAGCTGCTATAATTACCTGTACAGCTGCACTGATTACCTCTGCCCAAATGATGCCTGCTGCCTGTTTCGAGCACTGATGGTCCACAAGTGCTGGAGCAGTGACTTTGACAATGGTACTGCCTCATGCAAACTGCCATTCCTTTGATGCTATTTTTTTGCACTTTGTTCATGTTCACGGATGCCACATGTGACTGTAGCTGTGCTCTTGCACTCAGCAGCCCAGAACTGCACCTCAGCTCAAACCCAACAAGGATGGTTTGCTTCAGGAGGATACACCAGCTCATGACTCTGTCTTAGCAGCAGCTGCTGAGCTGGTGGCTGAAGAGGAGCAGGCAGCCGCCAAAGCAGCTGCCAAGAAGGCCAAGAAGCTGTGACAGAAGCTGAAGGCCAAGAAGGAGGCCCAGCCGGAGCCATCTGCTTCTGCTGCAGAGCCCCATGATGCACACACCCCATCAACTGAAGCTCAGCCATTGTCACCAGAATCCTCTCTGCTCAGCATGGACTTGTCTAAGGTCTCCTTGTCAGCTGCTCAGCATCAAGCTCAGAGTCCCGAAGCGCATGATCTTAACCACCAGCAGCAGCAGCAGCAGCAGCAGCAGCTTGAGCTTGAGCTTGAGCTTGAGCTTGAGCTTGAGCTTGATGAAGCTGAGGGCACCAGTTTGTTTGTCTCTTCTGCGCTGGGTGCTGCAGCAGCACAAGAAAAGGATGCCAAGGCTGTGGCAGTAGAGTTGGAAGGCCTGCATCTGCCATCCTGTGACCAAGCTGCCGACAAGGGTCATACAGATGCTGACTTTCTGCAGCAGCTCTTCTGCTGTCCACTCACAAAGGTGAGCCATAATTTTGACACTCCTGCTGACCATTGCTGCTGTGCAGCAGCAATGCAATGCTTGGGTGGCTGGGTCTCAAGTCTAAAAGCGTTTCAGCTCGGCTGCACATGCATACTTACTGTCTGGTTAGCCGTGCAGGCTCATTCCATTAGGCAGCACCATGCAGCAATGCTGTTACTTGGTGAGCAAGTACACGGTGTCCTGGTGTTTGTATGGCAATGATCAGGTGTTCGTGCAACAAATACGCAATGCTGTGGTGGCTGGTGTGCAGGCCACCATGGTGGAGCCAACCATTGCTGCAGACGGGCACACCTACGAAAGAAACGCCATTCAAAATTGGGTGACTCACAGCCGCATGTCTCCAGTCACTGGTCACCCTTTGTCCCATACTCGCTTGGTGTCCAACCAAGCTGCTAGGGTGGCCATTGCCAGCCAGCTTGGTTGAGTCCAGTGAAAGAAGTTTGGTGAGCCGGCATGAGGGCAAGCCCAGGGCTGTTGGGGGCGGGTGTGATGCTGCCCTCTAATCAGGTATCTAAATACTCAGATGGCATGTCTGTAAGTTGTGGTAGACATAAGTGATGCTGTGCTTTCTTATTGGCATTCAGTGACAGTTTGATGGCACAGGTCAATAAGTCGCTGCGAATGCAGTGTTTGCATGCCTGCAGATTTGATCTCTTGTGCTGGACAGTACAAGTACTGCATGGCATTGTGTGCATGTGCCAACTAGATGTCAATCACAGCACTCAATTTGCATGTATGCTGAGTCAGTAGGTGATTTACTTCAGACGCTGAGTGGGCATATATGCTGACTGGTGGTTGCAGGATAACATGACTTGGCAGATGATTGACAATTTGCTGCAAAAGCGACGCGCTCAGGTTGCGTACAATGTAACATGCCTCTAGACACTTATCTGATACCGATACTATAGGTAGCCAGTGTCTGCTGCTGTTTCTAAAATACGTGGAGGGTCATACAAAAATGTCGAAATGCATGTTTTGTAGTTCTATGTGTGTATATTGCAGCAATTGAGCTCAAGGATGTTTGCATTGGTGTCACAGACTATGGTTCAAATTGCTTATTCTGCAGTGCGCTTGAAAGATTATTGTGCTGGCTATACATGTTTGCATGCTATACAATGCACTAAGAACTCTGCCTAAGAATGGTCTGCCTTGAGGACCAGGCCGTGTCACTGAGCACGTTTCCAACTACATTTGCTTGTGCATGTCATCCTGCAATCACCAGAGTGAACAGACTGTAGGGTCACAGCTGTTACCTGAAGACATTGCTACTATCTAATTACTTGTTCAAGACACTGTATGTGCTTGACAATCACAGCTTTATTTCATAACACCAGAAAATGCTGAGCGTGCTAAGTCACAAGACATAAATGTAATACGTGAGGCTACTGAGCAACATTGGCTGGCAGTGCATTGCAGCAGCACACTTTGCAAACTTAGATGCCTGCTGTAGCAATCAGCGTCACGGCTGTCATAAAATGCTGCAAAATTTAGAACTCTGTTTGACTACTAAGTATGACTACTTGTCAGCTACAATATGCAATTCATCTGGGTGCCTAAGCTGCTGAAGCAGCCATGCTGAGAGTGACATGTGGCTCAGTCTCTTCCTCTTGTGGCAATTCTCTCCACTCAGGAAAGAAGTACGACTCATCAAAGTCTACCTCCTCGCCTTCATGGTGTTGCTGCATGAGCCAAAAACCAGATCATCAGCACCAAATGCTAAAGATCAAATCACAGCAACTCCATCTGGAACAAATACTTTGCGCACACAATGAGACATTTCGTGACAACAGACAGCACACAATCGAGTCATGTTCAACTTCACCATTGTGTTTGACTGGCAGACGTGAGCTAGACATATATATATACACAGGACTGCTGCGCATGACATACCTTGCCAGTAAATTCAGGACAGTAGTTGTAGATGAGCATATCCTGTTCTTGCAGCAGGTTGGCAGGTTCATGGAAGTTCTTCCTTGCCTCACTGACAAGGAAGTTTGCCACAGCTGCAGTGACTTGAATCTGCACGCACAGGAAAGACAATGGAACATGCAGCTCTATAAAATGGAAATGTCTGACATGGCAGCCTCAGTGCTGGCATCATCAAAGTTCTACATGGTCATAGATGACATGTCCCAACAATGGCAACAAAAAGTGCAACCCTTGGCGATCACAATGTGTATGACCACGCTCCTTGTTACACAGAAGGTTGACCAGCATGGTGTGTGGATGCTGACACAGTCTTTGCATTAAAGCTGATGGAGCTGGGGCTTACCGCTTCATAGCTGTGGGGGACATGGAGGTGGGTCGCCCACTCAAATACATTCTTCTCTGGGTGCCATTGAGTGGCTGTCACCGGGTACTGCATACGAAGGCCATTCTCAGTTGACCAGAACCCAGTTGCTGTACAGGACCAATGCAACCTAGCACAATTGTATCTTTTGAATAGAGACAGAGAGACACATGCACAGACACACATGCACAGCTGCACCAGCAGACATGCCCTCAAACTATACTCAAAATCACAGCTGCTGATCCAATTGTCACAGCGTTACAGAGACAGCTCCTGCTATAGCAGCCTCGTTACAAGCCCACCAGACAAGGATGAGTCAGATCATGCAAGTGGCAGCAGAAGGCCCAGCATTGTGTGGAATGTAACCTACAGGAAATGACCTCACCTTATGTGCTTCAATGGTGGAGATGTAGATGCGCTCATCCCTGTCAGCACTGAGAGACAGCACTTTGAAGAAGTCCTGCAGGTGGGGGTTTTCTCCGTAAGAGGACCATCGTACGCCTGCATGCAGCATTGTTGCAGTCAGCCAGCAGGGTTTTTGTATAGGCAAGCTGAAGCAGGTAGCACTCTTTGAAAGGAAAAGGATTGACATCTTGAGCCAGCCATGGCCAGAGGGGGAGGGGTAGAGGAAGAGGCCCCCAAAACATCAGGCTACAATAGAAGGCAGTGTGCCTGTTAGCCTTGACAGTATACACAGACGCTGCACTAACATGTGAGGCATGTTATCCACAAAACGGACGGACCCTTGCGCAATGTCAATACTGGCTGCTACATGTCATCGAAGCTGCCAAAGCTGAATACGCTTGAGAGGACAGCCAAAATATGCCACGGCTTCAGCAATGCATGAACAGCGATAGTGGACAACTGTGATTTGCTTCCAATTCTTCTGATCTAAATCCTTTGTGACAGAAACATCAACAAACACAACCGCGGGGATCAGCAGCAGCGACATTGGTGGTAAAGTGACAAACGCGGACAGAAACAGCCAGCAAATACAACACAAGGATCATCAGCAGCAACTATGGTGGTAAAGGAACAAGGGCCAACAGAGATAGCATTGAACACAAGCAGAACTGGCAGTAATGAGGTGCAGAGTGGTACCATTGGAGTGATTCTCCATGGCAAATGGCTTCTCTTGTAGGCTCTTGCGCACTTTCTTGCTGAGACTGCCAAAGAAATGGCTCTTCTCAGCTGCTTCTGTGAAGTACAGGGGTGATGCATTGTCTTCGGAGTTGAATCTACAGGGGGGCAATATGCCTTCAGCTGACATGCATGCAATGTATGCTCAAAACATGATTGCGGCCCAATTGCAGGAGGAACTTGGAACATGTCCAGACTTAAAAACAAGTTGGAAAAGCAGAAGAGTCATTCAGCAATGCATTTTTGCGCATAGGCTGTAGAAAAAACATAGGACTAGCTGTGCTGAGCTGTAATGAAGATGGAATGCCAGCTGATGACTGATGCACTGTGTTTGTGTTGGTGGATGCAAGCCAGTGCAACAACCTTGCCAGCTTTCATATCTTGCTTCAACATGACGCATGCCCCTGACAGACAACAGCCCAAACTGCCATCACACGTCCGCTCAAGTGTGCATAACATTGTGTATGTTTGTGAGTCCTGTTCAGGATTGCAACAGTAAGCCTGCAGAGGGTCTACGCAGGAGCAGCAACAGCTGCAAATGGCATCAGCTTTAAGATGTTGGCTGCAGTTAGAAAGTGCTGACTCACTTGGAGAGAAGGGTGCTATTCTGAGCTGCTATGATGGTGAGCACCTCCAGTCCTAAGCATGTGCCATGCACCTGCAGGTTGCCATGTGTACTTCAATTTGTATGTCAACACATTTGGGCACAGACACTGCCCAAACGGTTGCACATGGGCTGCTGCCAGCACTGTGCCGTGTGTCATCTGCTGAGGCACTCACTCACTCACAGGCACAGGGCCTTGACAAACAGGTAATGCCTTGTTATATTTGACATACCAACAACTTGCTTGCAGGGCTGTTGGCAAGTGCCCTGCACCCTTGTGCCACAAAACCAGCTTTGCATGCATGAGAATTGCAAGATCAAGGGCTTCTTGGCCTCGCTGACAGTCATATTTTCCTGCTAAAGCCAGAAGTCCTACCGGGAAGTAGTCCCCATTGTCATTGGCCTCGATTGCCAGCTTCAGAAGGTACTCTGTGTTGTCATAGAAGGGGTGGCCCTTGGTGAGGTTGCCAGAACCACCGGGCACCAGCAGACCATTGATAGCATCAAATCTGTGGCACAACATTTGGTGCAGCACTAAAACTGAGTGCTGAGTGCAGCACTATAGCACAGACTGAGTGCTGAGTGCAGCACTATAGCACAGACTGAGTGCTGCGTGCAGAGTGCAGCACTATAGCATAGAAGGTGCCCTGACCAGCTTATGTAGCAACACAAAGTTGCATGCACTTGCATGTGATTGTGAAGCAAGCTAAGCTGTACATGCATGTGTGCTTTGCCCTAGCTGACAATCTAGATGATGAATGGTGATTGCAAGGATGTGCACAGCATCTTGCTGATAGCGGCTTGCCCATATCTGACAATCAGTTTGTGCAAGAATGCACGCAATGCTGGAGCGCAATACAACAATGCATGTACCAGCAGTATGTAAAGGCAATGAAAGCACCTTTTCCTGACTTCTGACTGAGGCAGATCATACTCGATGGGCACAGCACGTCCGCCAGCCATCTACATGCACAGCACTGAGTTATGGCAGTCTTTGTCCACACGACGCAAGTGCTTGAACCCAGTTTGCGTTCAAATGCATCAAGCCTTCAAGCAGTTCAGGCTATAGCATTTTGTACCATGGTGTAAACATGCAAGAGGTTAGGCTTCGAAGCCGCACAGTGCCTTGGCCTTACATCAACTGCTACAAGTGTGGACGAGGACAAGGAGGCAAGTGCAGCCAGATCACACTACACGTGCAGCTGCAAGCATAGCCCTCAGAAGGTGGCTCAGTTTACCTCAATAAACTTGATATATGAGGCAGCAATGTAAGAATAGCCCTCTGTAGCTGGTTCGCCAGGCTGCATGTTGAGAGATGGTCAGCACAAATGGTTCTCAACACATCATTACTGCCTGTAGCAACTGGGTGGCCTCTGACCTGACTGAGCACACCAATCAGTGGTCTGTTGTTCACATCTTCACTGCTCTTGCCATCGACGTGCCGCAATACTTTCAAGATATCTTCGTCATGAATCTTCCTGCGGCATAAAAGCAAGGCGCGTTCAGCCCAGACCGTTGAGTCAAAGATCTCCAGCTTTTGCGGCATGCAGCTAACGCCACGTCTCACCTGGCGTAAACGTTGACATTGCATACAAGCAATACAGCCAGTGCTGCTTGACGCCACTGCATGTTTGGTGCCGAGATGCTGCGATCAAAGAACTTGTGCGTTGACTGAACGCCACATAGGATCGCCGCATATACCTTTGCAATGCCCTTGACTATACCCTAATGACGTGATGTTTTTGCCATGGCAGAACCCTTCAAATGAACGGCTTCGTTTGATACTCACAGACAGATTCGCTTGTTTGTTTGGCTCGGACGCTGGAGCGCAATGGTAGGTTCGAGCTGCAAACGACATGCGGATGTGTCAGACGTTTTAACGGGTGGCGCGCGGCTGGCCGTATGCTCTGGTAAGGTTTCTTCTTCTTGACAACGATCTGCATCTTCGAGTTCTGCGAAATAACGGTTAGATAAGTCGTTGCGTGTCCGAGCGGTCGTTGACATCAGAGTGAAGGTTGTTTCATGGAGCCACAGCACAATGCTCGAAAGGGCCTCGCCAGGCGACTGTTTCGCAAGGTTTGCCTGCAGCGTTGGAACGTCGCTGCTGTTGATGTATCTGACTGCAAGACCTCACCTGTGCATGATTGCATAGGCCTCTGGCATTGCTGGTTTGCTACGAAAACCAAGCAAGCGCCATGATGACCCTGCGCTAGAAAGTCGTATGCAGAGCAAAAGCTCAGATCCTTACTCTGTTGACCGACTGGCTTCAATAGACAGACAGAACTCAAGCCAGGTACTGCAGTAAAAATATGCATCAACTGTTCTGCAACGATGCAGAAACTTGACTGTTTGCTGCTGCCTCTGCTGCCAGCCAAAAGCTCTCAGCCTACCAGCAAAACGGCCGTGCAATATGCAGGAGGAACAAATCCCTGCACTGCACGTGGCTGCTGCCAACCCTGATCCATCAGCAGATCCACAACAATATCAGCAGGACAGCTTGGAAGTCGATGCTTCGCAATGGTCTCAGTCAAGGTCTGCCAGGCGCAAGCAGAAACGCAAGGACCATACTATGCAGTCCAGCCTGTCAGATGCAGGCTGTAACATCAAATGTACAGTGCAGCCAACCGAGCAGTTGATTGCAGCCAATGAGTCTGTAGACAGTGACCAGAACACTGCTGCTGTCAAGCAGACTGACAGCAGGTTAGCTGTTGCAGCTGTTGCAGCTGCATCTGGAGCTCAGCCACTTCATGCAAAGCAGCGCAGCAAGCAGCCAAGCTGTAGGGCTGCTTCCCCCCTGGGCAAGAAGAAGGATGCAGGGGATCGAGGCAGAGGCAGCAACAAGATCAATCTGCATGGGAGATCAAACAGTCAAGCTGGAGGAGACGATGTAGAGGCCATCCAGATTGCAATGCAGGATGAGGCGGAGTTGCAAATCATGGTAAGGCCACCGCTTACACCTTCGATCATTGTCAGAACTGCTTGTTACTAGCCAATCCAGATCACTGTTGCTTCTGTTACCTCGTGCACTGCGTGTGGCAGGGCCATACAGCTGTGCAAGCAATATAGACCCTTCCATCACTTTGACAACGTTGCACTTGCTGCAGATATTGCCTCATTTCCGCACGCAGTATTGGATCCTGTCTCTTTGTGTGCAGGCAAGCAGTGCTGTGAGCAGAGCACGAGCAGTCAATGCAGACTTTTGCCAGGTGGAGCGTTCTCATAGGTCAGGCAGCAGTGCAGGCCTCAGCCCTCGAAGAGTCCTGCCGGTGAGAATCTCTGCTGGGCATGAGCCTGCAACATTGTGGTTTTGATGGAGATCATTGTGCTGAACATCCACACTGTTTCCTCAGTTGTGTTCTCATAATTGATTATTCAACAATCTTGATATCTGTTATTGCTTGCTGTCACATGCAGGCATCATAATCCTGCACCATAGGCGGGCCACCATCAGTAAAGCCTGCAAACAATATTGTTAATTCTCAATTCATGCTAGAACAGTTGCGTATAGGTGCAAATGGGTTTGGTGGTCAGAGCGCTGTGAGTATTTGTCAGAATACAGCCAAGTTTGCAGTTATAGTTACCTTGTGTGCATACCGCAGGATTTGAATGCAGTATCAAGGACCTCTTCAGAGTCCAGATTGGTAAGCCAGCTCTCATCGGCCACAAGCTTGATCAGAGTAGGCTCGGCTGAGTTGCCTCAGCTGACTGATCCTGAGATAATTCAGAAGGTGGTGAAGAAGATCAAGGCAATACATGTTTCCTGTAACAGCGATGACAGCAATGATGTGATTCACATGCTGGGAAGCATTCAGGTCAGTGCAACAATCATTGACTTGCAATGATATTGCCAGTATTTTTTGTTATCTTTCCAGCTCATGAACAGCTGGGTATGTGCAGGGCAAGGTTTGTCTCTCGAGAGCAGTCTGTTCTGAGCATTTCTTAAACTGACTTGTGCACATTGCAGACGCAGGCATGGGCTTTTGATAATGTGCAGCTGTTTTCATAGCAGCCTGCACTTAAAGTGCTGACAAAAACATGCTTACCTCACTCTGTAGTAGCAGCAACATGTACAAGACGTGATAGATTATGTCGGACCAGTAGCATGCACAGCGCCTTACCTTGTCAATACACATACCCTGCCCTGCACTGCAGTGTAACCTCCAACACCTTAGTGAGTGAGGTGTAGCTGGACACTGCAAATCTGGTAGTGGCGTGGGCTTTGCAACGCTGCATGACACTGACGCAGCTGCATGCTGCATGACTTTGGGATAGGCTTCTGCCAGGGTTTTAAGCCAATCTGTCATGCAAAATGGGAAAACGGCATGATACATATGCGACTGACTACAGTCAGATGCATGATCAAGGCTGAGTTCTCTGCTGCAGGCCACATTGAAGGCATATGCTGCAGTGGAGCGTCTGTGGTTGATGGAACAGCCCAGCAGGGTGAAACACATCTACCTGTGCAAGTGCTTCCCAGGCACTGATGCCAAGATGGTGCATGCAGCTCTGTCCACCTCAAACAATTTTGTGGACCACGCAATCACGGTAAGCTTGAAACAGCAGGGCTGCCCTGCTGCTGTGTCCTTTCGTTCCTCTGATATGCTTGTGCTCTTTGATTGTCCTATAGAGATGTATGCTGTGAGCTTGTTCATGCACCTGCATTGCTGGTGATGCACATGCTGCTGTTGTGGCAGGATATAGCATACTGGCAGGTGGTATGGAATGACACTGGCACAGTGCATGCGTCACGCTGACTAGCTTTGCTGTGGTTGCAATGTTGAGTGTACTATGCCCTGAAAAACATTGAAGCTGCTCTTTGCTGCTGCCTCAGGAGGCTCCTTTTATGATTGCCAGAACCTGTTCCCTCCCCTCCCCTCCAACTTTTAATGGCCATAGCCTGCTGTATCTCACCTCAACTCCCTAATCCTAAACACTAACCTCCTGTGCAGGTCAAGCCAGGCAGAACAAATCAGCAGCTGACCAAATGCTCAGAATTTCAGAGTAGGAATTATTGGCATGCAGTTTTGCGTTGCAGGAGGAGTTTCTGAGTCTGTTTATTTGTTTTGTAGAGCAGTCTATTTATTTGTTTTGTAGGGCAGCAGCTCAAATATGCAAAAGCTTGGTCTGCAGGTGCTGGAGAGGAAGGGGCTGACGCATGTGCCGTCTGCATTCTGCCTCAAGGATGTTTTCCAGGTGTGACACTCTCTGTGAACTGCTGATGGAGCAGACATGTCTGCTTACCAAATGAGCTTGTCGAACAGTGTTTCCTGCAGGACCACGATTCTCTAAATTTCAAATCAACTTCTTTTCGGTACAAGTCGTAATTGTCCATGCCCTTTGAGAGACTGCATTGCATCACATCACTTTGACAACATGCTTGCATTTGGCATTGCGTCATGATCCCACTCTCACATTCATGTCATCTTTGCCACGTCGCATTCCATGTTGCAGCAGGAAAGACTTGTCATCAAGTGTCTGTCTGTTGGCTGTGTGTGCTGCATCCCCATAAACTGCTGTCTGTGTGCATTAATCAGCAGTGAGAGAGATACCATGTGTTATTGTAGGGGGTACAGAAGATGGATGGATCCCAGTGGGTTGTGGTGTGGGACACATGTGCTCTGATGAAGGATTCGTGGGTTGGCTATCAGGTGACCCCCCCCCCCAAATATGGCCGTGCACAATAGCTTTCAGCAATCATTAGTGAACCAAGGCGTTATTGCACTTGCGCTTGTTATTGCACTTGCGCTACTTCGCTGTCAGGGTTTTGAAACAAGGTGACTGAGCAGCGTTTATATCTCTTCCGGTTTCAAGATCAGGCAATATAGTCTGTTGTCAAGGCTGACGTTTGTGTCTTCATCTCTTGCATAGTATACACCAAGCTAAAGCTCATTATGCCTCCACAGAATCTGAGTGACTGCAACCAGTCAGCATACTGTGAAAGCTCACAACTGCAGTACCGTCTGTTTGTTGCTTGTGGCTTAATCACCGTTATGTGCATTCTGAACCTTGCTCTATAGTCAAACTTCTCTAGACCAGTAGCCCTACATCCAAGACCTAAACAAATCCTGTATCCTAATTTTAGCTCCCAGTCTTGCTGATTGATGCTGTGCTGCAGTTGCTGGAGGAGGTGAGCGTGTACCAGGTCATTCCATTCATGACACATCTGGAGCTGAATCACATCAAGGATGACAAGTCAGACCCTGAGAAGGCCCACAAGGGGCAGGAGGGTGTCAAGCTGGTCAACACTGGCTTGCAGCCTGAGTACAAAGGCCGTTTCAAGCTGCAGGCAAGCTGAATTTGTGGCTTGTTCCTATGAATTGGCTGGTGTTTGTGCCCACTGCTGTGAGCTTCATGACATCAACACAGTGAGTCGATAGGCAGTGCCATGGGGACAGTGTGGTGCGGCCTAAGTGCAGACTATCTTGCAAGCTGGAACTGATTGATCGCTTTGAATCTGTGCCAGCATTCGCTCTCGCGTCATCCCGGTTCACCCCGATTCAGCAGGCCATACAGCAGGCTTTATTTTCCCACCACCCGAAGTGTGGCAAGCACCGCGCTGCATGTCCATCCGGGACAAACCTGTACCTGCCGAAGACCAGTCCGAAAAACCTGGAATCGAACCGCCAACTGAAAACCCACCTCAAACCCTAGCTGACTGCCAAACAGGGCCTAGTCCACCAGCTGTCCTCAGGCTTTGCAAGCTGCAGGAAGCATGCATGTCACAAATAAACTCAAGATCTGCACGCAGTTTGCACATGTGTTTAGTGCAGTTTTGGTGGGCTCCAAAGTTTCCCACATTATGGGCTCCTGTCCTTTCAGAAGCTACACAAGTAGTCAAAGATATTAAACAAGAAACATTGGCTGCTTTTGTACTCTCAGCTTGCTGAAGCTGCACCTCAGGTGCAAGTCCTCTGCACACTGCAAGGGCTCATCAGCACTGTTGCAGGGTTGCCAACCACAAGTGACTGCTGCATTGCTCATTGCTGCTGCTGCTTCTGTGCAGCCAGAGTATGGCGAGCCTCCAAATGCAAAGGACTTCTTGCCTCCCCTGACAGCAGATAGAGACAGCCACATTAGTGACGATCTCATCCTGCAGGTAAGTCCTGCCATGTTGCTAGGGTTTTGTAGGGTTGTGTCTCTCCCATACCCGGCTTTGAAATGCTGACCAAGGCCAGGTATATAATCTCAGGGTGGAGAGTGATCAAACATCATGTCGAGGTCACCACTGTGTCATATATATCTTTCGCCTTTTACTAAAGATATCTGAGCGGTGTCCTCACTAAGACATATTCACTAATTTTTAGGCGGCGCTTTGCGCTGCATACTCCAATCAACTTCCTGAAACCTTTCTTTCTAGGCACCTCAGTCTGCTGCCTCACATCATCAAACCATTTGCCAATCATGTCACACACTATGCAATCAAACCTGCATCCACGCGTTGGATCGGTCGATGCCATGCAATTTATGTCACAAAGTTTTCTGGTGTTTTCAGTAAAATCCGCGACGTGCAGTATGTGGTCAAGCAAAACAGAATGGAAATTGGCAATTCAGAAGGGTGACAAGCAGTCTAAATCTGTGCTGTCTATTATGTGTGCAATGGCGCATGCAGTGTGCTGCCTTTTGGGATAACAGGGCCCAGCAGCTGACCAAGCAATTGGTGTTCCTCACCAATGATATTGCTCTCACCAACAGGTGATCATTGCTTGTGACAGCCGTTCCTGTCAGCACTATCACTAAACAGCTGCTGGCAGCATGGCATGCATGCATCTTGATGTAAACAGCTTTTGTGTCAGCGTGTTGCCTTAGCACAAATCACATGCTGCTTGCTGCATTGTCACCAACTGGCAAATACAACCAGTCCTCCTCTGCATTTCTGCCCAGTGCTGTTCTGACAGCAGGACAGTTTTCAGCATTTGTGAGATGTGAACCTGGGTAACACGCCCTGGCTGTCTTGGCTGTGCTAAATGCCGTCCTGATTTTATCTGTAGCATCTCAAAGGTGCTTGGGCATGGACATGAAATATCAACATCACACTGCTGCTGCAGGGCGCTGGCGCTGGGCATTCAGACTAGTCAGGCACCTCACTGGCTCAAGCACTCATTCTCTTGACCCTCATTGAACTGACGCCGAAAGGTGTAGTCTTTCCTTTTTCCCTTCATTTCTGTTCTTTTCTTCTCGTGACCCTGACTGTTCGGCCTTCACAAGTCATGCACATCCTGTACAAAAGTTGAGTCAGACACAAGAAGTCTGTATGGCATCCGTTTCGTTCACTGGTGATCGAACACGAAGCTGAATTGGAGCTTAATGCCATGCACAGAATTTACAGCAGCTTGGGAGTCTACCATATTGATCTATTGTTTTGGTGTTTTGTTAGCTTGTATTCAGCCTCACAACTGTATCTTGAAGTATGTTGATGTTTTGGGGTTCCAGCTTGTCTGTTGTCGTGTAGTCTTGGAAGTGTTGCATTTTTAAACTGTTGGCATTTGCTTTTATAGCAATGCATTACATTAGTATGCTTGCACTTGTGCTTGCTTTTGCTGCTATCTCTAGGGGCTTGCTTTTGGAAACTCTGACTTTTCTATCTTTACGAGTCATGCAGACCATGTACAACATTTGAGCCAGACACACAAAGTCTGTATGGCATTAAGTGAATAATATTGTTGATTGGTGATCTAGCATGAAGCTGACATGCAGTTGAACGTCATGCACAGGACTTAAAGCAATTAGGGAGTTTACTGTATCAAACTGTTGGTGTGCTGCTTGGTTAGTTTGTACAATGTGTTTATGTTGAACATTGTAAATCCAGTAAGCTTGGCAATGACACCGCAAGGATTGCAAATAAATTGCAGCAAAACGCTGTATACATGTAGCAGAGCTGATGTAGAAGGGCCCACTGCCTGGCGCAATGCTAGCATTAGGAGGCTAGTTTCCTACACTATACCACACACTTTTACCAGGTGCTGTGTAATGTAAAATTTGCGTTGCAAGTGAGACTTCCAGCAACTGTTGCACGCATGAGCAAAGCAATAGTCGATGAGTAGCAGTGAAATTAGCTAATCCATGCTTTCACAATGAGCTTGACAATCATGGCCAATGTCAATTCTGGCTAAATGACAACATGTCCAGCTCAGCCAAACTTGTTCTGTCTGATGTCTGACTGCCAGCCTACTTCCTCAGCACTCGCAACTCAGCCTGAGCATCCTCAAGCTGCCGTGCCAACTCAGGGCTTGCTGAGCTGCTGAGAGCATCTTGCAGCTCATCTTGCTTGTCTATCAGGGCTCCGAGAGTGAGATGCACCTGTCGAATGCGCTCAGACTTAGCATCCTGAGAGTATGGCAGCAGCTGAATGCTGTTGGGCTGAGCATTCTCATCAATACCGACCAGCAGGGCCTGGGGAGCATAGCTTTTGCAGCAAAATGTGGGTCATCTGCCAAGTCATGTCAGCCTGCAACCACCAGCCAGCATATGCGCACATGCAGTGCTGTGATCAACATCTAGTTGGCGCAAGCACACAATGTCATGCATTGCTTATACCATCTGAAGAAGAAGATGTCTCTGCAGGTCTGCAATCACTGCGTTTGTGACAACTCGTTGACCTTTGCCATCAAATTGTCACTGAATGTCACTGAATAACCAGATAGCACAGCGTCAGCATATGCTTACAACAGTTCACACAAACGCCATGTGCACATTTGGACACCTGACCAAAGGGCAGCATCACACCTGCCCCCCAAAGAGCCCTGGGCTTGCCCTCATGCCGGCTGACCAAACTTGTTTCACTGGACTTGCCCAAGCTGGCTGGCAATGGCTACCCTAGCAGCTTGGTTAGACACCAAGCGAGTATGGGACAAGGGGTGACCAGTGACTGGAGACATGCGGCTGTGAGTCAGCCGATCCTGAATGGCGCTTCTCTCATAGGTGTGACCATCTGCAGCAATGGTTGGCTCCACCATGGTAGCCTGCACACCAACCACCACAGCTTTGAGTACTTGCTGTAGAAACACCAGGACATTGCGTACTTGCTCAACAATCAACTGCATGGCTGCACGGTGCTGCTCAATAGAATGAGCCTGCGTGGCTGACAAGGTAGTGAGTATGCATGTGCAGCTTAGCTCAATCGTTTTTGGTGGCACCCCCAGCTTCATGCTGCTGCTGCTGCTGCTGCTTAACATCATGCGTTTGAGAACCCTGAGCTTGATGCTGGTGAGAACGCTGAGCTTGATGCTGGACAGATGAGGAGGTGAGCTCAGGCAAGTCCAGCATGAGCTGAGAGGATTCTGGTGACAATGGCTGAGCTTCATCTGATGGGGTGTGAGCATCAAGGGACTCTGCAGCAGAAGCAGATGGCTCCGGCTGGGCCTGCTTCTTGGCCTTCAGCTTCTGCCCCTGCTTCTTGGCCTTCTTAGCGGCTGCTTTGGCGGCTGCCTGCTCCTCTTCAGCGACCAGCTCAGCAGCTGCTGCTGAGGCAGAGTCATGAGCTGGTGCATCCTCCTGAAGCAAACCACTCTTGGTGGGTTTGGGCTGAGTTGCAGTTCTGAGCTGCTGAGTGCGAGAGCGCAGCTACTGTCACATGTGGATGTGAACGAAATGTGGGACTGGCATAACAGGACTAACAACTTGCAAGAGACGCTATGATTGTCGACAACATGATGGACTGTTTGCATGAGGCGGTATCATTGTCAAAGTCACTGCTCGAGCACTTGCTGAAGCATGAATGCACTCATGAGGCAGCAGGCATCATTTGGGCAGTGACCAGCAGTCAGACAGAGGCAACCAGTGCAGCTGTCAGGGACATCTACTGACAGTGCATGCTTCAGCTCTTATTGCTCTTCAGCCAGTGATACTAGGCAGCGACTTTGTTCAACACGCTACAGGTGCAACTCACCAGTACATAAGGAAAGATCAGCACAATGTTGTCGAGAGTCTTGTGGGGCAGGTCCCTGGCACGCACGATGCTGCAAATGTTGTCCTTCAGCTTCAGCTGTGCTTGCCTGCCACCTCTTTGCTGAGCTTCTGAGAAGATCTTCTCCCAGCCAAGTTCCCTCCACATGCGCGTCATGCTGGGCACCACCCGCTCTGCATGCCAGTGCCTCAACTTCAATGTCACTCATTACACTATCAAACAGATGTGGCTTTCCCTTGGGGTTATGTGTATGAAGTCCTGAGCAGCTGCCTGTATGTGGTCATGCAATGACACAGTTCGAATATTCAGTGTCTTTGGACAATGGGCAGGAAGCAGCCAAGGCTGAGCATCACGAACTGGTGCAAATCTGCAGCCAATGCCTTTTGGAGACAGTCATGCAAATGCACAAGCCCTGGCCACAGTACACAGTCTGTTGCACATCATGGCCAGTTTGAGAAAGTGAATCGGTATGCATCTCAGCACATGCCACTCATCCTTTAATTATTCAGCTTGCACAGGCTGCAGCACAGATGATTGCTCACGGAACTGTGCTTATGCACGCACCCAAATGCATGAATAATTTCCTTCAGCATGAGTTCACATAGATAGATTTCCCTTTCAGCACAAGCCCAGACACATGGACTTCTCTTTTGGCAGGACTTTCAAACATTGGGCAGGCGCATGCATTCCACAAAACCTTGCAGAAGCATTTGCAATAGAGACGCTTCGATGAACTGTCCAGCCTACATGCTTTATGCAAACACTTCCAGATTCAGACGACAGCAACAGACTCACCTACAAGATCTTTGAGGTTAGCCTCGTTCAGCTTCAAGTGCAGAGGCAGCCCGGCAGGCACCGGCCGGCCACGCTCCTCATGGTATGAGGCATGAGATATCTCCTTGGCAATAGCAGCCGCCACCTTTGAGGTCAGTTGCTGCTGCACATCCTGCTGCTGTGGAGTCCTCTCACGTCTCGGAAGCTGAGAGAGCGACTGATTGGATCATCCTGGCCTCCTGAAGTCTGTGGCGAGGCTGACAGCAGCACTGCCAGGTACTGCAGAAGGGCTCGGGCCACCCTGAGGGGCGGTTCCATGCTGAAAGGAGGCAAGTCAGGGTCTGGCCGCATGCCAGCTGCAGAACAAACATCAGCAGGTGTTGTCACAGTCTTTGGATGCTTCATCAATACCAGCAGAGTGACATGTGAGGTCTGGCCGCATGCGAGCTGCGGAGCAAGCAGCAGTGTTGGTTATCGGCACCTGTGGTTGCTGCGACATTGCTGCAGAAACTGAGCTGATGCTGCAGAGTGATTGTTGTGTCAGTGCATAGACATGTGACAAAAGACACCGAGTCAGGTTCCACTGATGACGACGAAAAGAAAAGAAAAGACTATGCCTTTCGGGGTCAATTTGGTGGGAAGCGAAGTATCATACCGAGCTGCCCAGACTGATGACAACGACATGTTGCTAGACTTTGCAATGCACATGTAGCTCTGCAAGACAGTCCTTCCACGCAAAATGGGTGATCATCAGGCACACAGAATGAACAGTGAACAAATTAGTTCACACCTGCTAGCTCAACGCCAGGCAGCATCTTTAGCACAAGTGCTGCTTGCTGCGATCCTGCAGTAGACTTGTCTATGAGCTTGGTCCCACCCTTCACAAGAAAGTGCATCCAGGGCGCATACAGCCTCTGCCCAAAGTCATGGTCTGGAGTGAGGCACGGCAAAAGGCACCGCAGCATTAATGTCTGTACCGTTGGTGGTGACGCCTGTATGAGTCCAACCTCAGGGAAACCAGGCTCAGCATTTGAGCTGGACTCAGGTGGTGAGTCTGACTCTGAGTCAACACCAATGGGAGGTGCTCTTGAAGGTGACAGTGTAGCAGAAGCTGCTGTTCGAGTTTGCTTCCCAGGTGAACTTTGGGTGGATGATAGCACAGCTGCCTTTGCAGGTGGGTCAGAGGCTGTGGGTGAAGCTGAGGCTGAAGCTGAGGTTGAAGCAACGTTGGAAGCTGTTGGAGCTGATGGCAAAACTGATGGTGCTGCATCAGGCATGTGGGCAATCACATGTGAGGTTGCTGCCCTGGTCAGTTTCACGAGCACCTCAGCCTGCTCCTGTATACCAACACAGAGGTTCGGTTGGGCAAATCCTTGGAGGCATCGCGCAAGTGCCAACCATCATGTTGGTGTGATGTGGCCGGGCTCCTGTATATCAAGATAGAGATTTGTCATTGAGTAGCAGGTGCATGATAGGACCTTTCAATGTGGCGACCTGAGCTCATTGCACTACATAAAACTGAAAGGCACATTGGGATGTTCTCTGAGCAGCAGACCACATGTGCAGGCTTGTATGCACAGGCAATCGCTGCTGAAGCAAATACAAGAAAACCCAACAGCATCTCAAGCTGATAAAGGCTTTCAGTGTACAGGCTTAGATATAGGCAGTAACCTGTATAATATAATATCATATAATATACGGTAATATAATACAATATTATACACGGCAATATAATATAATATAATGTAATATAATGTAGTGTAACATAACACAACACAACACAACACAACATAACATAACATAATATAACATAATATAATATAACATAATATAATACAATATAAAATATCTCAATACAATATAATACAATATGGTACAATATAATATAATAAAATAGATTACAATGTAATATAAATATAATATACTAGTATAGGCCCAACAGGCATGTCAGATTGGTCTCCACACAGCAGAACAAAGGCAAAAAGCGATATCACAAGTGAGGGGCCTGACCTGGGTAGCATTGCCAGTGCAATCAAAGGAGTGGCGCTCTGCCAGCTGTGTGAACAGAAGGCCCCCCAGCACCAGCTGCACCTGCCATCCCGGCTGGTCTGATGCATCCCAAAGCTTGACGAGACTCAGCCCCACAGCGCGCTGCACATCCTGCGCTTGCATGCAACTCAAGTGTGAAAGCATTCCGTGTTTACAGGTGTAGTCAGCTTACAGTGACTCACAAAGACAGCCTGTCAGGGTCAAACAACCAGAGGGACCAATGTGCTCCTGAAAACTAATAAATACGCCAGTGCAGTGTTTGGTGCAACGTCAGGTGAGTCAGGCAGGGCAGATTCACTAGCAGATTGAGCACAAACTGAGTGTCTGCCCTCTCTTCAGGGGGGCTATAAGTCCTTGAACAGCACTTGAAACTATGCCTGCAGCATAAGACTCCAGTCTCTTAAGAAGACTCCAGTCTCATAAGACTCCAGTCTCAGGCTCTTGACATTGCAATCTGAATCTACTTGTCAAAAAGCAGACGAACCATGACACCAGAGCATTGTGCAGTGATGCTCACCTGTTGCACCGAGCTGTTCTGCAAGGGCTGCTGCTTGAGCAGATACGCCATTCGCTGCAGCACTCGAGCCAGGCTGACACATTTAGTCAGCTCCCACGGCAGTGGGGCCTGCACGCATGCACAGACATGTTTCTGGGCTGTCTCAGCAAAGCTGCCAGGATACACGACTGTGATTACGACTGTGATTACGACTGTGATTACGACTGTTCATTCAGTCGCTAATGTTATCAATCACTTTTGTTGTCAGTCTCACTATGATTGCTATTGCCGCTGCTACTGCTACTGCTACTGCTACTGCTACTGCTACTGCTACTGCTACTGCTACTGCTACTGCTACTGCTACTGCTACTGCTATGAACATGATTTCTGGTGGTTACTGTTATCACGATCATTGTTTTATCAGGTTTGTGTTACTGGCACCGTCGTCACAAGTTTTATGATGATCAGCAACTTTACTGTCACTACTACCACTGCTTCTGTTCCTGTTTTCAGCTTTAGCATTACTACTGTTGGATTCCAAGAAGGCAGGACAATGCTTTGCAAAGCTGTTGTAAAGGAAAGCACGTGTGAAATGAAGTGTGACTCACCGCTGAGCCACTTGGTGCAGCAGTGTGTACATTCACAAAACCCAACAGCAACCACTCAAGATCTGTCAATAGCACTACCCAGCTTGTCAAAAGTATGCTGTGCAACGCACAGACAAGAATGCGGTGTGCGGAGATCATGCACGATGGATGAAGAGGAACCCCACCAGAACAGCTTCTTGGATGTGGCTGCAAATGGTGATCAGCCTGCCTTGATCAACCAGCCTGCTGCCTGATTCTGCACCACCTCCAGCCAGATCCCAATGTTGGGTGGCCAGGTGAGCCAAGCAAGCTCCAAAGGTGAGTTGTCCAGAGGGCAGCAAGGTAGACAACACCTCCTGGAAGGTTTCTGGGTTGACTGTGTCGCTCTCTAGCAGCTTCTGACAGTAGGCGTTGTGGGACACCATGGCATGCAAGGCTTCCACTGCTGACCTTTCCACCAGAGAGCTCCAGGGGCTGTCAATGATGTCTGCAACAGAGATCACAATGTGACAGCAATGGGTGGTCTGTCTGAATGCTTTGTAGCGTAGCTATGCACACTGCTCGCTTATTACAAGCACAGAGCTTCACAAACCATGCAACTAGCTTGTAACCACTGGGCACAAGTGTAGTGCGTGCAACTGGGACATTGTAGAGAAGAAGACCAGAAGGAAGGTTCACAACACTGGTTTGGTCTTACCTACAACGAGCTGCCAGACAACCGCTGTTTGCTCTGGCTGGACCACCTTGTCACCAGATTCTTGCACAGCTTGCTCGTAGGCTAACAGCTCCTCATGATTAATGGCGAGGCGCAGAAACATTGGGGCCAGGATGCTGAAAGTGAGGTCCTTTGCGGTCTTCCCTCTAGAGCACCAGTCATGCATGAGGGGGTGAAGACCCCTGCTGATAGCTGTCCCAACTGTAATGTTGGGGTCCATCAAATGACCTGCAACAGAATGGATGCCTTGCCCCATAAGCACATGTAGACCCTGATCAATTCCATCAACTTCGCATGAAAGTGCAGTGCAGCAGCATGCATGATGCAAGGCATATGTCTTCTCAGTTTTGATGCTACGATTTGGAGGCTGTGACATACTGCTATGGGCACCTGTAAGGTCACCATTTGCACCAGCTCAGGCAAGACATTGTGGACATGTTAATGGCTGACTGTTTCAATGGTGAGTAAGCTCACCTGCCAGGCAACAATGCAGCAGCCGCAACAACGCTTCTCCTACTGCTTCATGGGCAGCTGTGCAGAGTTGGAAGTTTTTGGTGGCACTGCTCAAAGGACTTTGGAGTTTCCCTTGTGAGCTTCTGCAGCTGGTCAGGCTGGCTCAGCCAGTTCAGAGTAGACAGCGCTCTCAGCGCCACTGCTGACTTGTCTTGCCACACTGCAGATGTGGGTGTGGCCCAAGTCATGCTTGGACTGACAGATCTGACACACCTACCAGACTGGGTACTTGCATGAGTGCTATCAGCAGATCTGATGTCTGCATCTTGGCTGCGCGCTGCCAATGTGTTTGACCCCTGAGCAGGCGAGATGGAGGAGTGATCAAGGACTGTGGAGCCTGGCTGTGCGGCAGAGGCTTTCACCAAGTCCACCAGAAGCTGTGCAACCTGAGCAATGAACTTCATCTGGGGCATTAGCTGTGGGTCTTCACTCTCAAAAAGGACGTTGGCAGGATCATACGGCCTCCAGGCTGCATGCACAATGACACTGTTGAACAGCACAGAGTTGATTGAGATGCATTGGCAGTGGACTTGGCAAGCACGTGGCTATGAATCCTCAGCACTTGAACACAGCTGCATGCGTTGACCTGAAAGGCATACTACCCACTTCACATGCCATAACATGATGGGCGTCTCCAGCCCTACAAAGTGAACCAAGAAGACAAGTGGCAGCACACCTTCTTGCAAATCATCTGCAGAGGCTGCTGTAGGGTGTAACACGGGACACAGAAGGCCAGAAATCCTGCTGAGCCCTTGCAGGCGCAGCAAGGTAGCAATGTTGTCTGCTGTGTCAGTGGTAGGTAAGGACTTGGAGGACACCAAGCACCGCAACACCAGGAACGCATTCCTGGCTTTGTTCCTTTTCCTTTCCCCGTTGTAGTTCAAGGCTGCCAGAGCCACTACCAAGGTCCCAACAGAAATATGTGTCATACCAGCGCGAAGCAGAAACTAAGCCTCAAGGTTGCATACAGCATACAGCATGCAGCATACAGGTGTGACTATCACAACAGGTCGTGAGGCTCTGCAAAAACACAGAGCATATCACTGCTGTGCACACATCTGATCACTCTAGGAGACCAGTACACTTATAGACCTCAAGGCACAGCTTGCCAAGAGCAGGATGGTGACTGCACGTGAAGCAACAGCTCATACCTTTGCTCCTGAAAACGGCAGCAAGACGCTGCGCCTTTTCACAGTCTATCATATGTGAGTTCTCAAGCAACACCGCGGCAATGAGGCGACAGCAGATGTCAGCATGAAAGGTGGGCTGCAGGATTTGCTTGCGCAAGGTCGCGCACAGCAATGCTGCCAAGGCAACGGAGACATCACGTTCTGTCTCAGTCCAATGCTGTGACAAAGCTGAATCTAGGTCCCTTGCTAGCATAGGAACCCGGCAAGTGAGCTCAGATCCTTCCCTCTCCACCATGTTTGCCAAGATGTCCCACAGTACCACTTTTGCTACATCTGCGCTGGAGGATCTGGCTTCCACTGCTGACATCAGCGTCACCAGCTTGAGGACAAGCAGCGAGCTTTGCAGCAGCGCAATCCGGCGTTTTTGATGTGCAGTATAATCGCAGGTTGGCTCTGTGCCCTTTGGATCTTCATCGATGCTGTTGAGGTTGCTGAGCTTATGCTGCACAAACTCCACTTGACGCCCTGGATTGTCGCATGACAGCAAGAAGCCACTTTGGCTCAGGAGACCCTGAGTGAGCTGTAACAAGGGCCTGACTGCATCTTGCACAGCTGGCAGGTACATTGCATGTGTGGTCCCCAGGCGTCTGCTATCAAACATGGCATCTGATGGTTTGGCTTCCTGTATTGCAGCTGTTATCTGCAAAGGTGAAGGCTGTCCTGCTTGTCGCCTACAGGCCATGACAAACTGTCCTGTGGCACCCTCCCAAATGCCTGCCAGATACTTAACATTGGCGTCTGATAGGTTGGCCTGGTAATAGGCCTGCCAAATGTGTAAGGCAGCAGATGGCCTCAAGGTGGCATCGAGGCATACAGTGCCTGTGGAACTGCCTGGGAACTGCAACAAACAAACCAACTGCAGATCGGCAGTGGTTGAATGCTGACGTGCTCGCGTGTGGCTAGCATTGCACCAAGTAGACAAAGATAAATTATAGTATACCTCGTGCAGCCTCTTTTTAAATCGACACTTTGGCCGTCGCACAATAGCTGACATTCCTGCTCTGAAAGACTGTATTGCTTGCAGAACCGCTTAAAGACAGAGTTCGCCAATGTAGTTGGCAACAGAGCAATGTCCAGGTGTACTCCTGGGGATCCCTGCACGCGCAGTCAGGATGATCGGCAAAGAGAAGGCATGCATAGATCAAGACTCTTGGTTTAACATTCTGCAAAAAAAACTCACCTTGCAGCTGACCGTAAGTTGGATAGTCATGAGGGCCGATGAGCGGAAGTCTGAGCGGAAGTATGCCCGGGAACCAGGCCCTTGACAGCAACCGCTCGCGATCTTCACCCCGACGTAACGCCTGCGAAATCAAGTGATCAGAGGTGTTGGCTGTAAAGTGGGCTAATTCTGATCTGAGGTGATTACTGGCTAAAGCATTGTACTGCGGTCCAACTGTCAAACAGATTCCGTTGTGGTGCCCGCTTTCACGCACATGTGCATGCCATTACTCAAAATAAACCCAACATTGAAAGGAAACGCCTGTCAACGGTTAGCTGCAGCAATTACAGTGCAGCTACAATAGTACACTTTCAAGTTGGCAACAATGTATGTAACGGTAATATACAACTATATGTCACATCACAACAGGATGGATCATCTTGTCTGGTACAATGCGCATACGGTAAGCTTGACGATCACACCGCAAGGATTGCTCATAAATGCAGCAAGACGCTATGTATATGTAGCAGAGTTGAGGTAAAAGGCGCAGTGCTAGCATCAGGAGGCTAATTCACTGCACCGCCACACTGTACTACACTTTCATTGGCTTATCTCAAAGTGAGCACTCCTAATGCTGGGAAAAGCTGAATCAAATTGCGTTGTGGCATGTGACTTTCACCAATTTTTGCACGCATGCACAAAGCAATAGTCAATGACTAGAACTGAAATCAGCTAAGCCATGCTTTCACAATGAGCTTGACAAACATGGCTGACAAAAACAGCATGCAGCAGAAACTAGGCCTCAATGCGTCAATGATAAGCAGTATTTGTCAATTCTGGCGAAATGACAACATGTCCAGCTCAGCCAGACTTGTTCTGCCTGATGTCTGACTGCCAGCATACTTCCTCAGCACTCGCAACTCAGCCTGAGCATCCTCAAGCTGCCGTGCCAACTCGGGGCTTGCTGAGCTGCTGAGAGTGTCTTGCAGCTCATCTCGCTCATCTATCAGAGCTCCAAGCGTGAGATGCAGCTGGCGGATGCGCTCAGATTTAGCATCCTGAGAGTCTGGCAGCTGCTGAATGCTGTTGGGCTGAGCATTCTCATCGTTATTGACTAGCAGGGTCCGAGACAAGAGCTGCCTGGCAACAGCAGGGGCCCTACAACACATGGGCAGTGTTGCAGCCATGATATTGAACAGTGTATTGCCATCACATATTGTCATTTTTATGACTGCAGTGCAGGCCTGCAGCATTGTATCTCAGCACCAAGAGAAGCACAGGGTAGACAGAGCACACCATATGCCTCTGTCATGTGAAGAAACATACACGCTGTGCTGGTTACTCTCAGAGCAATTGCATGCTAGCATTCAACATAGCATGCCCGGCCTTGTCAACTGCATGTCACAGTCCTTGGGAACAGGAGCAAACAGGTAGGAATGGGAGCAAACAGGCGGGAACAGGAGCAGATAGGCGGGAATAGGACCAGCAGTTGCAGTGGCAATATTGCCACTGCATTCATGCAAATTTCCAGGAAGCAATGACCAGGAAGCAGTCAACTTGTCATGTACTGCAATATGGCACATCATGGGCTCAGTGCACACCTGTTGAGCAGTTTGCCTGATACGCTGACTGTGGAAGTGCTGATGGCCTGGCGTGTGCTTTCAAGCTCAGCCAGCACAGAGTCAGCAACAGACTGCAGGTGCTGAAGCTGCTGCTCAGCACAATCGTATCGGGTCTGCAGCCCTGCATCCAGCATGACTCTTGCGGTCAATCTTGAATGATGTCGAAAGCCGCTGAGTGTTTGGTAAAGCTTGTGTCACATACCATGAACAACAAGCATGGTCACCTGACTCCATGTTGCCCTTGCAGAACACCAATCAGGTTGACCTGACAAATTTGCATCAGTGTGCCATCATTCACATGATCAGAAGATTGCAGGCCATGCATAGCTAATGCAAACTTGTGTTGTCCTGGTGCTTGGATAAGGGTTTTCAGCAAGATATGGCAATGCACAGTTGTCCTGTGTCTCAACAGCAAAATGCATTTAAAGTGATTGAACACATGACAGCTGCCACATACCCTCAAGTTCCTGCTGTTTTGCATCACGGGCTGCTCGAGACTCACTGAGCTCCCTCAGCAGCTTCTGAGCGCTGCCGTGAGAGTCAGCGAGCGCTGTCTCAGCTGCCTGCAGCTGTTCTAGCAGCTGTGCTTGGGTGTGGGCAGCTGCTGCAGAAGCTGCTGCTTGTTTCTGCAGGCGTGCTGCTTCTGCTTGAAGAGCAGTCTGGACCTGTTGAGCAATCATGCACTTGTGCTCCCAGCCAGATGCCTGCAGTTGGCATCTTTCTGAACCACACCTGATGAAACTGTCAACGCCAAACAATTCTGTTGTCATTAAGTCACAAACTTGTGCAGTGTCATGCCTATGCAGTCAGTAACATGTGTCATAAGGAACAGTCTTCAGACCGCAATGACTGCTTATAGTCATTACAGTCAGAAGGCTTTCCAGGTGCATGACAGGCAGGAGTGAGTGAGTGGCAAGCGTGAGTGGGTGAAGCAACAAATGACTAATGACTTTTACGATGGCACCAAAGTCATGACCATATCAGCAAACACAAGATTACAAGCATGAGGAACATAAACGAACATGCAGTGACTTGTAGATTTGCTATGCTGTGCAAGCATTCACCTCAGACTTGAGCTCCCTCACAAAAGCTTGCAGACGCCGCTTGTCACACTCCAGCCCAGAACGGCGCTCCTCGCTCTTCTTCATCAGGCCCTCCACCCTCAGCGCCCTAGACTCAGCCTCAGCCACAGTCAGCTTGTGAGAGCTGAGCTGCTGCTCAGCGGTCTGCAGTCTCTGAGTCGCATGCTTGAGCTGTTGCTTGGAGGAGGCAAGCTGCCTTTCCAAAGGGGCAGTTGCTGCAGCGATGCATCTAGTAAGGGCTTCTGCATGCTGTTGCTGCTGGAGGCTAAGCTCAGTCAACAGACCTGAGTTGCGAGCTGTGAGCTCCAAAGCTTCCGTGCTCTGCTGCTGATGCAGCTGGTGAATCTGAGAAGCAAGGGATGAGTTCTGACCAACGAGCTCTGAGATGCGAGCTCGAAGTTCTGATTCACATGCCGCTGACTCAGCCTGTAGAGCCTCTACAGTTTCTTGGGCGTCTGCCAGCTGCTGCTGTAGCTGCTTCCTTTCCTGTTCCTGCTGAGCAAAGTTTGCTTGCAGCTGCTTCTGCTCTAACATCACAGCTTCAAGCTGTTCCTGCAAGTCTGCCTTGACATTACTAGTGCCTTGCAGCTGTGACTGAAGCTGACTCAGCTCATCTTGCTGCTGAGTCTGAGCTTGCTGAGCTGCCTGGGCTGCAGTTTTGAGCCTTGCCTTCAAGCTGGAGTGCTTAGCTGCTGCCTCTGTCTGGACCTGAACAGCATCATTGGGGGAATTTAACTTTGGACTTGTTTCCAATAGCAGCTTTGCCTCATGGTTCTGTTGGTTTTTCAAACGTCACTAATGTTTTTGCGCTGCAAGAGGTGTCTGCTTGCAGTCAGATGGACTGAAATGGTCAACGGTCAGTTCTGGCTGTGACTTGGCTATGTCAGGCCGGCAAAGATAGAGGGCAGAAACAGAGGGCAAGGTTTGTCAAGAAGGCAGACTGGAGAGGCAGGAAGGGTCTGGCAAGGGCAGGGCAGAAGACAGATGGTCAGAAAGGCACACTGCCAAAGCACAAGTTACATGTAGCGCAGTCTCCAGGTGCTTGGCAACATGGAAAACATGCAATAAGATGACATGCATCACACATGTATTGCGGCTCCAGCAGCTGTTGCTATACTGATGCATAACACTGATGCAGAACTGGGTACAACTAGCTTGAGGTATTCTTTGTGGCTTGTTGAGTACCTGCTGCAGCTGTGCTTGAGCCTGTGCCAGCTGCTGCTGGAGGGTCTGGAGTTCAGCCCCCCTGGCTTGGGCTTGAACCCCACTGTCTGCTACCTGTGCCTCAGCCTGCCTCAGACGCTCAGTCAGCTGCTCAGCCTGCAACTCAACCTTGAGCAGGTCCTGCTGCTTCCCTGTGAGCACTGAAGCTACAGCAGCAGCTAGCTCAGCCAACCCATTGAGTTGAGGCGGCTCATCAGATTCAGCCCGCCTGCTGTGAGGCTCCTCAAGCAGCACAGCATGGCTCAAGGCCAAGCTTGAGTCTGCTTGCTGAGGTCTGAGACGAGGAAGAGTTTGAGCAGCAGCTTGCAAGGTGGCTTTGGCTGCTGCAGACTCAGCTGAGTAGCGTTCCAGCTGCTGAGTCAGCATGCTGAGCTGCTGTTGCTGAGCAGCGCTTGAGCTGATGACAGCCTGTACGTGGGAGATGACTAACTGTGCTTTGGCCTGATCAGGCAAGCCTGCAGCCATTTGCCTGTTTAGGCTGCATGGCTCAGCCCCCTGGGGGCAGGAAGGGCTGATGGACCCACCAGAAGAAGAAGACTCTGCTAGGCTGGCGAACAGAGCCTGCAGCAGCTGAGTGCTTTTGCATGACTCATCCTGTTGAGTCTCGAGCTGAGTACTCAGGGACTGAGCTGCTGACTCAGCCATGAGGGCCCTGGCTGTTGTTTGCTCCTGCATGATACATTCACAAATATGTTAATGAGGCTGTACAAGTCACATTTGGATGCCCACAGCAACCCTTGTTCCTGTCAAAGAGGCTCCTTGTTCTTGTAAACTTCATACACTGCATGATTGGCGTTGTACAAGCATGGATGTTTCTCTGCATGGCTCACAGAACTCATGCATGCCCTGGTTGTTGCTGTACAAGGATGAATGTCATTTGCATGGCTCACAAATCAGGGAGGTTTAATACCAGTCTATCGCACCATGCGTTGTTGCCAACAATATCTAATGCATTTTGGTTTTTTATGGCACGACGCTTTATATATCTACGAAGCTTTTCAGCGCGCCTTTCATTTTCTGCTAAATATAAATAAAGACACAGCAGCAGAGGGCAGAAACCTTGCTATGCTAGACACGCTGATTACCTAGTGGGTACGCTTGCTTGCAGTTCTCAAAGCAGCCTTGTGCATAGGATCCTGCTCAGTATTGTGTTCCTGGTGATTTGTGCATACCAGAATTCTGCATGGGACATTCATGCAATGCTGGGTTCACTGAGCTGCATACCAGTTGTTTGGTGAGAGTCGCATTGGCATCTTTCAGCTTGTTCCTGACTGACTCAGCGGTGACTAACTGCTGTCCCAGACGCCTGCAAGGTGTATGAGGTCAACTTCTGAGCCTGCTGCCTGTCATTTCACTGCTGCTGCTAGACAAACAGAACTTGTGCCACAGCGTAATATGCATGCACATCAAGTAAGTTTGTGTGCGCATATCAGCAGAGACATGTAGAGTCGTGAATGCAACATGTGCAAGGTACATGTCTGTGCAGTCGAGTGTGCATGGTCATCACCTGAGTTGCTCTTCTTTGCCAGATAACTCATTGACCACCTGGTTGTGATCCTGCTGCAGCAGCTGCTGGTCCAGCCTTGCCTGATCAAGCTGCTGTTGGAGGCCCTGAGCCCTGCCCTCCCACATGGAGGCCTGCTCGTGCTCAGATGCAAGGCTGCTGCTCAGCTGCAACAGCTCAGCCCGACAGGCTGAAACAATGTTGTCGGCATTTGTCTGAGCTGCCTTTGCATCCTTGGCCTGCAATACAGCTCTTGAGGATGTAACAGAACCGTCTGGGGCCAAGCATCAGGTGTTTCTGCTCCAGGGGAGTATCTTAGGACATCAGTTCTCAAGAGTGAGCATATATGTAGCCTTCTGTATGGGCACAATTGATTACATGGTAGACTGCCAGAGTGCATGTGAATCTGAAGTGACATTGAGATGTGTGTGCATAACATCAGGTCAGAAGTTGCAGCATGTTGTGTGAGCTGCTCTTGCTACTGTGTTGCACAGCCACACAAGACATGCACGTCCATTGGCTGTCTTGGCATTGTCTCTGAAAGATCAAGTTGCATTTCCAGCCCAACAACTCATCTGTGCGTTGTGCAAGTGTGCCGTGTTGTCTAAAGCTGTGTTTACAACAAGATGTACTACATAGAATGACAAGCAAGCTCTTGCATCTGATGGCATCAGCAGCTGGACAGCAATGTACCCACCAGCCCAGACACCAATGATCATGGTGGCTTGACAAAGGACACAAGCATGAAAAGAAAAGAAACAGAGAAGTTCACGCTTTTCAGCCATCGTTACGGGAGCCTTCTAAGGCGGCAGCCCCGAGCTACATAAGCATGAAGGGTACCTCAACAAGAGCCCGATGCATAGCACACTCAAGCTCAGAAGCTTCAGCACACATGCTGCTGATGCAGCCCTTCTGCCGGGCAATCTCCCCTTCAGCAACGGCCTTTGCCTCTGCTTGCTGCCTGAGCCGCCCCTCTAGGCGCTCCTGGGCCACCCTCAGTGACCCCAGCTGCTGCCTGTGCTCTTCTTCTTCCTGTTGCCACCTGCACATTAGCAGACATGGTACAGATCTTAAGTTTCAATCAATCATTCACAGACTCCCTGCTACTGCAATGTCTGCTCACTTTTGCCTAGCTCACCCATCTTCCGTCAAAGGAAGCAATTTCCAGGATGGAGGCTATTGCTCCACTGGACTTGTGGGCAGCTATGTGCACCTTGTTAGAGGTAGGCTGCTTTCTGTTGAATCTCAGAACAAGCTTGTCGGGAGAGAGACGACTTGCGTCACATGCACCTGATGCCTGTTGGTTAAGCCTGTGTTGTATTCACTGCTGTTATCATTGTGTACACCAATATGGCAGAGCGTTTTTCTCATCTGTGGCCACAGCTTCCAGCCCTTTAATGCAAAACACATGAGCTGAGGTGCTTTGGGCTACCCTCCCACACCCCCCCCCTTTACCCCACATCCCAGAGGTGCCCTTGCTTCACAGTCATGACAATGTCTTTCAGGACAGAGAGTATTGCTCCGGGGTCATGGCAACCCAAGCTGTTCCATGAAACAAGCACAAGCAGGGTGCGACACCTCACCTATCTTGCCCAGCTTGCACTTGCTGGATATAGCTCTGCACCTGCTTCAGCACCTCCTGTGGCTCCACCAAATCTATGTCTGCTTGCTGCAGCTCTGCCTCTTCTTGCTGCCACGTGTCCTGCTGTGCTGAGGTGGCAGGCATCACATTTGAAATGGTGCGCAGGACAGAGTGCAGCAGCGCTGAGTGCTGTGCCTGAGTGTCTAGCTGCTCCTCCAGCGAGCGTAGGCTGCTTGTTGCGGCATCCTGCGAAACGCATCAATCCTTGGCACAGCAATGTAGACAAGCCCTGCATCGGCAAATCAAGCAAACTTACCAACAACAGCCACAACAATGATGCAGTGCTTTCAGCTATGCAAAGGTCCTGAGCACGGTAGCACGCATGTCACTCAGTGACTCCCTGATATCCTCACACACAGCTTGGACAGAGTGATAGCAGTGTTGCAACATTGTGACTTGCTTGTCAGGGCTGCTCAAGAGCCCATCATGACATGTGTCCAGTTGTTGGAGCGTGCCTACCTGTTGGAGGGCTGCATGAGAGGCTAGGCGGGTCTTGAGCGCCTGCAGCTCCTCATGCAGGCCTGTGACTTGCCCACAAGTCTGGTCCAACTGGGCTTGAGCACGGCCAGATTCCTCCCTTGCCTCCTGCAGAGAAGTAATCAAAGCACTACAGCAAACAGGGCAATGCATGCATGCCTGTGACTTGCCCACAGGTCTGGTCCACCTGGGCTTGAGCAAGGTCAGATTCCTCCCTTGCTTCCTGCAGAGAAGCAATCAAAGCACTACAGCAAACAGGACAGGTCACAGATAACATGCATGCAGGCCCCTGACGTGCCCACAAGTGTGGTCCACCTGGGCTTGAGCACGGCCAGATTCCTCCCTTGCTTCCTGCAGAGAAGTGACCACAGCACTACAGCAAGCAGGACAGCACACAGCCATGCATGCATGTATGCAGAGCCCAGGTATTGAGTGATTGGGAAGATGCATGGTAAGTTTTGTGCCTAGTCAGCGTTTCACCCACAGTTCAACAATAAAACGGCTCAAGCTCAAGATGAGAGTCAGGTCGTCTTCCCAGGCTTGCATAGCTTGCAACACAATCCCTGGGCAGCAGGGTATACTATTTGGCTTCTCTTTAATCTGACACCAAGAGGTGTAGTCGTTTATTTTATTTTCTACATTTGTAACACAACAGGACATGTTGTTTTCCCGTGCTATTGGCAGGTAGCAATGGTGCCTCTGGACTCTGGCTTTGCATGCACAGTGGGTAGACTGAGGCAGGTGACACACCGCTTTGCTCAAAACATGGTGTTTTGTGTGTCATTCAAGACATTTTTCTTCACTAAGGATTGCATAGATCAGAAAAGACACACTGGTGTGTTTAACTGTCTTGAAGTGCATACCCAGCAGGACATCAAATTGTTGCACAGGCTTGAGAGAATGAGCACAGGAGCAACAGCGAGTTCTTCACACAGCAGTGCAGCTGCAGTTGTTGGTTGAGAGGTAGGTTATGTAATAGGCCCTGTCTGTTAAGGAATCCAAGGTTTGCCTGTGCTTGTATGATTGCTGAAAAGCATATAGTCTTGTTCTTCTTTCTTTACCTTTGCTTGTCTCTGCGCCTCAGATGCCTCCTGCCTGGCAGCTTTCAGGCTCCTTCCAGCCTGAGCAAGCTTGACAGTGCTGCGGTGGCCCTCGGCCTCGCACTGATGCACAGCCTCGTGCCGCTGCTGCTCTGCATCTGCCAAGCTCTGCTTGAGCTTCAGCAGATCAGAATCTGCTGCTGCCTTGGCTTCCCTCACTGACTTGTTGGCCTTTCTGCGTTCCTCTTCCCATGCCTGCAACATGGCGATGCTCATTCGTGCAATATGTTGTGAAGTATGGGTGCAAGTGATGCCAAACAGCCAGCATGACAGACTATGACTATAAAGAAACAGCGTTTTTGCTGCCCTTGTTGACTTGCCAGCCTTCTTGCACTCACTTATGCCTGCTGCAAGACATTGAGTGAGGTCAAGCACAACTTTCTTACTCCCAGTGTTGAGCTGGAGGGAGTTAGCATTTGCAGCTGCAGTTGTTGAGATCCTAGCTGAAGTAGTAGCTGAAGTAGTAGGTAGTAGGTCTTGAAGTGGTAGGTGGTAGGTCTTGTGTGCTGCTTGAAGGCTGCAGAGGAGGAGAAGAGGAAGCATGACAGGGTGACATACCACCAACTGACAATCAACAGACAGCAACAGACCGTTGACTTGCTTGTCTTCCTGGACTCAGCCTTAGTAGCATGCACAATCTTCCCAGGACATGCTGTCAAGGACGCATGAACACAAATCACGAGGCAGGCTGAAGCCTGATCAGGCATCACACACCCCACAGCATAACAATCCCCACAGCATTTAGAGCGAGATGCACAAACTCAGCCTGCCTTTGCAGTTTGAACTTGTCTGCCATGGGTTGTATACGATGGTGTGAAGTGACATCAAGCAAATGCTGATCAAACACAATCTGCTGTACCTTGCTGGATGCATGTGCCTGCTTCTGCAGAGCTTGGTGCTGGCCTTGCAGTTCAACCAGCTGAGCTGCAGCTTCTTTGCCCTCCCTCTTCAGCTGTGCCTGCAACTTCAAGAAATTGAGCAAATATGCAAATGGTGTGTTTCTGCAAGACTTCTTGACTGCGTCCCATGTCTGGCCAAACTGACATTGATTGAGTGCATGTTCACATTTGGAGAATAACTGTGGCATGACACTGATGTCTGTGGCTGCATGCACGTCTGCGCCATCCACTGATGTATGATATCAAACAGGTGTTCATGATGACCAAGTGCTGTATATGAGATGATCCTGCATTGCTTTATCAAAGGATGATATCAGGCAGGTGTCCAAGGTACACCAATGATGGATATGAGATGATCCTGCGATGATCCAGCTTTGCATGATATCAGGTGTCACAGACACAGGTCCACAGCAAAGGCTTCAAACTCCTGATCTGCATTTAGTTACACTGAGCATTCACACCACTCTGCCCCACCTTGAGCGCAGTGGTCTTCTGCTTCTCAGCAGCCAGCAAAGCGTCAGACTTTTCCAGCAGCTGTTGCCTCTGAGTCACATCAGCTGTGTGTTTGCTGGCTGCCTTCTCAATGTCTGCGTGCAGCTGCTGCTGCAGCCGCGCTGTCACTGCAGTAGATCTGGAGTGCAGCTTGCTGGCATGCTGAGAAAGCAGCTGCTGGACGTGTGCTTGGTTCTGCTGCTCCAGCCGCTCTGTGTGAGCTTGCAGCAAAGCCTGCAAGCACAGATCTCTCAGCCTTTGTGAGGGCAAAGTGAAAGCTCTGTGTGAGCTTGCAGCAAAGCCTGCATGCACAGATCTCTCAGCCTTGTTGCGAGGGCAGCATGAACAGGCTCAAACGAGCTTGCTAGGGCAACCAGGAACAAAGGCAAACTGTGAGTGCAAATGTGGTGTGTGTAGTGTGTGATGTCTCCTTATAGAACAACACTGGCATGTCAGCCAAAGAGTGAACTTTATATTCATGTCGATTATGAGCAGACTAACTTGTCACTTCTGCTGCCTGGCGAGATTATGCAGTCAAACACCACACAGCATTGGAGTCATGTGTGCTCAATACGTTCTGGCCATAATGGACATGTACAAATATACATACGCCTTATATGATGATAAGCTTGTGAAATGTGCATTACCTTGTGATGCTGAGTGGCAGCCTCAAGCTGAGCCTCATGATCAGCCCTGAGTTGCCTCAGCACACTTGCGTGCTGCTCAGACAGCTGCTGCAGCTGAGCTGAGTCTGCAGTCTGAGACCTCGAGGCAGCTTCTGTAGCAGCTGCTAGCTGAGACTCCAACTGAGCTGCACGGCTTTGAGACTGCTGCAGCTGACTGCTCAGCTTGGTTTCGACATCTGACTGTGCTGAATGCTGTTTGCTCCAAGTCGCTTCCTGCATTGTTACTTGACTGAGCTGTTCCCCATCGACATGTTTGGTTCTGATGGGTTCACTCGGCAGTTGTGAGCTACAATTCTGACATGCGCACTGGAGGGCATGGTTTTATCATAGACAGGCCTTTGCTGTGCAACAGCAGAAGGTGCTGCTCATGCTTACAAAGGCAACTTTGCACCTGGCACATTCATGGTCTTGTTCTGGAGCTTGCAACAGCAAATTATTTCAGTGCAAGTGTTGGGAAGCAGAGGTGCTACAGCAAATTCCAGCCATAGCAATGCACATCCTGTTTGCGTGAATGCAACAGCATGCAGATGACTCCTCAAACCCTCAGCATTACACACGATTTTATTTGAGGCAACGACCAAGGGTGGCTTATCACCTGTGTTGCTTGCAGACTTTGCTGACTAGCCTGCATCTCAACCAGCTGTGTATGCAGTGCAGTGTTCACACGGCGCGCCTCGTCAAGCTGCTGGCTGGTCAGAGACTGGACATCAAACACAGAGGTCAGCAAAGCCAAAAACAGCAGTGCAGAACACAGCAGTGCAGAAGACAGCCATGCAGAACACAGCAGTGCTCAGAAGTATTGTGATAGCCTTACCAGCTTCTTGCGTGCAACTTGAGCCTCCAGACGCAGCAAGGCGTGATCTCTGTCAGGCTCTGATGTCACAGACTCAGCAAGGCTTGGGCCTAGCTGGTCAACCAATGCTGCAGCCTGTGCGCTGTCTCCAGCCGCCCATGCAGCCACTTGATCCCATTTGACAGTATCCAGCTGACTGAGAAGCTGCACAATAGGAGCTTCCTGGAAAGTGGTTTGCGAGGCTGATGTCTCCGCTGGGTGTTGTTGCACAGCTTGCACGCCTTTCTTTTGGTCTTGTTGCAGCTTGTGTTGACTCTGAGGACTTCTAGCTGGCTGTTGGTCATGTTGATCGGCACTGGCTGAAACTGCTGAGCTGGCACTGGTGCTGAGAGAAACGTCCACTGCTGCATGAGCAATCGCAAAGGATGGCAGCTTAAACACCGCGTTTTCTGCATCGTTCTGACCTGCAGATGCCGTTGTTTGGCCATCTGGCCGAGTTGGCTGCTTCTCGCAGCCCTGCACAGAGTTGCACAAAGTTGCAGTTTAGCTGCTTGCAGGTGCTTCGTTGTCGAGAACAACGCGTCACGGCATGAAGAGCATCTTTTCGCTGACCTTTCTTGGCGTATGACGCCGGCTATGCTGGGGCCGCGAGCTGATCAGGGAACAGGACTGCGAAAAGCTGGTTTCAGAAAGCATACTGCTGAACGCTATACCTATGCCACCACAGCAGTCGAGCCGAAAGCAGAGACCGCCGCATGCCGCAGCGTAACTTCCAAACTACATGACATGTATATTTGACCGCTAGGCGCAGCTCACTCCAAGACTTTGTTATCTGAAGCTGAATCTGTCTGATTGTCTATGCGGTCAGCTGTCTGCGAGTTTGAATTCTCCAACGGGGGTGTCGGCTGCGCGGCGGGATGCAATTTTTGGTCGAGCTTTGCCAAACGACCACAGTTATCACACAGTTGAGGACACTCTGACGTCAACCCACACAATCCTCTTGGTGATCTGGTCAGCATCGCCTATTGCGTGCTTGTCGTCAGCTTGGTCAACCTAAAGTAAGACAGCATGCACTGTCCTAGCCAGGCTCCGACTGTTCGCTTACCACAAGCTCCACAACTACCTCACGTTTTGCCCGCGCTCCACAAAAGCCACTGCCGGCTGTCCGCATCACATATCGACCACCACAGAGCCCGACAAGCAGATGGACATGGCGGCTGCACACTGCGCCATGCACACTTGGAGCGGCGTATGCCTTGTATTCACGCCGTTGCTGAGGCTCAGCAGTTGGCGCCTGATGTCTTTGCAGAGACGTCTCAGCTGCAACAGCCTGGTCGACAACAGCAGCAGGTACACGTTTGGAGTGATTTCTTGGTCAACAATCTCATACTAACTGCTGCAGCGCCTGTCAGCTGAGCCACCTCTCTGCTTGTAGATCAACGTGGTCATGAAGTTTGGTGGATCCTCAGTTGCCAAAGCAGACCGCATGTGGGAGGTTGCCCAGATCATATGTAGTTTCCCACAGCTGTTTCCTTGCATAGTCTTGTCAGCAATGGGCAAGGTGAGTCAGCACTGAGTCTGTCTGGCTGCATCTGTCAGTGCGTCAAGCCTTGCTGACCTTTTTGCTGGTGATGCAGACAACAAATTTGCTACTACAAGCAGGGCAGGAGGCCCTCACAACAAATCCTGGCAGCGTTGCAACCTTGTCACCTCTTAGGTGAGCAAGCCACACAACCAACCTGGTAGATAAGTAGTGCATGCACCCTAGACCCTCCCCAATCTGCACCGTGCGATGCATTCTCATTGCAACCTCAGCTGTATGCACTCCACTCTCGTATCTGTTTGCTAGCTTGCTGCCATGCTGCTCATTTGCAGATGGGACTTGTCACTGCTGCACATGTCACCTCACTGTTGCAATTCTGGCATCTTGAATACACTGCTTGCCTGACACTCTGCTTTTGAGGCACCAGCGTCCCTGTTTGAGACATTACATCGGATCCTTTGCTGGGCAGCATTCGTGACCTGCTTCTCCTTGCACCTCTGTACTTTGAGCTCCAGACTGACAGCAGCCATTTGCACAACAGGGACATCAAAGAACTGCACAGACAAGCAGCAGAAGACCTACGTGTCAATGAAGAAGCCAAGGCAGAAATGGAGCAGCTGCTGAGTGAGCTTCAGCAATTACTGGTGGGAGTGAGCATCATGCAGGATCTGACCATGCGTGCCAAAGACAGCTTGGTCTCCTTTGGGGAGCGGCTGTCCACTCGCTTGTTTGCAGCCTTCCTCAGAAAAGAGGTGAGGTCACAAAAACATGTCAAAGCAAGCTTCCAGTCTGCAATTGGCTTGCATCAGACGCTGCACGTGGTGAATTTGCACCCCTGTCTTTCTGCAATAAGGCCCTGCTTGTTCCCCCGATTCTTCTGTGTGTACATGCTATAAAGTGCCATATCTGTATTAGACCATGTACAAAGACACCTTCGTTGTAGTGCTGCAAGGCCTGCCTAGGTACCTGAATAGACAAACCCATTTGCCTCCAAGCTTTGTTTTTGTCTCAAGCCTGGACCAAGCCTGAATCACGTTTCCATTACCCTGAGTCAAACTAAACTCTCTGCTGTGACATTCTTGCTGTCGTGTCCTCTGTCTGTTGTGTACTGTTTCTGAGAGACTTCGGTTTGACCTGCAGGGTGTCGCAGCGCGTCAGTATGATGCTTGGGATCTCGGCATGGTGTCATCTGACGACTTCGGCAATGCTGACGTACGCTATGAGCAGTCCTTTGCCAACATTCGTGCCTCCCTCACCCGCTCCAATGGGGGCCCCCCTGAGATACCCATCGTCACTGGCTTCCTTGCCCGGGGCGAAAGCACAGGCAGGTACCTTACTGCATCCTGCCTGCCACACAATCAACAAATTAACCAACCAATATGTGTTTAATGTCCTGGGGGGCAACTGGGACCCAACAGACAAGAAATTCAGGTCAGTGAATTCATACAGACAACATTTGCTTCCTACATGCAAAGCATTCCCTAAGGAACCACCATTACACACCCTGGCACAAAAGTGCAACGTCTCACATGCATGTCTTGTTTGGCATTAGTCACAGCCAGGATCCCAATACATGGCTAGTCCCTGCAAGTCATACAAGTGGGGGAAAATGCTATGCTGTGGCACACATGATTCACGGGCAACAGGCTATGATGATTCAAGTTACTTTGTAGATATGGACATCTGACAACTCGCTGATGAAATTATCTTGTGGGAATCTCTCTGAGCCTGTTGCCTGTGAATCACCTTTCCATTAGTCCTACAGTTGCTGTCATGTGCACCTGCTCATTGTCATCAGTCCACTATATAGTAGCTGCCCAGCAGCAGTAGCAGCAGCATGCGGTGATCTTTGATGCAACAACATCACCCCTGAGCTTCTGCCATAAGGCAGATAGCAATGTAGGCTTGATCGATAGGACTGAGATCTGCTGCAGCATGGTCTGCTGCTGCTGCTGCTGCATGCCTCTTTGCTGCATTTTGATCAGCTGCCTGTTGCTGTGTTTTCTCAGGTCATGACGAGTTTTCTTTGGGTGCTTTGTGCGCTGTGCTCTGTCAGGTATGTGGCCTGGGATGTTTATTCAATTCCCTATTAGCTTGAGCCTCCTGCCTTGAGCAGCTGGCAATGAAAGCAACTGAACTGAGGTCACATGCAACACCTGTGTG